>Ga0315287_10002865_pt1 | contig 16492 bp, 10 predicted proteins | sample YL17G11_0_MG_FD_205037 | JGI IMG/M metagenome (GOLD analysis project Ga0315287, IMG submission 205037) | Sediment microbial communities from Yellowstone Lake, YNP, Wyoming, USA - YL17G11_0 | ecosystem: Environmental > Aquatic > Freshwater > Lake > Sediment | place: USA: Wyoming | collected... | reverse complement strand
ACAGCGATCTACACGGCAGCCAAGAAGAGCGCAGTGAAGTTCGGCGCCGGTGGTATCAGTATGAGCGGGCTGAATGGGATCATCTACGTCAACGGGGATGTCAGCATATCGGGCCAATACACGGGCAAAGCGTTGATCGTGGCTACCGGGAACATCAGCATCACCGGCGGAGTCACGGCCGGCGACAAGAGCGCGGATGCGATTGCTCTGATCACGACCAAGTCCGTGAAGATCGCCGGTAACTCAGAGGTGGATGGACTTGTTTACTCGCACGCCGTGACCCAGGATGCATCTGCGACCATCAGCGGCACGGCGGACATCTACGGTGCAGTCGTGGCCGATGTCGTTACGACGAACGGTGCGATCAAAGTCGAGTACCGGGACGTGTGGTCAGGGCTGCCTCTCCCAGGCAAGGGCAAGACTCAGTGGGCACAGTTCTCCTGGGAGGAGCATTACCTGTAGCACCCGCGGCGGGAGCGTCTCGCCTGTCCAGGTACAGGCTGGATCAGCCGAGGATGACGGAGGAGAACTCGGTGTCTTTCATATCATTTCGCGATCACTCTGATCCGGACGAGCGCAGGAAAGAGATCTTGTGGACGGCGATCAGCTTCGTCGTCATCCTGGCGAGCTGGCTGGCTGTCGTGCTTGTATTCGGGTATCAGCCGCTCGCCTTGGGGATGACCTACGACGAAGTTGTGCTCGTCATAGGCCTGGGGCTACTGCTGTTCTGCTCGATCCTCTACCTGATCGGCAAGGAGCGCGAGCAGCGTTACACAAATCGGAGGCTGGTCTCAGAACTGAAGACTACGGTGAGCGCGCTCGACGAGCGCGTGCACCAGCTCAACGGCCTGTGCGCGATCAGCGCCGAACTCGCGGGCATGCTGGACATCGACAGCATGTCGCAGGAGATCGTCGATCGCCTCCTGGACACTCTTCAAGCGGCGCGAGCTTTCCTCGTCCTGGTCGATCCTCAGAACGGCAGTGCGGTATACGCACGCCGCTCGGGGATTGGTGAGCAGTCGTACGATCCCCACTCGACGAATGCCGATGATGGGATCTGGCCCGGCCCCCTCGTCTCAAGTCAGGGACGGCTCACCGACGTAGAGGCCCAGGTAGATGCGTGGAACAGACTGCCGAACCTGGCATGCGCATCGTTCGGCTGCAAGAACGGTCTCGTCGGCATTTTGGCGGCGCGGCGCAGCATGCAGGCTTCCGCCTTCACTCCGGACGACCGCAGCATTCTGACGACGCTTGGCAACATGGCGTCGAAGGCACTCGAAAGCGCTCACCTCCACGCCGAACTCCGGGAGAACTACCTCGCCACCGTCCGATCGCTCGTGCTGTCGCTCGACGCGAGAGATAATTACGCCGCCACCCACGGCCAGCGCGTCGCCAGCCTCGCGGTCCGGATAGCGGAGCACATGGGCTTGTCGGAAAGCGCGACCAGGGACATCGAAGTGTTCGCGCCCCTCCACGATGTTGGGAAGATCGGGATACGTGACGACATACTGATGAAGCGAGGCCCGCTGACCGAGCACGAGCGAGAGACCTGCCGGAGGCACTGCCTGATCGGTGACCGGATCATTCGTCCGCTCAAGCCGGGCCGCGACGCGCTCTCGCTGGTGCGCAACCATCACGAATCATGGGATGGCCGCGGCTACCCGGACGGGCTCATTGGGGAGGCGACCCCTCTGTTGGCGCGGATCGTAAAGGTCGCGGACTGCTACGACGCGCTGGTGTCGGAGCGGCCGTATGGCGCCGTCATGAGCGAAGAGGAAGCGCTCGCCCACTTCTGGATGCACGCCGGCGCCCAGTACGATCCGGCGGTTGTGGGTGTTCTCACGGCCGTGCTTCGGGAAGAGGAGTCGGACGCGCCCACCCAGACGGCCGCGCCGCCGATGGAGTCGATCGCCGCCATCGTGGCAGGCAGCGTCTAGTCGCCACTCAAACGGACGCGCTCACGCGCTCGTCCCGCGTGACGTGAGAGAGCGCCTCGCGGGGCGGAGCGCCCACTCCCGTCACCTGTGACTTGCGCCGATTCTACGGTATATACCCAGTGTCGCTTTCCCATTCCGTGCGTCATGCACTTGAGGGCAGATAATGACTCCGGTCAAGGTTGATAGCAGCTCCGCTGGAACCAAGAGTCCTACGTCAGATAGCGAGCAACTTGTAGAGATACTGAGAGCGGCGGCAATCGTTGACCCGGCACTGATGGAACGCGCGCAGGCCATCCACCAGGCCCAGGGCCGATGGCTCGGCAGCGTTCTCGTTGAGCTCGGGGCGATCTCGCCTGAGGACATGGTACAGGCGTTCAGCACAGCGCTGGGACTGAAGTCCGTGGACCTGACTGCAGCTCAGGGCAGCAGTGATGCCATGCGCGTGCTGCCGGAGTCCATGGCACGTCGATTCGCCGTAGTTCCCGTATCGCAGGTTGATACCACGCTCCACCTCGCGATGGTGAATCCGCTCGACACGCTCGCGTGCGACCTGATACAAGCTCGAACAGGCATGCATCTCGAGCGTCTCGTCGCCACCGAGCGGGATGTCCGCGCGGCAATAGATCGCTTCTACAGCCGGCTTGCGCGCGAGATAAAGGGGTCCGCGGCGGCCGCTCGCGATGACCGGAAGCCAGGAAGCCCTTTTGCCGAGCCCAACCCGGACGATGAGGAAGTCCTGCACATCGACGATCTCCTGCGGACGATGATGAAGCGCCGGGCATCTGACCTTCACCTGAGCGCCAGCACTCCTCCACAACTTCGGGTCGACGGCGAGCTGGCGCCGATCAGCACCATCAAGCTCACGCCGCGGAAAGTCCACGAGCTGATATACGCGATCCTCACCGACGAGCAGATCGCGGTCTTCGAGGAGAACTGGGAGCTCGATTTCGCGTATAGCGTGACCGGCCTGTCCCGCTTCCGGGTGAATGTTCACAGGCAGCGCGGGACTCTCGGCGCCGTCTTTCGGGCCGTCCCGGTGGACCCGCCAACGCTGGACGGTCTCGGCATGCCGGACGTGCTAAAGACGTTCGCGGCAAGGCCCCGAGGCCTGGTGCTGGTGACAGGGCCGACGGGATCAGGCAAATCGACGACCCTTGCAGCGATGATCCGAGAGATCAACGTGATGCGCCGCTGCCACATCGTGACGGTCGAGGACCCGATCGAGTTTCTCCATCGCAATGAGAAGAGCATCATCATTCAGCGCGAGGTCGGCAGCGACACCAAGTCGTTCACGATGGCTCTCCGCCATGTGCTGCGCCAGGATCCGGATGTGATCCTGATCGGAGAAATGCGGGATCTGGAGACTATTTCGGCCGCGATCACCGCGGCGGAGACAGGCCACCTCGTTCTGGCCACGCTCCACACGACCAGTGCCGCGCAGACCGTTGACCGCGTCGTGGACGTATTCCCACCGCACCAGCAGGAGCAAATACGGGTACAGCTTTCGACGGTGCTGGAAGGGATCGTGTGTCAGACACTGTTGCCGTTGGCGGACGGGAAGGGCCGCGTCTGCGCCCAGGAGGTGCTTGTGGCGACTCCCGCTATCCGCAACCTGATCCGTGAAGGGAAAACGCACCAGATGCCATCCGTGCTCCAGTCGAGCGCGGCCGAGGGCATGCAGTCCCTTGACCAGGCGCTCAAGACGCTGGTGATGCAGGCGAAGGTCACACCACAGGCGGCGATGGCTGTGGCAAGCAGCCCGCAGGATTTCCAGATGTTCCTGCGAATGCGCTAGGCTTCAATCCCTCGAGCTTCCGGCCACCAAGAGACGCTCCGCCACGTGATGGCGGAGCGTCTTGCTTTCCTGGTCTGCACGGCTACTTGGTGTAGCCGAGCGTGGCTTTCGCCGTGTTGCCTGCGGCGTCCCGGGCTCTAATCTCGATCTGGTGCGCGCCCAACGGAACGCGATCGGCGTCCAGCATGATCGTCTCTGCGGGCTCGTCAAAGATGCCGTCTTTCGCCATCGCAGCCAGCCACGGGCCCGCGTCAATCCTGAACTCGGCGCTGGTGATGTAGGTTGTGCGGTCGGACACAGTGATCTCAGCAGGCGGCCGGTCCGCGTCTTTCCTGGCACTATCGACCACTAGTTCGGGCGGCGTGTTGTCGACGACGAGCGGTCGAGAGATGACCTCTGCCTGACGTGGATCGCCGGGGTTGGCCAGGCGGTCGCTGGCCGTGATCTTGATGATGTAGACGCCGTCTGCGAGCTTCGACGTATCCCATTCGAGGCTAGTGACGCTCATGGGAGATGGGGCAGGGGGTTCAGCGGCCTGCTCTTTCTCGGAAGCAGGCTTCTCCGGCTGCTCCTCCCCTTTTCGCTCGTCTTGGGTCAGCGATCCGCGCTTCGGTCTCTGCCCTCGCTTCGGCTGATCCGCGTCCCCGCCATCAGGAGGCCCGGGGTCGGGCGCCGCCTGGATCGCCGTGGTCTTCTTGCCCTCGCTGCCGGGGGCACTCGGTTTGGCGGGAGCGACCCTTAGCCTGCCGTCGGAGGGCGCAGGGGCAGCTGTCTTGGTCTTCGCACCTGCTGCTGGCGCGCTCTCTTCGGCTCTCTCCTTCGGCGCGGACTCAGTCTTCACCGGGGCCTCGATCTTCGTCCACTTCTGCCCTCTATCGGCAGACCAGAAGGCATCATAGGTGAGTTTGTCGTTGTCCGGGTCGCGGCCGGACCATCTAGTGGTCTTCTTGCCCGACCAGATCTCTCCGGGCTTAGGCGCTGACAGCGTCACTTCGGGCGGCCGGTTCGCTGGCAGATAGCTGAACTCGAGCGACTCGACCCGCGGCGTCGCCGCCCCTTGGGAGGTGAGATCCACGCGGCATTGCACAAACCGATGAGGCGGACTTTGGACGAGCGCGTCTGCAGGAGACGCGGCCTGCCAGTCGCTCCAGGTGGCGTCCGGGTGCCCGGTGTCGCCCGTCCGCGTCCAGATGCTCGCACTCGTGCCCGTTGGGTTGGTGCTCTGCGAACGGACTCCCCCCCAGCGAGCAGCGGCGCCGGCGTCGTGAACGGCTGATGTGTAGCTGCCCGAGCGCCCTTCAGACCCGCCGAGTTTCACGACCTCCCCTGTGTCGGTCGCGGCAACATAGATCTGACCGTCGGAGCCGGTTGTCAGCCCACTGATGAAAGCGCTCTTGGGATCGTAGATCGTCGCCGAACTCAGGTCGGGATAGATGGCATAGACGGCGGCTTCAGGCCCAATCGCCGCGTAGACAACGCCATCGCCGCTCACCTGCAAAGCGGTGACATGTCTGCCCTTCGTCTTCAACAACTCTCGTGCAGCCCCGGCCTTGTCGATGCGCAGGACGCGGCCGTCGGGAGAGGTGCCGATGTAGACGTTGCCGGCGGAGTCCACCGCGATGCTCTGTGCCGATGATTTCTCGATCTCGAAGACCGATCGCGCCTTGCCATCCGGCAGGATCGCGTAGACCTTCCCACGGGGCGATGTCGCTAGATATACAGTCCCATCAGCCGTCACGGCGAGACCTATGATGTGGCGGTCCGCGACAGTGAATGCGACGGTGCTCTCTCCGTCGGGGTGAATGCGGAAGAGCTTTCCCCCCGGGCCTGTCGCTGCCCATATGTCGCCGTCCTGCCCAGGTGACAGAGCCCAGATGTCCGGGGCGGGGAGCGTGGCGAGCACAGCGGGCTTGCTACCCGGTTTCATTCGGTAAATGGCGCCGCTGGGCATGGCCGCGGCATAGACTGTGCCGTCGCCGGTGATGGTCACCGCCTGGACGGCCGCGTCTCCTGTCTCCAACACGACACTGGTCTTGCCATCGGGCGCTATCCGCCAGAGCTTCCCGTCAGCCCATGAGCCCGTATAGACCGACCCATCCGGGCCGACCGCGATCGGCCAGATGCACTGGGCGCTGATGCGGCCAAGCACGGTCGGCTTCGGCGCCAATGCGAGGCCTCCAGTGCTGAGTACGGCCACACCCTCTGCCTTTCCCTGAGAGAAGTCCTTCTCGGTGCTCAGCTGCCAGACCGAGGCCAGACGTCCGACGGCGTCGCCCTTCGGCGTGGTCGTCGCGCTTGGCTCGCCCGCCGCGAACGGCGCCGGCAGGTCGGCTTCACCCACGAATCCGACCTCTTCCCAGCTCGGCATCGCCACCTCTTCGTCCGGGAAAAGGTCACCCTCATCGCCCATGTCGGCGCCCGCGGCAGTAGGGTGAGACGAGAGACCCAGCCCGCTGAAAATCCCCATCAGTCCAGCCGGCATCTCCTCAAACATGGAACTCCCGTACTGCGGGGACGGTGGCCGGCCGCCCTTGTCCCTTTCGTCCCCTTCCACGGTGAGAGAAACAATGCTGTAGCCGGAGACCATCCATTCGGTCCCGGTACGCTTCTCCACATAGTCGCGCAGGGGACGGAGCTTCGTCCCGGATGACGATCGCAGCATATCCATGACCGCGGGCGGGAGGTCCCGCAGTTGCTGGCCGCGGGCCTCGAGCCCAACCGTGGGGAGAGCGACCTGCATGACGATCTGGTCGTTGCTCGGACGCTCCAGCATCTGCTTTACCATCTGCGCGAGTGACTCGGGCCGCGGCTCATTGATCTCGAGCCGCGACCGCATCCATTCGGCCGAGCGGCCGCCTGCGATGCCGATCTGTACGCGTCCGGGTGGGCAGTTTTCCGGGATGCGGATCGTGTCCACACGCGTGAGCGGGCCGGCGTTGGCGACACGCAGGGCCGTGGTGACCTCGACCTCTTCGCCGGGCTTGACCTTATGTTTGTTCACGATGACGCGTTCGAGCCGCGCGACTCGCCGCCGCCTGCTCATCTCTACGCTAATGCCAAGCTGCGTGAGCTTCGCTTCGCCGAACTCGCTGCTCTGCAGACCGTCGAGGATCTGGGCCAACTCCTCGGTCGCCGATGCGACGGCTGCGGACGGCCCGAGCAGGAGCGCGAGGAGTCCGCCGCCTTCCCCAACCGCGTAGGTGTTCTGCCGCGTCAGGTGAGGAAGCCCGTCTGCGTCGAGCGAGAAGGAAACCCGGGTCGTGCCTTCGCTCGGCGGCCCGACGCTGCGGATCGCTCCGGCCATGGCGGCCGTGAGCAGGAGCGTGGTCAGTGAGCGGTTGCGAACCACCTGAAGACTATATCCGCGTGTGACTTTTCGGTCTTGGTCAGTAACGCTGACGCTGGTCTTCACGAGCTTGGCCGGCGCCCCGAGATGTCCGCCGATGCACCAGGGCCTGTCCTCGGTGAACCGCCCCAGCATCTGGCCGCCAGAGGCCAACTTGAACGAGAGTTCCGAAGATGGCATGACCCCGTGCACGTAGGCGGCGACCAGAGGGATGTCTGTGCTGCCCAGGCTCGACATGGTGTGGCCGAACGCCAGCACCACGTCCTTGTTCACGTAGGTTACGGTCCCCACGGCGGTGACATCCAGGTCGCCTCCCATGAGACGCGCTCCCACAGCGGCGCCGGGCAGCATGGGAGCGTTGATGTGCCCCATCGAGCCGGCGCCCGCGATCGGAGTCAATCCCATGGGTTCCAGGGAGGTCTTCAGCAGTGAGAGGGCACCACCGTTCATGCCGCTGACCATGATTGGGGTCGCTACCGGCACGAGCGTCATGCCCGAGGCGGCGCTGGCGGTAGAGCCGCCCACACTCGAACGCACCACCGCTCGTTCGATGCGCTGGCCGTCGATCACGAACGGTTGCGTCGCCTTCACGGTCCCTTCCTGACGAACTGGCGACGAACCCGGCTGGAATGCCTCCAGCATCTGCGCTATCGGGGTGATCCCGGCTACGGGGCGCTTGGCGAAGGACCAGGTGTAGGCGAGAGCGCCGATCAGCTTCCCCTTGATGTAGACCGGGCTGCCGCTCATGCCCGCGACCACGCCGAAGCCCTTCGTAACAGGCGGCCCGGAGTCGATCCTGACCAGCACGATATCCCCGCCGAAGTCGACGCGCTTCATCACGCCGAGCACGGTGACACCGAAGTTCTCTATGCGAGTGCCGGCGAACACGCTCTTGCCGATGCCCTTCATGCCTGGCTTGATCTCGTCAACGGTCATCATCTGACTGCGCGGAATCAGCGGGGACTGACTCGATGCGGCGCGAACTCCCCCAGCCGCCATGAAAGAAAGCGCGGCCGCGAGCGCGGCCGCGCTGACCATCCGCCTGGCCATCATACGCGTACCTTCCTCGGAGCTTCTCCCCTCACTTGACGAGCGACAGCTTTATGTTCATCAGCATCTTGATCGACACTGGCATCCCCGGCATCTCCGGCCCGGATAGGTGCATGTTCATGTTCATCCCGACCTGGCCCTCGCCGCTGACGTATACGCTGTTCTCATAGTCGTAGTACCAAATCAAGTCGCCCTGCAGCGTTGCTTCCATGCTACCTGCATCGCCAGCGCCGGGGACCGAATCGAAACTCAGCGGCCCCTTGAAAGTCGTGCGGATCTTCGCGCACTTGCGGTTTTCGACCGTGGTCAGATCGAGTAGACGTGACGACAGGCTCAGGTTCACTTCCGGTCCGCCCTGCCGCGCCGGAATCTTGATCTCGTCCGTCCAGGTGTCGCCGGCCTTGACATCGCCGTCCGGGAAGGCCGCGAAGCTGCTGAAGTTGGACAGGTCCCCAGCGCCGCCCGTCATGAAATCCTGTACGCCAGACTTGCCGCCGAAGTTCGTCTCGATGGTCTTCACCAGCCGGCCTCGGCGGTCCATATCGGCGACGACCTTCCCTTTTGGCACCGGCTGATCTTGTGACTGACCGGCGACGCTCATCGTGAACTTGCCGCCGGTAACCTGGGTTTCGATACGGACGGTGTCGGTGGTCTCCGAGAGCGCCCTCTCGGCATACTGGACCGTACCGCTAACCTCCATCCGCATCGCCTCGGCCAATGAATCGCCCATGCCCTCGGCGCCGGAGGATGTCCGTCCGGCCAGCGAGACCTTGTGCTTGACGGTGTCTCCCACTTTCGGAGCATAGCGAAGCGTCACGGCGTGTGCCGGCAGGCCGGCGGCGAACACCGCGCACAGCGCAAGCCCGATCACGTGCATACGTCTCATCTTTCTCTCCTAGTCGGTGACAGCTTAGATCACGGGAAGCTCATCCGCCATCGGCGAACCGGTCAAGGTTTCCGCGCCGTCCTCCCCTACTAAGACCATGTCCTCCAGCCGTACGCCGCCGAATCCCTCAAGGTAGATCCCCGGCTCTACAGTCACGATGTTGCCTGCCGACAGTCGCGCCTCCTCGCCTTTCGTCAACCGCGGCGCTTCGTGCACATCGATGCCGACCCCGTGGCCGAGGCCGTGCCCAAAGGCCTCGCCGTAGCCGGCGTCCGCGATTATCGAACGCGCTACTGCGTCTACTTCCATACACACCGCGCCCGCTCTTACGGCCGCCGCGGCAGCACGCTGGGCTCTGTAGACTGTTGAGTACACTTCTCTCGCGCGCTCATCGGCCGAGCCGATGGCAAAAGTCCTCGTCACATCGGAGCAGTAGCCGTGAGCGCGAGCCCCAATGTCGATGACGACGAGGTCACCGGGCTGCAATCGGCGATTGGTGGTCTCGGCGTGGGGCAAAGCGCTGCGTGGGCCAGAGGCGACGATGAAGTTGAATGACGCGGCCTCCGCGCCAGTCCGCCGCATGTGGAACTCGCCCTCGAAGGCGATCTCGCGCTCCACAGCGCCGAGCCGGAGAGCGCCCACCATGTGTTCCATCGCTTCGTCGGCCAGCCTTACAGCTTCCCGGATCAGCTCGACCTCATCGGGCGATTTGGCGGCCCGCAGGTTTTCGACCGGCGACGAGGGAGTCAACTCAGCATCCCCCGCGCCCTCCGCAAGCTGACCGCGCGCCTCACAGGTCAGGTGGCCCGCCTCATAGCCGAGCCGTCGGATCCCCCACGCCTTCGCCTGGCCTCCGAGGTGGCAGATCAGCCGCTTCGGGATCTCGATGAACTCGTAATCCGGCGTCTGCTCCTTGGCCTGCAGTCGGTACCGGAAGTCGCTGAACAGCGCGGCGCGGTCGCCGGAGATGAGCAGCGCGCCGGAGGAGCCCCTGAAGCCGGAGAGATAGAAAACGTTGCTGGGGTTCGAGACAGCGATAGCAGCGACGCCGTCCTGCGCCAGATGCTCGCGAAGTCGCGCCAGACGCTCGGCGTAGACCGACATCACGACCCGGCGAGCCGCGTCGCGAGCGCCCGCACCGCGAGAAGGTAACTGTCAGCGCCGAAGCCCGACACCTGGCCGGCGCAGGCGGGCGCGATCATCGAATGGCGTCGAAACGGCTCGCGGGCGTGGATGTTCGAGAGGTGCACTTCGATCGCAGGCAGGCCGACTGCCTTGATCGCGTCATAGATGCCGATGCTGGTGGTAGTGAACCCGGCCGGGTTGATGATGATCCCGTGCGCCCAGTCCACCGATTCCTGTATGGCGTCTATGATCTCGCCCTCGTGGTTGGTCTGGATGATCCTGACCTCGAGGTTCAGCTCGCTGGCAAGGGACTCGATGGCGTCGTTGATCTCGGCCAGCGTCTTTCTGCCGTAGATCTCGGGTTCGCGCTTCCCCAGCAGGTTCAGGTTGCAGCCATGGATGACGAGTACGTGCTTGCCGGCCATTCGACCCCCTAAGAAGCGGCTTCGCCGCTTGGTTTCGGGACTGGAAATCCCGAAACACCGCACCAGAACTGGCTTCGGCACTGAAGTACCGAAGCAACGGTCACTGTCTTCCTGCCCTACACGATCATCCGACGTCCAGCACCATCCCTACTTCGCCGCAGTCGGGGAATTTCGGGCACTTGATGCACTCGCTCCAGACCTTCTGCGGCAGCTCGGCCTTCTCCACCTGGTGGAAGCCGAAACGCGAAAAATAGCTCGGGATATAGGTCAGCACGAAGAGGCGCGGGACGCCGATCACCTTCGCGTCGTCCAGGCAGGCAGTCACCAGCTTCGAGCCGAGTCCCGAGCCCCTCTGATCCTCTCGGACGGCCAGGCTCTTGACCTCCGCAAGATCGCTCCAGGTGACGTGAAGCGCGCAGCAGCCGACGACCTCCGCTCCGTCGTCCACCACCAGGTAGTCGCGGATGTTCTCGTATAACTCGCTGAGCGAACGCGGGAGCATCTCGTTGCGCTCGGCGAAAGAGTTGATGAGGCGCTGCATCGCGGGCACATCGGAGACGCGAGCGCGCCGGAGAGCGTTATCCATGCATGCGATTCTAACACAGCGGAGGGCCGCTGAACAGGGGCTGCGAAACGGCGTCGCAGAGGAGGCGGGCGTGCAGGTGACGAATATCCGCGCTCACTAGACTCGGAGGCGCGGTGGATCATTTCTGCGGTGAGGTCGTGAGAGTGAGTCGGGAGGTAGGGTATCAGCACTCGCGCCCGGGAAGTCCCCGGTCGGCGGGCAGGCGTCGCGAAGGAGCCTCCCGATTCTTCTCGAAGTATAGTGGATATTCCCATGAGCCAACCTCACACTGACGTCATCTCTGATCTTCTGGTGATCGGCTCCGGTGCGGCCGGGCTGTCGTGCGCCCTGCGCGCAGCGCAGGCCGGGCTGTCGGTCATCGTTGTGACCAATGCCGATGACCCGTCGGAATCGAGCAGCGACCACGCCCAGGGCGGGATCGTGACGCGGCCTCCGGGCGATACCGCGGAGGCGCTGGCCGCCGATATCACCTCCGCGGGGGACGGCCTGTGTAATCCGGAAGCCGTCCGTCTCCTTGCTGAGAGCGTCCCGGAGATCGTGGACGATTTGCTCATTGGCGAACTCGGAGTGGAGTTCAGCAGAGATGAGACCGGCGCGCTGGATTTCACGCAGGAAGCGGCCCACTCGTGCCGGCGGATCGTCCACGCTGATGACGCCACAGGCCATGCTATCTCGAAGCGGTTGCTGAGCGCGGCAAGGGCAGAGAAGAACATCGAACTTCTCTCCCGGCATACGGCAGTGGACCTGATCACGATTCCGCATCACTCCCTCAATCCGCTCGACGTCTATGGCGATATACAGTGCATGGGCGCGTACTTGCTGGACCGCTCGGCCGGCAAGGTCACCCGATTCTGCGCGTCTTCCACCGTTCTCGCCGCGGGCGGTGTCGGCCAGGTATACCTGCACACCACGAATCCCCGTATAGCGCGTGGTGATGGGCTTGCAATGGCCTATCGCGCCCGCGCTCAGATCATCAACGCCGAGTACGTGCAGTTCCATCCCACCGCGTTCTACCACCGCGATGCCGACCGCTTCCTGATCTCCGAATCTGTGCGCGGCGAGGGCGCGATCCTTCGCACTCGCGCCGGCCGCGATTTCATGCCCGACTATCATCCCGACGGCTCGCTCGCCCCTCGCGACGTGGTAGCGCGCGCCATTCAGGAGGAGATGCTCAAGAATGGCGACGAGTACGTGCTGCTGGACCTGAGCCCGTTGAAGGTGGATGCGCGGGTCAGATTCCCGACCATCTACCAGACCTGCCTGAAGTACGGCCTCGACCTTACGAAGGAGTCCGTGCCGGTGGTTCCGGCGGCGCATTACTTCTGTGGCGGCGTCAAGGTTGACCTGTGGGGGCACACGAGCATCCGGCGGCTCTACGCGGTCGGGGAAGTGAGCTGTACGGGCGTGCATGGGGCAAATCGGCTCGCCTCCACGTCGTTGCTGGAGGCGGTGCTGTGGGGCCGCCGAGCGGCCGAGGACGCAGCGAAGGACCATCGAGTTGTCTACGCCGGCCCCATCTCAGAGATCGCCTCTTGGCATGACGAAGGGCTGACCGAGGCCATCGATCCGCTGCTGGTGATACAGGACTGGATGATGATCAAGAGCACGATGTGGAACTATGCGGGCATCGTGCGCACAGCGAAGCGCTTGGACCGCGCCGAGGCCGATCTCAGCTATCTATCGCACCGGATCGAGCAGTTCTACCGGGAGACGCGGCTGTCGGATTCGCTCATCGGGCTGCGGAATGGCATGATCGCCGCGCAGATCATTGCCCAGGCGGCGACACGGAACCCGGTGAGCCGGGGATGTCACTACCGGAAGGACTGATAGCCCCCCTACCCCGGCGCCCCGCCTTCCTGCTGCGGCACGGCGCCGAGTTGGACCTTCACCGTCACCTGGTGGCTCTCGCGCTCTCGCCAGATAAGCATGCCGACAGTGTCGCCGGCGTTGTAGGCGCGGATGGCTGTGCCGAGGGCGCGGTCGCTGTCGATGGTTCGCTCGCCCACCTTGACGATTACATCCCCGGCCTTGATGCCGGCCCGATCGGCAGGGCCGCCCTGGACGACTCGCACCACCAGGGTGCCCTTGTCGCCCGGCACGTTCAGCTTCTTCGCTTCGTCGGGAGCCAGGAAGTGGTGGAGCACCCCCAGCCACGGCATCTTCCCAGTCCTTATGAGCTTCTCGAAGACCTCTCGCGCCGAGTCGACCGAGACCGCGAATCCGAGGCCCTGCGCCTGCGGGATCATGGCAGTGGGAATGCCGATCACTTCGCCGCTCAGATCCACCAGCGCGCCGCCGCTGTTGCCGGGGTTGATGGAGGCGTCAGTCTGGATCAGGTCCTGAAGCTCGATGCCGTTCGGGGAGGGGATCTGGCGCCCTTTTGCACTGATCACGCCCACAGTGACGCTGTTTTGCAGGCCGAATGGGTTACCGATAGCGATCACCCACGAGCCAATCGGCACCTTCGCCACGCTGCCGAGCCGCGCCACGGGAAGCCTATCGCCTTTGATCTGCACCACCGCGACGTCTGAATACGCGTCGGAACCGACGACGCGGGCATCGAATTCGCGCTTGTCAGAGAGCTTGACCCGCACCTTCGCCGCGCCTCTGACCACGTGTGCGTTGGTGAGAACGTAGCCACTCTTTGCGTCGATGATGACACCGCTCCCCTCTCCCTCCTTCGGGAATGGCTGTGGGAGGCCGAAGGTCTGCCTGAGCATGCGCTCGGTCGGGCTCGTGTTCGGCGGCGCGTAGAAGGTGCTGATGTTGACGACGGCCGGCCCCACATTCTTCACGGCGGAGACGATAGCGCCCTCCGATGACTCGGTAACCTGGGCGAGCGGCCCTGGGCCGCTGCTGCCAAAGATCACGCCGCCGCCCCCGCTGTGCCGCGACACCAACATCCACACGATCCCAGCGCCGATGAGCAGGCCGAGAAGCGCCGCCAGGAATGCGGCTCCTGCGTGTCCTCTGTGCTTCACATCAGACCTCCAGCCATTCGTTCTGCGAGTGCCAACAGCGTGCGGACCCCCGCGCCCGTGGCGCCCTCGATTTGATGCGGCTCATTCTGCTCGCTCCATGATGTTCCAGCAATGTCAATATGCACCCAGGATGTCTCACCGACGAACTCTCGTAGAAACAAGCCGCCGAGGATGGTCCCCGCCGGTCTGCCGCCGACGTTCTTGAGGTCAGCGACAGGACTGTCGAGCATGGCCCGATACTCCGGGAAGAGCGGAAGCCGCCACATTCGCTCTCCGACCCGTTCTCCTGCATCCAGGACTGCTTCCACCAGCTCATTGTCGTTTCCCATAACCCCCGCGGCCGTGTGCCCAAGCGCGATGATGCAGGCCCCGGTCAGAGTGGCGATGTCGATGAGGTGCGTCGCCCCAAGCTGCTTGGCATAGCCCAGCGCGTCCGCCAGAATCAGCCTGCCCTCTGCATCCGTGCTGATCACCTCGATGGTCTTGCCCCCGAAGGCGGTCAGCACATCGCCCGGCCGGTATGCATGGCCGCTGGGAAGGTTCTCGCTTGCCGGTATGACGCCCATCACGTCCAGCGGCACCTTCAGTTCGGCTACCGACTGCATCGCTCCTAACACGGCAGCAGCGCCGGCCATGTCGCTTTTCATAATGTGCATCTTCTCGGCCGGCTTGATGGATATCCCACCGCTGTCAAAGGTGAGCCCTTTGCCCACAAAGGCGACCTGGGGGCCACTTCCTTTCCCCCGATGCCGCAGCACAATCAGGCACGCCGGCTGATCGCTTCCGCCGGCGACTGCGAGCAGAGCCCCCATGCCTAGCTCACGCAGCCGTGGCGGGTCCAGGACGTCCACCTCCAGTCCTGTCCGCTTCCCGATATCGACGGCCTGTTCAGCCAACGCGCTCGGGGTGATGTCGTTTGCCGGCAAGTTCACGAGACGCCTGGCGTAATTCGTCGCCGCGCCACCAACCTGCGCCGCTCGGGCGACGGCGGAAGCGGCCTCGCGATGCTCATCAGCAATACCGAGTACGGTGATCTCTTCCAGCTCATCTGGCAGCGCTCGCTGGGTCTTGCGTTCCTCACCGCGGTAAAGCCCTACGTATGCGGCCTCCACAACCGCGCGCACGAGTTGCTCGGCCCGCGGCCCGGGGAGCGCCTGGTGCAGAGCCGTGCCGACCCGGCGACAGCCTCGGTCACGCAGCACCCGCGCCGCGACGCCGGCCGCCCTCCGGAGAACGAACAGATCGGCCTGCTGCGCCTGGCCGAGACCCACGACGGCCACCCGGGCGGCCGGAAACTTGCCATAGGTGTGAAGAATCGTCACCTCGGATGGTTTGCCCCGGATCTCGCCGACATCGATCAGCCGCTGGATCACGCCATCCAGTCGGGCGTTCGCCTCAGCGGCCGGGCCGCTGAGGGCAGCAGACTCGAAGACACCAACGACCACCGCGTCGCCCACGTATCCGTCTGCAGATTCCGCCGAAATCCTGATGTCCACGGCGTGCTTCCTCCCGCCTGGGCGCCTGCCGTTTCCTAGCCAGCGATGGCCGTTTTGGGTATAATCGAAGTCAAGCACGGCCGGCGTTGTGACCGCGGGCACGAGTGTGCAAACTCGCGGCATCTGGCTGTGTCTAATGATGTGGCGCCTAGAGGGCTAATACGGCAGCGAAGGGCCAGTCCCCTCCAGCGCCCGCAGATCAAGGAGACGCTTGTTATGATTTCGTCGGGGGACCCCCTCGCAGAAGTACTGGTAGACGCTGGGGTTATTACCCGTGAGCAGCTCGAGAAAGCCCTCGCAGCCCGCGCTGCGAACGGCGTTGAGCGTCTCGACGAAGCGATCGCCCGTCTCGGCCTGGCACGAGAGGTGGACATCTACAGTGCGGTCGCTCGCAGGCTTGGCCTTGAGTACGTGCCGGAGGTAGACCGCGACGTGGATTCGGCCATTCTGGCGCAGGTGCCGAGCGAGTTCGCCATGCGCCACCAGGTTCTCCCCCTCCGCCAGGAGGACCACACGCTGATCGTCGCTATGGCGAATCCCTTTGACGTCACCGTCCTGGACGATCTCCGCCTGCTCACCAGCCGCGACGTGCGGGCGCTGGTCGCGAGCCCCCGGCAGATCTCGGAGGCCATCGAGCAGTGCTACATGGAGAAGATGTTCAAAGACATCGGCGACATGCAGACGGAGGATGTGGCAGAAGAGGACCTGGAGATCGCCGATCTGCAGAAGATGGCCCGGGAGGCCCTGGTCATCAAGTTGGTGAACCTGATCATCCACCAGGCCATCCAGGAACGCTCCTCAGACATCCACATAGAGCCACACGAACGAGAGCTGAAGGTCCGGTACCGCGTAGACGGCGTGCTGC
>Ga0315287_10002864_pt1 | contig 16494 bp, 15 predicted proteins | sample YL17G11_0_MG_FD_205037 | JGI IMG/M metagenome (GOLD analysis project Ga0315287, IMG submission 205037) | Sediment microbial communities from Yellowstone Lake, YNP, Wyoming, USA - YL17G11_0 | ecosystem: Environmental > Aquatic > Freshwater > Lake > Sediment | place: USA: Wyoming | collected... | reverse complement strand
TCCCCTGCTGGTGGTGGGCACGTTTATCACAGGCGTGATAGGTTATTATATGCCCACGGAGTGGATTCGAAGCGCCTTTGGGACCAGCAGCTTCCAGGCCTGCTTCTTGGCCTCCGTCATCGGCGCCCTGCTATACATGCCCACCCTGCTGGAAATCCCAATTGTGGGCACGCTTTTTGGCTACAGCACCGGCGTCATGGCACCGGGCCCGGCTCTATGTCTCCTGCTGGCCGGACCTTCTTTGAGCCTTCCGAGCATGATAGTCATCACCAGGATCATTGGCCTGAAGAAGGGTGGCGTCTACATTATTCTCGTTGTCATAATGTCGACGCTGGCAGGCATGATCTACGGAGCAATTGTCTCATAATTTAAGAAAAGAAGAGGTGAATTGAGGTGGAAATGTGCACAATGAAGACCATTCTGCCATTGGTCTTTGCCCTAATTTTAATAGGCACTGCATGGGCAGGAGAGTTCTCTCCGGCGCTGCAGATGGATACCTACACGGATACCGGCAACAAGGAGCAGAGCTTTGGACCCGAGGACACTCTTTGGGTCTCGTCCCAAAACGGACAGCCTGAAAAGATCGCATATCTTGCCTTTGCAGGCATGACCAAACTGCCACAGCAAATCAGCTCAGGCAGCCTGAAGATGTACGCAAAAGAGGTTGAGCGGCCGGGCAAGGTGAGCATCCATCTCTATAACCAGGCTGCTATGGATATAATTTCCTGGGCAGATCAGCCTGAGTATGATCCTGAGGTGCTGGGTACCCTGGATATCCAGGGACCGGGCTGGCAGACCTGGGATGCTACTGCCTTCGTTAAAAAAGCAGCAGTAGAATGCAGTGAGGGCTGTCCCTTCTCGGTGGTATTGGTAGCCGAGGGCGATGCCTCCATCAGTTTCGCCTCCATGGAGGGCTCGACGGAGGAAAAAGCAGTCCTGCAGTACGAAGCATCCTGATGATCGATCGGGCTAGATCAGCAAGCATAGCAGAAAAATCTGCCGGAGAAAACCTTCCTCCTGCAACCTCCTATTTGCAGCTTCAATATTACTATGGTACATCCATCCGGGAAGACTAGAATGAAGGTCGCAAGATATTGCATCACTGCAATTCTGCTGACATTGACCTTAGTCATGGTTCTATCGCCTGCCTTCGCCAGTGATTACTCTCAGATCACCATAATTACTTCTCCGGGATGTACCAAGTGCGCTGCGGCGGACAGAGTGCTGACAGCCGTTCTGGCTGATTACGAGAACGTCTCCATTGAGGAGCATATCTTTTCCAGCGAAGAGGGACACAGGATCATAAAGGAGCACAAAGCCAAGGACGTTCCATCCATAATTATCGGCAATTCAGTTATTGGGTACAGGGACTACAACGGAAACGAGACGGAACTGAAAATGCTCATCAAAGCCGCTTTACAGGGCCAGAATATCAGCCTCCTAAATAAGGATGAATCTGATAGCTATCTGGATGCTGAAAATGCGCTCCAAAATCTGAACCTATCTTCTGCGGTTACCGTCTTCGCAGCCGGCCTTCTGGCGGGCTTCAATCCCTGCCTTCTGGCCATCCTAGCCTTTCTGGCGAGCACCGTTCTGGCCAGCTCGGGCCGCAGAAGGGATCTCCTGACTATGATAATATTCTTCTCTATGGGCATATTCGTGGTCTACTACATTTTTGGAGTGGGCCTGTTTAATGTTTTGCAGGAGAAGTCTACTGCCGCTACGTTCCGCCTGGTCCTGGCAGCTATCCTATTGGTTTTGGGGATAATGCAGATGGAGGACGCTAGAAGGCTGCAAAGTGGAGGAACGTCCCTCTTCCGCACGGACTGGGCCATGAAGTACGTGCACGGTGCACTGGCGAGCAAAAGGCTCAGCTCATACTTCCTATTGGGTGCGCTCTTCTCCCTGGTAAAGGCCCCCTGCGTGGGAGCGGTTTACATCGCCATCATTGGGGTCATCTCCAGCCAGGGATATGCATCATCGGGTCTGATTTACCTGATGATGTATAACCTGGGCATAGTGCTTCCTGTACTGCTCTTAGGAGTCCTCATGGCTCTGGGCATGAGCCCCGAGCAGGTGGATCATTTCCGGAACCGTCACAAAGTGGCCATTCGGGTGATAACAGGGATCACGCTGATCGTTCTGGCTCCGCTCATCTACTGGCAACTGATTTAGGCTAAAGGAATGGACTCAAGTTTATTCAATAAAATAGAAGATTGAGAAAAAGGCAAATCAAACTCTAGAGGTGAATGAAATGGTGAAGATAGAAGTCTTAGGAACAGGCTGCGCCAAATGCAAGAGCTTGACAAAGAACGTAGAGAAAGCAGTCCAGGAGCTGGGAATCGAGGTCGAGATCGTGAAAGTAGACAGCATCCAGGAGATTATGGACCGCGGGGTGATGTTGACACCTGCGCTCTATATTGATGGCAAGTCCATGATGGTGGGAAGGACCGCCACTGTGGAAGAGATCAAGAAGATGCTCAAAAAATGAGGCGGGAATTCATGGAAGAGAAAAAGAAATGTATATGCGGCTCTTCAGATGTGCGGGTTGTGGCCTGCTCCGGAGCCTCAAATGTGGGACAGATCGCCAACCAGGCGGCAATTGAGCTGGCAAAAGAGAAGGTGGCCGGATTCTTCTGCCTGGCGGGAGTTGGCGGTCATATCAAGGGAATGGTCAAATCGGCAAAGGAGGCAGGCCTTATGATAGCCATAGACGGCTGTCCGGTGCAGTGTGCTGCCAAGACTTTACAACATGCCGATATCGAGCCGGCCATACAGGTAATAGTAACCGATCTTGGCATTGAGAAGTCTCATGATATTGCCATTGATGAAAAGGCCTGCTCAAAGGTGGTAGAAAAAGTAAAAGAAGAGCTTGCGGCCTAAGTCCTGGTGGAATGCAATGAGTTTACTGAAATCAAAGTTGATGCTGATCTCTATAATCTGCGGGGCCTTATTGGCGATCATGGCCTTATCACAGAGCGCATATGCCGGAGCCGAATGCGCTTCCCTGGGAGGCGCTTGTGATGACGGTGGATGGAGCGGCGCGGCCAAGCTGGATGAGATTGGAAAACCCACCGACAGCCAGTCGCAGACTGCAGCCAAATGGCCGGAGAAGTCGAGGGAGATGAGATGGAACATGAGTGCCACCGGGTTCCAAGATGAGGAACGCAAGGCTCCTCAGACCCTTAAGAATCCTGATGACCCCAAGACTGTTCAGGATGCCACTCCCGCCAAGGCGATAGATGACCAAGAACGCATAGTACGTAGCGATTTGGCTAAAGCGATTCTTGTGCCCTTGGATGCTGTCACAGATGCAGATATCCTGTTAGATGTGAGCGAGAACTCCAGCACGCATATTGCAGGATCAGTGGTCATTCCTTACATGGAGTTTGATGTGCAGGCGGGAATTCTGAAGTCCATTCCTGAAGTCTCTAAGATCCTTGGAGATGCCGGAATCTCTCGTGATGATTCCGTCGTAATCTACGGCGAATGCCTGCCTTGTGGGGGAGGGCCATCTTTGGCGACTTATGTCTACCGGATGATGAAGGAGCTGGGTCATGAGAAGGTGAAGGTCCTGGATGGAACCGCGGAAGATTGGGCTGCATCGGGACGCAAAACTTCAAATGAGTCCCAGGTTCGGACCGGCAAAATCTACTCGCCAGGAGCATCAACTAATTTCACTGTCGCGTACGAATTCGTGAAGAGCGGCCAGGCGCAGATCATTGACGCCAGGACTATGCAGGAATATGGATCTGGAAACATACCCGGATCGATCAACATACCATATGAAAGCATACTTGATGGGAAAAAGATCAAAGATGAGGCGTTATTGAAGAGGATCTTCGCCACGTTGAGCAAAGATCGACCTGTGGTTGTTTACACCAACACGGGTATGAAAGCCTCTGTGGTCTGGTTCGCCCTGAAGATGATGGGCTATGATGCCAGGCTCTACAATTACCAGGATTGGGTGGCAAATCAAGAGCTAAAGGGTGATGCTGCCTAGGGGCGGGATCGATCCGGAGAAGAAATGACATTAAGACATATTGTTTTAGATTCCTGCAGAGCAGAACGCAAGGAATTCTCGGTCATAGCGAAGACAATGCTCATTTACGGGATTATTTCCATCCTTCTGCATGGCCTAGTCTTGACCCCACCCGTCCTGGCGGGCACAGAAACTGGCGAGTTCTGCCCCACCTGTCCCGACTGGAGTAACATGGACGGTTGGCTGGCCAAAAAAGCAGCATACGAGCAGGAGTTGCAGCAAAAAGCTCAGCTTGACAAGCAAGACACGATTCTTAAGACCCAGAATGTGGAGCCTGTTGCGGTCCATGCGGAAAATTATCCCGCTTCAAACAGCTCTTCCAAGACACGAACGGGAAGCTTTGCCGAAGCGCTTGTATCGCCGAAGGCGGTCTCCCTTGACGACGTTGTGCTCGACATAAGCCCTAGCGCGACTAGATACATAGAAGGTGCAGTCAGTATCAACTACGAGGGCCTTTTAGGCGAAGGCAGTCAGCTCAAGTCAGTGTCGGAAATAGCCACGTTGCTTGGCGAAGCAGGGATATCCCGTAACGATTCCCTAGTGATCATGGGCGAGTGTCTTCCCTGTGGCGGCGGGCCTTCCCCGGCGATCTTTACCTACTGGCTGCTTAAGTACCTTGGGCACGAAAAAGTCCGGGTCCTGGACGGCAGCATCGATGACTGGGCAGCAGCCGGGCGAAATACCAGCAATAAGTCGGCCACAAGGCCGAAGACGGAATATGCTCCCCGGCTCAAGCCTGAACTTCTTGCCACCTATGACTTCGTCGTTAATGGCGGGGCCCAGATCGTAGATGCCAGGTCGGCCAGGGATTACGGCATAGGCTCTATTCCCGAAGCGGTAAACATTCCCTACGAGAACGTAGTGGAAAATGAGAGTATAAAGCCGCAGCAGGATCTACAGGAGGTCTTTGCCGGACTGGAGAAGGATCGGCCCGTCGTGGTCTACACCAACGTGGGCGTCGAGGCCTCTTTGGTTTGGTTTGCCCTCACCCTCTCCGGCTATGATGCCAGGCTTTATACCTGGCGAGATTGGCTGGAAAAACAGCCTAAGTTCAACTTTGAGCTGACGGATGTCGAGGCCGATCCCAACCCAGTTAAGACCGGCTCAACTACGACTATAACGGCGTCTTTCCAGGAGAAACAGATCGCTGCTATAAGCAATCACTCAGGCGAGGAGGCAAAGCTCACAATCAAGGGATGCGCAACCTGCGGATTTGAGGGGTTCGCTTTAGGCACATCTGGTGCCTCTGGGAACAAATCGGGGATGGTCCAATTGGGTTCCTCTGGCAAGACATCGCAATCCAGTAACGCTGTACAGGCTGCATCTAGCGTGCTGCGCTGCACCGCCATCGTAAACAGCCCCGACGGCTCTGAGGCAGCAAGAACGAGCCTACTGCGCACCTCTGGATACAAATATGTAGGGATCTGGAATGCCAATGTGGCCCCTGGGGTTTATAAAGTGAGCATAGTGGCCGCGGCTTCTGGCAGCGAAGAGACCTTTGCAGACGTTCTGGAGATAGAGGTTACCAGTAAGGCCTGATAACCTCACCAGTCATTTTAGGAAAAGGAGCCCTGTATGCGCATTGGCGTTTATGTCTGTCACTGTGGCCTGAACATTGCAAGCGTCTTGGATGTTAGGGAGCTCAAGGAGTTTGCAGAGAAGTTGCCCGACGTGGAAGTGGCCAGAGACCTGCAGTTCTCTTGCTCGGACTCTGGCCAGGACGCCATTAAGAAGGATATAAAAGAGCTCAAGCTGGACGCCGTTGTCGTCTCTGCCTGCTCTCCCAGACTACACGAGCCCACCTTTCGCAGAACTCTGGAGGATGCCGGCCTCAATCCCTACATGCTGGAGATGGCCAATATCCGGGAACAATGCTCCTGGGTACACATGGAGGAACCGGCTCTGGCAACCCAAAAGGCCAAGGACCTGATAGCCATGGCAGTGGCTAAGGCCTCTCTGCTCAAGCCGTTAGAGGTCGAGACCATGCCGGTGAGCAAGGACGTAATGGTCATCGGTGGAGGTGTGGCGGGTATCAGTGCAGCCCTGGACCTGGCCAAAGCCGGCCTCAGGGTTAACCTGGTGGAGCGCCGACCGACCATTGGTGGCTATATGGCGCTTCTTACTGATGTCTTCCCGACCAACGATTGTTCTATCTGCGTGCTAGGCCCGAAGATGGCCGAGGTCTATGCTCAACCTTTAATAAAGCTCATGACTTATTCCGAGGTGCTGAACATCGAAGGCTCCGTGGGGAATTTCACCGTTTCAGGGGTGAAGCGTGCCAGGTTCGTGGACGAAAAGCTCTGCAAAGGCTGCATAAATCTTTGCGCAGATGTTTGTCCGGTGGAGCTTCCCAACGAGTACGACTTCGGAATAGGGAAGAAGAAAGCCATCTATATGCCCATCCCTCAGTCCGTACCCCTGGTAGCGTGCATCGATCCTCAGGCTTGCATCGGTTGCGGCCGGTGCGAGCAGGCCTGTCCTGCTGATGCCATCAAATACGACCAGAAGCCAGAAGATTTCAAGATCGATGTGGGAGCCATCGTCGTTGCCACAGGCTGGCAGCCTTTTGATGCAACCAGGAAAGAGGAGTACGGTTTCGGCAGGTACAGAGATGTGGTGACTACTCTTCAGATAGAGAGGATGCTCAATGCTGCCGGACCGACCGGCGGGGAGGTGGTCAGGCCCTCTACAGGAGAAGTCGCCATGTCCGTCGCATTTCTGCAGTGTGTGGGCTCAAGGGATGCGACCGTGGGTAACATTTACTGCTCAAGGATATGTTGTATGGCATCCCTAAAGCTTTCTCAACTCATAAAGGAGAAGCGACCCGATGTCGAGGTGGCTATTCATTATATAGACATCCGCGCCGGTGGAGAGGGTTATGAAGAATTTTACCTGCGAGCTCAACGTCTGGGCATTAACTTTGTTCGGGGTCGGGTATCCGGGATTGAAAAGGGAGAAAAGGGCCTGTATCTGCTCTATGAGGACACGCTACTGGGCAGCACTATGAAAAAAAGATACGACCTAGCCGTCCTATCTACTGGTTTAGAGCCGAACAGAAGCGCCGATGTCATCGGCAACCTGCTTGGCCTGTCGAGGCGACCAGACGGCTTCTTTGAGATTGCTCATCCCAAGATGAGGCCTGTGGAAGCCCATATCGATGGAGTTTTCATCGCGGGCTGTGCCTCAGGCCCGAAGGAGATCCAGGTTTCCATAGCCCAGGGGAGCGCAGCATCTTCAAAGACTCTGATGCTTCTCGCCAAGGGCGAACTGCAGCTAGATCCGACCGTCGCTTATGTGGATGTCGATAAATGCATAGGCTGCAAACTCTGTGTCGAGACCTGTCCCAGCCGGGCCATAACCGTCAAGGGAACCGCGCTGGTTGATGAAGCCCGGTGCAAAGGGTGCGGGACCTGTGCCCCAGCCTGTCCAGTGGATGCCATCCAGATGCGTTTATTCTCCGACGAACAGATCATGGCCCAGGTTAGGGCGGCGACAGCGATCAAGGGCGAATATCCGCTGATAATCTCCTTCCTGTGCAACTGGTGCAGCTATGGCGCTGCAGACCTGGCAGGAACATCGAGAATTCAGTATCCTACAAACTCCAGGACCATTCGGGTTATGTGCGCCGGCCGCGTTGATATGAGCTTTGTCCTGGAGGCATTGAAGCGGGGAGCAGATGGCGTCATCATAGCAGGATGCCGCCTTGGCGAGTGCCATTATGTCAAAGGCAATTACCAGGCCCTGCAGCGAGTACAGGTTCTGAAAGGGCTTCTGGAAGGCATTGGTCTGAACCCTGCCAGGGTAAAGATTGCCTGGTGCGCCGCCAGCGAAGGTGATATCCTGGCAGCGAAGATCAAGGAGTTTGTGAACGAACTCAAGGAGCTGGGCCCCGTGGGCTCTGAGCTAGTGAAGGTTCAGCCGAAGGCCACTTGATGTATTTTGGAAGGTGACTTGGGCTGTGACGATGAATATCGAGAAGGACATGGAGGTGGATGGCTCCATAATCCGATCAGTGCAGAGGAGCGAGGGCACCACCAAGATACTGGACTATGACTACAAGACCTGCAATGGATGCGGGATCTGTGTTGCGCTCTGTCCCACCAAAGCTCTCCAGAAGGGGCCACTCATCGAGATAGCCACTGGCCTGGATGCGCCTCCGGTCATGATCGACCTGGAGGCCTGTGCCTTCTGCGGGATGTGTGCCAACTTTTGCCCCGTGAATGCCTACAAGTTCAGGATCGATGACCGGGATCTCAAAACAGATGATCGATACCCCCGCCTGCTAAAAGAAGCAGAGGTCAACGAGAAGTGCCTGCCTTGCAGTCTCTGCGAGCCGGTCTGCCCCGTAGAGGCGATAACCGTGGTCTTCAACAAGACCAGGGAGGACTTTGGGCCGCTTCGAGAAGGGATAGAAGGAAAGATAAACGTGGATAAAGAGAAATGCAACCTCTGCGGAATCTGCGCCAGGTTTTGCAAAGCCTTCCTTCTGATAGAGAAAGAGACGAAAGACCCGAGGGATCTTGTGCCCTATGAGCAGCTGCTCGTGGACGAAGAGCTATGCGACTATTGCGGGCTGTGTGTCGAAATATGCCCTGAGGATGCCATTGCCGTCGAGGGCCAGCCGCTGGAAGCAAAGCTCGATCTCAAAGGCGAGATAGATGTAGACCAGAAGAAATGCATAGGCTGCGGCAGGTGCTCGCTGGTTTGTCCTTATGATGCCATGAAAGTGACCAAGCCTTTCGAGGGTGAGATCCTGCTGGTGGAGAAGAACCTGACCAAGTGCGATCCCTTAGGCTGCCACGCCTGCTTCAACGTGTGCCCCGCAGACTGCTGGTATGTCGATGAAAACGGCAAGATAGCAGTAGTCCCCCAGCAGTGCATCATGTGTGGTGCTTGCGCAAATGCCTGCCATGTCTTCGGGATAGACGTCACCAGGAAGAAGGTCTCCCATACGCTTATAAAAGAGACGCCCTGGGCAGCGGAATGGAAGGACGCCATCGAGTCGATCCTGACCGGCGCGAAAAGACAGTTCGATATCTCAGGCGTGGTTTCGCCTCCTGCTCTGGAGAAGCTGCCCCTTCAGCCCATCAAAATGCCCGAGCGAGATCCTGATCTGCTCAATCTGATAGGCTACCAGGTCAAAGATCTTGAGGAGATTATGCACAAACCTAAGGTGAGGTACCTTTGGGAAAGAGCGCCTGCAGAAGAGGCTGTAAAGAAGATCGAGACAAGGATCAAGAAGGGGCCAGAAGCTCCTCCGGCTGGCGAAAAGGCCTCCTAAAGCGATTAAGAGCCAAGAGCTCCGGACGGCATTATAACATCAAAGCTTGCCTTTCTCCACAGGACAGACCACCACGCCCTGGCCGCAGCTTGTCCCCTCAAGCTGGATGGTAGTATGCTCTATCCCGAAAAGCTCCTTTAACCTTTTTTTCATTTCATCCATTATCATCTGCGTCTGGGAGACCCTCTGATCGTCGATAACCGCATGGGCGCTTAAAATAATGTGGGCAGAGCACACTCCCCAGACGTGGAGGTCGTGGACCTGAACCACGCCGGGAACGCTGCAAATGGCCGAAGACACATCCTCAAGCCGGAGGCAACTGGGAACACCTTCCATCATGATACGGATGGAGTCCCTCATCAGCCGATAGGAGCTGGCGAGGATTATCAGGCTGATGATGATGCTTGCTATGGGGTCCGCTTGAGTCCAGCCGGTTTTCCAAATGATCAGGGCAGCTACGATTACACCGAACGAGGCGGCTGCATCTCCCATCACGTGGAGCATCGCTGATCTTACGTTAAGGTCTTCCGGGGCATGAGAGTCTTGATCATGTTGATGGTCGCCCTTCAGCACGAAAGCCACAATTAGGTTCACGGCCAGGCCGAAGGAAGCCAGGATTAGAAGACCCAGCCCTTTTACGGGCGCCGGCTCCAGGAGCCTGTGGTAAGCTTCTACAAGGATACCCAGGGAGACAAAACCCAGGGTCAATCCATTGGCCAAGGACGCCACCACCTCGAAACGGTGAAAACCGTAGCTATATCGCTCATCTGCGGGCAAGGTTGAAAGGCGGATGGCCAGCCAGCTCAGCCCGAGGGCGAAGATGTCCAGGAAAACATGAGCCGCATCGGAGAGCAGCGCCAGGCTGCCGGTCCACCAGCTTCCTGCGACTTCCACTACCAGAATGGAGGCCGTGAGGAGGATGGCTATAAGGAACCGACGCTCTACTGTCTTGATCTCATGGTTTTTCATCCTTGACCTCCAAACCGACCTCTGCCATAACGCAGTTTGCTATAATGCTAATACATTTTACCTTTTTATTTCTCATTCGTTCCTAAGGATACTCCTCAAAATGGTGCCAGCGGGAGAAATACCAGTGAACGCCAGAGCCCGCGTCAAGCCCGAAATAAAAAAGGCTCATGTGGCGGTATAACCACCATCGATAATCAGCTCGCTCCCTGTGACGAATTTGGCTTCATCCGATACCAGGTAAAGTACGCCGTAGGCGATGTCGTCAGGCTCGCCGATGTGGCCTATGGGATGCTTGGAGTCCAGCTGCTTTTTCAGTTCCTCGCAGCTCATCCCCGACTTATCACACTGGTCTTTGAGGAAGTTCTCCACCAGGGGCGTCCAGATGAACCCAGGATGGACGGAATTGACGCGGATATTGTCCTTAGCGTAAAGCAATGCGTCGATCTTGGCCATGACCCGGTTGGCGGCCTTGGTGGCATGATATGCGGGAAGATCGGGAGCCCCTATTATGCCGTAGATGGAAGATATGTAGACGATATTTCCGCTCTTCTGTCTCTGCATAAAGGGCACAACATACTTGGTGCAGAGGAAGGCACCCGTGACGTTCACATCGAAAACCCATTCCCATTCGACACGAGTGTACTCATGAGTAGGTTTGTTAGGACCAGCGACACCTGCGTTGTTCACCAGGATATCGATTTTGCCGTATTTTTCGTAGACGGCTTTGGCCACTTCCTCGATCCTCTTCTCGTCGGTTACATCGAGTGGATAGTATTCGGCCTTTCCTCCCGCACGGATGATATCCTCTACGATCTTCGTTCCTTCTTTTTGAGACCTGCCTGTGATTATGGATATTGCACCCTCTCGGGCTAGTACTCTGACTATGGCCTCGCCTATGCCGTAGGTGGACCCTGTGACGATGGCCACTTTACCTTCTACACGTCCCATTATAGACAACTCCTTTTTCATACTATTATCGAGTATAACTCAATTAAACTGTAGCCCTGATTTTTCGACACCTGTAAATGGGATGATAGCTTTGACAAGAGAAGAAAGACCATCCCCTTCCTGGTGACCTAATATCAATGTAATTCGATATAAGTTTTTTGCGCCAATTTCAGATATATGCCTATTACCGGGAGAGATTTGCTTTGAAATCGTTTCGATTTCGATTTCATATCCACTTCAATAAGGAAGATCAACATTTTGATGTTGTTCCTCAAAGGCTAAAACTATTTAGCCCATAAATCTATCATCCATCTGCAGTAAGAAACGTATATATCCAATAAGTTTGATATAGATTGGGCAGAAGGCCTAACGATATTCCTCTTTTTTGAGGAAATCAGCATAAATGAGTTTGGAAGGATAGGGCAATGCGAATAGGAATGTTCTCTTGGGAGAGCCTGTATTCCATAAAAGTGGGTGGTATAGCGCCCCACGTATCCGAACTCTCCGAGGCACTGGCCAAAAGAGGCCATGAGGTTCATGTCTTCACCAGGCGCGGCGATTTTGATGCCTATGACAGGATCAACGAAGTTCATTACCAAAGGGTGGACTTCGATAAATCAGGAAGCCTCATAGAAGAGATGGACCGGATGAGCGTGGCCATGTACGAGCGCTTTCTCAAAACCCAGAACGTCTTCGGCAAGTTTGATATTGTGCACGGCCACGACTGGCATCCCGTTTTGGCCCTGAACCTCATTAAAATGGATCAGGCCATTCCCTATGTTCTGACTGTGCACAGCACGGAGTGGGGCAGAAATGGAAATAATCCTGGAAACGCCGAGATCTCTCACCGGGAGTGGCTAGGTGGCTATGAATCTTCAAGGCTGATAGTGACTACCAGGCGCATGCAGGATGAGCTGAAATCAGTTTATTCCATTCCGGAGAGCAAGATCCGCATTGTTCCCAATGGGATAGTAAGCGGAAAGGTTCGAAAATCCCTAGACCCAGTGCGGGTGAAAAAGCGGTATAGCATAAATTCCCTGGCCTCTGTGGTCTTATTTTGCGGCCGCATGTGCTATCAAAAAGGCCCCGACCTTCTCATTGAGGCCGTGCCCTACGTACTGAGGGAGCGCCAGAATGTCCGGTTCATCTTCATGGGAGAGGGAGATATGAGCTCCTACTGCGAGCGCAGAGCCAGGGAGCTGGGCGTAGCTGATGTCTGCCACTTCCTAGGCTATATCCCCAGTGCAGAGAAGCAGGAGCTGATGAATGCCTGTGATCTGGTGTGTGTCCCCAGCAGAAATGAGCCTTTTGGCATGATCGTCCTGGAAGCATGGGATGCAGGCAAGCCCGTGGTGGCCACAGAAGCGGTAAGCATCATAAGAAATTTTGAAGACGGCCTCTTAGCCTTTATCCAGCCGGAGTCAATAGCCTGGTGCATAAACCAGCTGCTTAAGAGTCCAGAGGAGATGAAGAAGCTGGCTGAAACGGGGCAGAACAGAATCGAACAGGAGTTCAGCTGGAGCAGGATAGCGGAAAAGACCGAGGAAGTTCATGCCGATATTCTGGGACTGAATCAAGGTGAAAAGATGCAGGCAGTGAAATCAAAATCCCAAAGCAAGAAAACTCATAAAATTTAATATAATATAAATAAAAAGGGAACTAAATGAAGAAACTTCTACTTACTCTAGTGTTGATCGTTGTGGCATTATCTGGCTGCGTAGATAAGGAGCTAGATACAAAAGATCTGAAAACATCGATGGCTAATTCCGGAAAAAACCTCGATAGCTATAGATTCGTCACGGAGACTGTCCAGGAGATCAAGTCCATGGAAAACTCGACCGAGGTCTCCACGCTGCGGATCAAATCCCTGGACGAAGGCGCAGTGAACCTGACTGCTCAGAACATGAGCATATCGACCAGCAAAAGCGCAAGCTCCGGCTCAGAGGCCCTGCCGTCGATGCAACAAGAGGTCTACGTCATTCGAGACATGGCTAAAGTCAAGCTTGATGACAACTGGTCCCAGGCTGTGTTGCAGGATGCGAAGTATTTCTGGGCACTTCAAAATGTTGCTGAAAAACAGGACATGCTGCTTAATTCATCCCAACTGGTGCTTTCCGGGTCGGAGATGATAGAGGGACAGGATTGCAGCCGGATCGAGGTTATACCGGATAGGAAGGCCTATGAGAGCGTGCTCTTTGAGCAGCTCGGCTCCGTATTGCCTTTGGCCTACATGAACCTCACCAAGCTTTACAAGAGCAGCACCGTGAACTGGACCCTGTGGGTTTCCAAGGATGATGGCCTGCCCAGGATGGAAAATGTGAGGATGGCATTTTCGATGACTCCAGAGATGATGGAGCTGCCGGATGATCAGATCAAAGATTTCTTGATGAAGATAGATCTGAACACCACCACGCAGTATATGGATTACAATCAGCCTTTGGTGATAAAGCTCCCTGAGGGGCAGCGCATAGAGCCTATCATAGGATGTGCGTGCAATAGATGATGACGAATTGTGAAGACTTGAGGTGATGAATAATGGCATGGTTAGTCGGATATCCGAGAGAGAAGATCGACTGGCATCCCACCATAAATTACGAGAAATGCGTAAAGTGCGGGATGTGCATGAACTGCGGAAGGAAGGTCTACGATTGGAACGAGGAAGGACCGGTAGTGGCGAGGCCCTTGCAATGCGTGGTGGGCTGCACCACCTGTGCCAATTTGTGCATGGGCGAGGCCATTAGTTTCCCGGACATCAAGGAGCTGCGTGAGGTTTACAAAAAGGAGAAGATATGGTCCAAAGTGAAGAGGCAGCTCGAAGAAGAGGGGACCATAAAGTCGGAAAAGCAGGGATGCTGTTAGGGTGTATATAATCGAACGGCATGACCACATGCCTTTCGCTCGGAATTGGAAGCTGAAGGATATCAAGGTCAGCTCCAGGAGAGGGGCTAATCCTCATCAATGTAAGTGGAATTTAAAAGGGGAGAACATGAAATCATCCAGATTATGGTTAACAGTTGTGGGCGTCGCAGCATTGGTGGTGCTCCTGGCGATAGCAAATGGTGTCAAGGCAGGGGAAGCTTATTGCGACGCATGTAAAGGAGATTCGGGCTGGTCAGGAGCAGCAAAGCTCGATGAAATCGGGAATATCAACTCAGGCACAGCGTCCCAGACCATGCCGGGCTTAAGCACTGCTCAGAAGAACCGAGTGGGGATTTGGAACAAGCCTCTTGCCGGCTTCGAAGCTGAGAACTCAAATACACAAAACAACGCCGGCAATTCCGAGAAAAGTGTTTCGGAGAAGCCTGCTCAAATCGTGATCAAATCTGCCGAAGAAAATGCCACCATAGTGAGAAGCAACGAGTCCAAGAAGATGCTCGTTTCGCTTGAAGGGGTTAATAGCTCATGCATCTTGCTGGATATTAGCCAGAATGCTACGCAGCACATTCCGGGCTCAATAGCGGTTCCCTATACCAGATTCTTGAATAATGGAAACTTGAGGTCCATAGAGGAGATCAGCCTGATATTGGGCGCTGCAGGAATATCCAATGAAGATTGTATCATCGTCTATGGAGAATGCATGCCCTGCGGCGGCGGTCCTGCTCCGGCAACGCTTGTATACTGGATGATGAAGTCTCTGGGCCACGAGAAGGTCAAAGTGCTGGACGGCACTGTAAAGGATTGGGCTGCAGCCGGAAAGCCCACATCCGCCGAGGTGGCGATAATGCCACCTAAGAATTACGCCGGAGAGTTCACGCCCGATTTCATGGCCATGTATGATTATGTCAAAAGCCAAGCACCTCAGATCGTTGATGCAAGATCCATGCAGGAGTTTGGAAACGGTTCCATACCTGGTGCGATAAATATTCCCTATGAGAGCATGATCAGCAACGGTAGGATAATGGATGAGAATAAGCTGAAGCGGATCTTTGCCACTCTGAGCAGGGACCGTCCTATAGTGGTTTATACGGGGCAGCCCACTAAGGGTTCTGTTGCGTGGTTTGCCCTAACGCTCATGGGTTATGATGCCATGCTGTATTCATATGAGAACTGGCAGTACAACGAGGCCGTTTCGCAGGCCTAACAGGGAATGCCACAGCTTGAAGGATGAATTCGCCAAAATTTGGAATGCAAATGTTGCCGCAGGCAAATATAGGTCAATATTGCGGCGTCGGCCGGTGAGATCAACAAGACCTTCCCAGACGCTGGAGTTGGGGAAATAAAGTAAGAGCTGGTGTGAAAACCAGAGTCTTCCTTTATTATTTGCCTTATCATTTCTGACCGAAGGTTTCCTTGACCACTTCGGTCAGAATGGGTCCCGCCTGGTCGATCACATTGGCCTCGTAGAGCCATCCCCTGCGCTCAGGTAGAACTCCGCTAACCATTATGGCTTTGCCTTCGTACTCTGCCAAATTTATCTCGTGAGTGGCCACCAGCTCCTCTGCTATAGATGCTGGCCTGGCGATGCGGGTCAGTCTGACTGTACAGCATTGAGGGCGGGGCATTAAAATTGTGAACCGGCCGTTCTGCACTATGCCCAGAAATTTGTCCATCTCCTAATCCTCCTTAACATCATTAAACGATTTGCAGTTATTATGAATATATCTGGGTCCTTAATTTAAATATCTTTTTGGGAAGGTGCAAAAAGACAGTTCAGGCTATCTGAATCTCGTTAGTGATAGCGAACCACAAGGTGCAGTTACGATCGACTGTGAATCGAGAAGATGCACTAAGATAAGCTTATGCTCCGATTGCCGTTCTAAAAATTTATGTTAGAAATAAACTCAATATCAAATAGATTACGAAATCACATCTGAATTTATTGATATGTATCTTTTGCTCTCCTTGACAAAATCTATCTTCAAATACTGTCTCAATATCGACTTGAACATACAATTATTTGGCTTAATGAATCTATTAATTACCAAATTCATCATTTGATCGAACAAGTCGGTCCTCTCGTAATCCTTATATATCAACTAACATTGATATGTTCCTGGTGATTGCCATGTTGAAAGATAAAATCTTCGGAAAGGATAGCAGCAGTTGTGGCTGCTGCGGCACGCGCATCGTCGGCTTGCGGCAGATCAATGTCGGAGGACGCAGCACAGGAATAATGGGTTTGGACGAGACTTTCCAAGAATACTTCAAAAAGGGAAAGAAACCAGAGGAGTCCACAGGCAACGAGCTGGTCGAAGACCTTAAGAAGCTCAATTTCATCGCTGAGGGAGCCGAGGAGATGTATAAGAAAGCCTTT
>Ga0315287_10002862_pt1 | contig 16498 bp, 13 predicted proteins | sample YL17G11_0_MG_FD_205037 | JGI IMG/M metagenome (GOLD analysis project Ga0315287, IMG submission 205037) | Sediment microbial communities from Yellowstone Lake, YNP, Wyoming, USA - YL17G11_0 | ecosystem: Environmental > Aquatic > Freshwater > Lake > Sediment | place: USA: Wyoming | collected... | reverse complement strand
CCAATGTAGGTCATACAAGGAGATTGTGAGAATGACTTCCCTTCTGGTTACGGAACTCAAGCAGTTGATACCTGGGTTGACAGAGCCTGACCTGATCCTAGAAACCACACCAATTACCTCTTCTGAAGCTCCAGACATAAAGAGCCTCCAGTTTTATGACTCACAACTTCGCAAGTATCAGCCGATCACAGACGAGGTCGCAGACATGGTTAGATACCTAGATCGAAACCGAAGGTCCTTCTTGTTTTGTAGAAGTGATCATAGAGATACGATAAAAGAACTGGAAGCGAATGGTAAGCTTGGTACCATATTCTCATCCGTATTGGAGAAACTCTGAGTTAGGATGTCAAAATTTCGGGTACATTTTACGCAATATGGGTCGGTCAGGGTCGGCAGGGACGGGGTCAGCCCTGAATGGCACTTCCATAAGGCACAACTCATGGACCGATAAAGGTATAGAAGAACAGGCCTCCAAGCCGACGAGATTGTTGTTACGGCAATCTAACAGCAAGGAGAGGGGGAGCTGGGGCCTGCCCTTAACTTAAGCCTTTACGAACAAGATAAGGGTGATTGGAAACCAACATTGACCAGTATCGGGCAGGTGTAGGTTTGACTCCCCGGCTACTGCCCACCGTCCTACCGACCTGCAACAGCAAAAGGTTAAATGGCCAAGTGTCAGTAATCCAAGGTCACCCAAAACGGCGCAGCCCTGACGAGGTGTCAGTAACTCAAGGTCAGACATGGAACGGTCCTTTCGGAGCTTGATAGTGGAAACGAGCAAGCACGCGTTGGCAGGTCGGATCCCGCCGACGCAGGGAGAAGAACTCGATGCGGCCGGCGGTCAAGTCAACCTCTGCGCGCACCAGTCGATGGACCCACAAGGGCGATACCAGGTATGTATGTCCCAGGACCTTGACGTGACCCGATGCAGTGCTTCGCCTCAGGAAGATCACCCGGCCACGCAGCGGAGCTTGGAGGTTGAGCTTCCATCGCCGGGGGAAGTATCGTCGAGGAGGAGCCGCCTCGAATCGAGTTGCTCCCTGTTGCCGGGCCGCCGTGACATAGGCCTCAGAATGAGCCCGGACATCGCTGAGGCTGGCGTGTTGGAAGCGACTCCACACCTTGGCCTGCCAACGACCGTTGTAGTTCTCTATCATCGCCTGAAAGCCTGTCTCCCGAGGCGGGGTGAATACCGGTATGACCCCCAGGTTCAGGCACAGCCGAGTGACCCGCCCAAAGCGGTCAGGCCATTGATGGGGCCCCTGAAAGATCGTGTCGTTGTCGAACTGAGCGTAGGTCGGCAAACCCACTTGCCGCCAGTGCTCCAGAAGCCGATTGGAAGCGGTTTTCGCGGTGATTGCCGTTTCGGGCCAGGAGACGCACAGCCCTCCATGAAGGCTGATTCCGTTGAGGACATAGACGTCGATTCCCCCGCGAATGACCAATCCCTCGACGATGTCGAAGCTGTCCAACTCAACCTTGCCATCCGCCAGGTCCGGCAGGTACCAGCCCTTGGGAGGTGCGGGTCTTCGCACGCGGCTGCGGGCATCCAAGGCCCCTCGTCGCTCCACGATGCGTCCAATGGTACGAACGCTGGGTATGCTGGACCGGCCTTCTTTCTGAAGGGCTCGCTGGATGGCCGTGGCCCCATACTCCCCCAGCGGGCTATCTTCGCGCAGTTCTCGCCGCAATACCAAGATCCGGTCTTCCGTGGCCTCTCTGGTACGACGAGGCGAAGAAGGACACCCAGCCGGTCGGTCGGAGAAGTCGACGCGGTCCACACGTTGGTCAGCCGCTCGACCCACCCAACGTTGAACCGTGCAAAGGCTCGCGCCAAACTGGCGGGCTACCTGACGCAGGGACTGTCCTTGTCTGACGGCTGCTACCATGTCGCGGCGATGTTTCTCATAGGACTTTTTTGTCTCATACGTTTACTCTCCGGAGGGTTTTTTCATCATTGTACTGACCTCCGGTTATTGACACTTCACTGACCTTGGGTTACTGACACTTGGCCCGTTAATGGTTAAAAGGTCTTGGTTAAACCGACTCCCGCCAAAACGTAGGTATTGTCGTCGGAGTACACATCGGAATCCCGGATATCCCCGTCCAGCAACATAAACACCTTAACCGACGGGGTGATCGTCATGCCCCACACGTTGATGGGCACGGCCACGCTGAAATCCAGGTCATTGAACTTGGCCTCGTCCACTCCCCAGTATCCTTTGTTGTACTCGCTGTCGCCCCAGCCCAGGCCCGCCCCGAGCTTGACGTCCAGGGGCGCGCTGCCCACAGGAATCACCTTCTCCAGGGTGTGAGACACGGCCAATACGACATACGTGCCCTTGGTCAGGTCATCGGCATCCGGATCGCCTGCCTCGTCCTTGTCGAAGTCGTAATAGACCGTGACAGACGGGCTCAACAGGACGTTCCAGGTCAGGCCCGCGTAGACCTCCATGGTCTTGAAGTTGACGGGCGGAAAGTCATAGTAGATGAAACCCGCCGAATAGCTCCACTTCTCAGTCCCCGGGAACGTGTTGGTATATCCCAGGGAGTAGTCCACCTCCGTCAGGTTGTATTGCTCGTCGTGGATGTCCGTCAGGTCCATGTTCCCCCAGATCCCGCCTGTGAATCCCTTGTATGTCAGCGTGGCACCCGGCTGAAAAACGGCCTCCTTGTTGAGCCGCTGACCCCTCCAGACATATTCGCTGAAGAGGTCCGCGGTCAGGCCCACGGATACCGGGCCTGCCGCATATAATGATGGACACCCCCAACTCATTACCCCTAAAGCACATAATATCGGTCGTCTCAAGTTCATCGGTAGATACTCCTTATATAGCCATAATTCGTTCAAACACATCAACGGTATGTCTAGACACAGGACTCATAAGCAATGTTCGTGCCAAGCCCGGAAAATTATCTGTAAGTCATTTTAGATAAATGCAATGCGGTAATAAAAGCCTAGCGTAAATGTGGGTTAAATAAAACATATTTGCCATTACATTTATAACTAATTACAATTGTGTAGCTTATTTTAAGGTCAATAAAATTCAGAATACAGTATCTCATGAACAGGACTGTCAACCTATGTCGAACCGTTACGCCGCCGCCAATGACACACGCTCGTCCCACGTTCACGCCCTGGATGCCCTGGACCGGATCGCACACATCCTCTCCACGGGTGTCCGCCAGAAGCAGTTGCTGGCCGAGGTCCTGGACACCCTCGACAATGAGCTGGGCATGAAGCGGGGGACCCTGACCCTCCTGTCGCCGGACCGCAAGGAGATCATGATCGAGGTCGCCCATGGTGTCCCTGAGGAGAGAAGCCGCAAGGTCCGCTACCAGATCGGAGAGGGAATTACAGGGAAGGTCATCCAGACCGGCAAATCCATCATCGTGCCCAAGGTCTCCAAGGAACCGACCTTCCTCAACCGGCTGGGTCGGTTGGCGTCGGACGAAGGGGAGATCAGCTTCATCTGCATGCCCATCTCCATAGGCAAGGAGATCATCGGTACGATCTCCGTCGACCGGCCCTATGAAGAGGGACATTCCCTGGAGGAGGATACCCGGATCCTGCGGATCACGGCCAGCATGATCGCCAACGACGTCCGCACACGGCGAGAGGAAGCCGCCGCCCGCCAGGCCCTGGAGGACGAGAACGTCCGGCTGCGGAGCGAGCTGGAGGATCGGTTCAGGCCGGAGAACATCGTTGGCAATTCCAATGCCATGCGGTCCGTGTACACCCAGATCCACCAGGTCTCGCCCAGTGACACCACGGTCCTGATCCGGGGCGAGTCCGGCACCGGCAAAGAGTTGGTGGCCCACGCCATCCATTACTCCAGCGCCCGGGCCAAGGGCCCCTTCATCCGCGTCAATTGCGCGGCCCTCAACGAAAACCTCCTGGAGAGCGAGCTCTTCGGCCACGAAAAAGGGGCCTTCACAGGCGCGATCCAGAGCCGCAAGGGCCGCGTGGAAGAGGCCAACGGAGGGACGTTGTTTCTCGATGAGATCGGTGATTTTTCGGCCACGATCCAGGTCAAGGTCCTGCGGGTCCTGCAGGAGCGGCAATTCGAACGCGTGGGCAGCAACAAGGGCCTGAAGGCCAACGCCCGGATCATCTGCGCGACCAACCGCGACCTGGAAAAGGCCCTGCAGGAAGGGACCTTCCGGCAAGACCTGTACTACCGCATCAACGTGTTCCCGCTTTTTCTGCCGCCGCTGCGGGATCGCAAGGATGATATCCTGCTGCTGGCCGACCACTTTGTCGAGAAATACGCCCAGCGCATGAAGAAGGACGTCCGCCGCATTAGTACGCCGGCCATCAACATGATGGTAGCCTACCACTGGCCGGGCAACGTCCGGGAGTTGGAGAACTGCATGGAACGTGCGGTGCTGCTCAGTAATGACGGGGTCATCCACGGCCACCACCTCCCGCCTACGCTCCAGACCTCCGATGCCTCGGATACGATCGGCACCGGCTCGTTCGAGGAGCGAGTCCAACTCTTTGAGCGGGATATCCTCGTGGATGCCCTAAAACGCTGCAACGGCAACCTCACGGCCACCGCCCGCGACCTGGGCTCCACACCGCGGATCATCAACTACAAGGTCAAGGAACTCGGGGTCGACTACACGCGTTACCGGCGCAAGCGGGGCTGACAACTGATAGCTGAAAGCTGAAGGCTGCTTTTATGCAACCGACGGAGACGGAGTGCACCCGCGCGCAGGTGCACGGTCGGACCGTACTACTGCCAGACCGTCGGAAAGCGGGGCTAGCAGCAGGATGAAGACTGCCATGCGCCTTATGATAAGACGCCTTCTCTCCGCATCAAAGGGTGTCCAGGGGGCTAACGACGCCCAGCGGACCTCTGTTCAGCACGTGCGTGTAGATCATGGTGGTGGACACGTCGCTGTGACCGAGCAGTTCCTGCACCGTGCGGATATCCTGCCCGGCCTCGAGCAGATGCGTCGCGAAGCAATGTCTCAGTGTGTGCGGCGTGGCCCGGGCCGTGATCTTCGCCTCCGTGGCCGCCCGGCGGATGGCACGCTGGATACGGATCTCGTGCAGATGATGCCGTCGCCGGGCGCCGCTGCGCGGGTCCACCGAGTAGTCGGCAGCAGCGAACACGAACTGCCATCGCCACTCGTATGGCGCCTGGGGGTACTTCTGGGCCGGCGCGCCGGGCAATTCCACTTCGTGCATGTCCTTGGCACGATCGGCTTCATATACCTTCTGGCGCTCCACAAGGTGCTGCTGGAGTGCCGCCTTCAGCGAGGCGGGAAAGGGCACGCGACGATCCTTGTCGCCCTTGCCCGCCCGCACCAGGATCTCATTGTGGTCAAACGACAAGTCCTGCACGCGCAGCTTCAGCGCCTCGGATACGCGCATGCCCGTGCCGTATATAAGCCGGGCCAGAATCGCCTCCACGCCGTCCATGCGCCGGAGCACCTCCTGGACTTCAGGGCGGCTCAACACCACCGGCAACCGCTTGCCAAGCCGCGCCCTGGGGAAGTCGCTGAAGTCATCGAGTTGCATCTTGACCACCTTACGGTAGAGGAACACAATCGCGTTCAAAGCTTGGTTCTGCGTACTCGACGCCACGCGGACGTTCACGGCCAAATGACTGAGGAACGCATGGATTTCAGGACCGCCCATCTCCGAGGGACGCCGACCAAGATGGAAACCAACGAACTGCCGAACCCAGTAGAGGTAGGCCTTCTCGGTCTTCAGGGCGTAATGCTCTGTGCGCAAGGCCGATCGAACTGCCTTTTCCAAAGCTGCCCAACCCACGCAAGCAGCCTGCACCCCCTGGACCCCCTTTCCGCCAGTGTTCGAAGTCGCGGAGGGCCTGGCCGCTTTGCCGGGCACTGCGCCGGCTCCACGCGTGGGGGATGGTGCCGCTGCAACAGGACGCCCGCGACGCGGGACCGAGGCCGCCTGCTCCATCTCTCGCGGTGCTGGTATGGGCCCGGTCGATCGATCCGTGGGGGTAAAAACGCCCGCTTCATTACCAGCCATGCGCCCTTTGACTGCCTGCCCGCCACTGCCGCTATCGAGAGCGATCCCTCGAAATTGCTCGTAGTAGACCTCTAGCGCATCCCGGGCTTGAGCGACCTGCCAGTCGGCGACACCGGGCTGTCGGGACAGCGTGTCCAGGAACGCTTCGACCTCCGGCTGGCCGAGGTCCCGCCGTCCCTGGCCCGGGCCCCGGTATCGGTTGAAGAACTGGCGGACCCAGTGCGTATAGAATGGACGGCGGCGCTCCTCGACACCCAGTTCCTCCAGGACCTGAAAGTACCCTTGCGGCCAGCGTGGATTCGGGTCGAACGTCGCGACCCGGCCGCGGGCCCGTTGTTGACTATCGCTCATGTCCTACACACCCTGCTGTTGGCTATTGTCAATATCCTACAGGCTTGCCTCTATGCCTGTCGGCCCATCTACTACGGCTATAATATCCAACACAGAGTAGGCATAGCAAGGATTTTTATTTTGTTTTTCTGTTGCTTTGTTTCGCACAGCAATGTATTCTGTGGCCGTATGTGTTGGCTAATATCATGTTGCCCGGACGCTCCGCGTCCGGGCAATGGCGGCATCACATTTTATGGAAAAAGACAAAGAACAAAAAAGTGCGACAGAAGCCGCGGGTTACATTGCCGGAGCCGGCATTGGCGTTACTCGCTCTGTGTTGCTTGGAAACGGAGTGCCTATGAGAACTGGCCTTGCTATCGCGTTGATAGTCGTTGGCGGATGCCTGATCCTCGGTCCGGTGTTGGCGAACGCTTACACCAGTAACCGGGACAAGGACCGGGTCGCCGAGTTCTACACCCGGAACGGCAGTGGTGTAACGCTTCCAGAGCAGTTGCATCCCTCAGGGTATGCCAGGTATGACTGGGGCTGTCTTGTTGCAGGAGCAATTATGTCTGCGATCGGCGTCACGCGCTCTCGCCATGATAGCACCCGTAGCGCCTAACAAAATCACTGGACCGAACGCGGGCGGGCCGTGTCAGTTTCCAATTCGGACGCCACTGGCCGCCCGCGTCGGTCAGTTCTGCCGTTAGGCCACTCGGCCGCACTACACCTATGAACATAACAAGTGAACACCCCAAAGAACACAACCTCGGCAAACTCGCTCTCGCGGTTTGTTTGGGCGGGACATTGCTCGCCGTCGCCATCGGTCTGGCAGAACCACTTATCGGCAAGGACGCTCCTATTTGGGCGTTCCTCTTGTTTGTTGCTTTTCAGGTGGCCGCCCTCGTGCTTGGCATCATCACTCGTGCCCAGCCTCTGGGCCGCGCCAGCGCCATTGTTTCTGCCATCTTCTTGCTCATTGCACTAGCTATTGTGGCGATGTGGCCTGTCATGAGGACCGGCAGGAGCAGCGGCGCACCTGAACCTCCCACTGATACTGTTCCGAGAGAGACTGAAGCACCTAAGAAATGAGAACAATGCGGCCTAACCAGATCACTGGAGCGAATGCGGGCGGGCCACACCGGTTGCTGATGCGAACGCCATTGGCCGCCCGCATCGCTCAGTTCTGGCGTTAGCCGGCAACCGTCGCACACATGAAACGCAACTGGATTTGGTTGTTGGCACTTGGTGTCCTGGTTGGAATAGCGGTCGGCTTTCCACTCGGCACGTGGTTCGTCCGCTCCGCAGCACCGCAGAGCACCGCTTTCTTCCGCGAGTTCTCTTTCTCCAGTGTTGCCCCGATGGCCGGCCAGACCAATTGGACGATCATCACGGACAAAGTTTACGAACCGTTTCCCCCCTTCGGTCGTCCGAGACGCATTGCTCGTCTCATCGTCGCACACGATACGACGATGTCCGATGCGGAGCAGGACCGGGCCACGGCGCAGTTGATCAAGGCGGTGTTTGAACGGGCTGCCACCTACGGCGCGATCATCCGGGGCGCCGAGTCCGCAAGCAACACGGCGATACGTGTGGTTCCGCAAGCCAGGTCCCAGCTTGACTTGCAGCGGAAGTACTATTCCATCGGCAAGACTCAAGGCATCGTCGATGTCTGGTGCCTTGGCGAGTCAGGTGGCGTCACGGTTATCGTGCAACTGATTGAGGGACCGTGAGGACGCCGGCTAACAAGATCACTGGACCGAACGCGGGCGGGCCGCGCCAGTTTCCAATTCCAACGCCACTGGCCGCCCGCGTCGGTCAGTTCTGGCGTTATCGGGTAGGAAAGAGGATATGCATGCCCAATGCCCCACGTATTGCTGCGATATTCGCGCTTTTTTCCACGCTTTACAGCTTCGCGCATGAACCACAGACTTCGACGCCGGGCAATACTGCCCAGTCGGGTGAGTGGCGCGTGCTTGAAGGTCCTGAGCAGGAAAACGGCAAACCTGTTGAGATTGTGACTAATCGTCCAGCCACAATGAAACTACTTGTTGAAGGTCGACGCGGCACGGCAATACGGTCTCTTCCGCCTCAACGCCTCCCCGCAACTGTGACTTTCAACCTCGTGTCAGAATTTGATCCCAAGGCAAAAGAGCCTCCAACGCAACTTTTCGGCACAGGTGATTTCCGAATTTTTGTTGGGTCCAAAGGAGACTCGCCAGACGATCTTGGGGCATACGAAGGGTTTCAGCTACGGATCTTTCCGCACCTTAAGGTCTCCGAAGAACGCCGCATGACCGGCGAAGAGTCGCATACGGCAACTTCCCTCTGGATTCGGAACATTGACGTTCAACGGCGAAAAAACAGCGATGGCGAAGTGCATAGTGGGTTACTGAGCGATGCCTGCCAGAATCGCAGCAGGCAGAAACTGAGGCACAACTGCGGATGGTCCCGTGTGCTGCTAACCTCTGGTGGTTTCGGGTTAGCGAACCGCGAGATCACCACTGTCTCGGTTGTCATCACAAGCGAACAATTCGAAGTTACTGTTGGCAACTGTCATTACAAGTATGACCTTCGCCCTTCAGAGCTTCGAATATCACAGATTGACTCCTTTGCCATTGGGCACACAAATACCAGCCGTGGGTACAAGTCGGTCACAATATCAGATCTCACAATTGGACCATTCGAGCAATCTTCTGCAAAAGCCCGATAACCAAGCCGTGAACCGGAGCACGCGATCCGGCGTTTTCAAATGGAAGCCGTACTGGCGCGTGCCCGGTTACGGCCAGCGTTGCCCGGACGCTCCGCGTCCGGGCAATGGCGCGTTGACTTCGTCCAACAGCCGCCGGCCCGGTCGCGAGCAAGCTCGCGCCCGTTCCGTCGTCAGTTGGTCAACGCGCCATTCGGCAAGGAGATGAGATGAATACAAGGTCCGTCGCAGTTTTGGCGTTTTTGTTATTGGCCCCAATGACTTTGATGGCGCAGGTGACACTCCGCGAGGGTGTCACGATTTCCTTTGCTTCCGTCGCGGAAGGTAAGCGAATTCTGACCAACCGTGATGATTTCGTCGAACGGATGAGTCCTTTCGACCGTGCTGCGCGGATGAAGACAGATAAGGAGGTCTCTGAAAGCCAATTTCTAGAGTTTGTCGGCAAGAACGTACTCGAATGGAATGACGCAGAGAAACAGAAGATCAACTTCGCCTTGCAGGGCATTCAAATAACGCTTGAAGCGATGGCCTTGCCGTTTCCAGAAAAGATGTTGATCATCAAGACCACAGGAAAGGAAGAGGGTGGATCTGCATATACCCGAGCCAATGCCATTGTTCTGCCGCAGGACTTTCTGAAGGCACCTGTAGCCAGAATTCAGGAGACGATTTCCCATGAACTCTTTCACATCATGTCCAGAGCGAATCCTGGTCTGCGTGAGAGACTCTACGCCGCTATCGGATTTGCGAAATGCGACGAGGTTGAATTCCCTTCTGAGATGAAATTGCGAAAAATCACAAACCCTGACGCACCGAAAAACGACTACTGTATCCGCGTGAAGGTCACCGGCAAGGAGCAGTGGGCTATTCCCATCCTGTTTTCGAGCGCTGAGAAATACTCCGTGGACCGTGGTGGGGAGTTCTTCAACTACCTTCAGTTCCGGTTGCTTCTGGTTGAGCGGCCGAATGATGGGTACAAGGTCACACCGATGTTCGACGGCCCGAAGCCGATGCTCATGGATATCCAACAAGTGTCTGGATTCTTTGAGCAGGTGGGCAAGAACACAGAATACATCATTCACCCCGAGGAGATATTGGCTGATAACTTTGCATCTCTGGTGCTGGGACAGCGCAACCTGCCATCACCGGATGTAGTGGAGAAGATCCAAGCAATCCTCAATGACAGGGAAACTGCCGAACCAGGCGCTGTAGCGGACGCGGACAAGCCGCGCCGCTGAGCTTGGGCGTTGCCCGCATAATCGAGTGCGCTCACGAAAGGACGAGTCTATGCGATTTCTCTTTCCGGTCTTTTACTTCCTGATCGTCCCGCTCACTGCTGTCCCCGACGTTGGAGCGACCGAATCCGCGATGCGACCCTGGGCCGAGAATCCTTGGTACTGGAGTTATCAAGGAAGACCGGTGCTGCTGTTGGGCGGCAGCGACGATGACAACCTGTTCCAGTGGTCGGAGAAAGACCTCGTCGCGCAGCTCGACCGACTGGCCGCGGCGAGCGGCAACGTGATCCGCAACACGATGAGCGACCGCAGGGACAAGGGCTTCGAGGTGTACCCTTTCAAGCAACGAGCGGACGGCAAGTATGATCTGAACGAGTGGAATGAAGAGTACTGGACGCGCTTCGAGCGCATGCTGAGCGAGACGGCGAAGCGCCGCATCTTCGTTCAGATCGAAGTCTGGGACCGATTCGACCACACGCGAGATAACTGGGAGCCGCATCCGTACAACCCGAAGAACAACATCACGTACACGTACGAGCAATCGGGCTTTGCCCAGCACTATCCCGATCATCCCGGGGCCAACCGGCAGCCGTTCTTTTTCACCACGCCGAAACAGCGGAACAACCGAGTCGTGTTACCCTACCAGCAGCAGTTCGTGGAAAAAATGCTCGAACACTCGCTCGACTACGACCACGTGCTGTACTGCATGGACAACGAGACGAGCGGCGAGGCGGAGTGGGGGCGTTATTGGGCGGAGTTCATCAAGCAGAAAGCCGCGAAGCAGGGCAAGCGAGTGCACGTAACGGAGATGTGGGACGATTGGAACCTGACCTCCGAGATGCACAAGCGGACGTTCGATCATCCGGAACTGTACGATTTCGTCGATGTGTCACAGAACAACCACAACAAGGGCCAGAAGCACTGGGACGACTTTCTCTCCGTCCGCCAGTATCTGTCGCAGCAGCCGCGCCCGATGAACACGACGAAGATCTACGGGGCGGACCGGAACAAGTTCGGTCACACCGACCAGGACGGCATCGAACGCTTTTGGCGCCATCTGCTGGCGGGCGCGGCGTCGGTGCGGTTTCATCGCCCTGATTCGGGCCTGGGCCTGAACGACAAGGCGGTCGCGGCCATTCGCGCGGCGAGAAAGCTGGAATCGAAGATTCCCTTGTGGTCGGTGCAGCCCGCCAACGAATTGCTGTCCGATCGCCAGCCGAATGAAGCCTATCTGGCCGCGAACGCAGGCACCGCGTACGCCGTGTATTTTCCTGCGGGCGGCAACGTGCAATGCGATTTGTCCGCCGCGCGCAGGACGTTGGTCGCCCACTGGATCAACATCGGCTCGGGCGAATGGGGCCCAACTCAGGAATTGACCGGCGGCCAGCGAGCCTCGCTAACACCGCCCGACAAGGGCAACTGGGCCGCCGCGATCGTCGAGCCTGAATAGCCGGTCGATGGTATCCGGCCGCTTGTGTCAAACCGGGCTAACAAGGCGCTGACTTCGTCCAACGCGCCATTGGGCACGAAAGGAGACGGAAGCATGAAAGCACGGGTACTACTCTTGGCAGTGTTGGAAGCATTGGCGTTGGGAGGACTGACAGCGTGTGCGGCCGGTGGCACGCAGATCAAGGACACTGAATCGGCGTCGCACGGAGCGGACGACGCGTTTCATCAACTGGTGGATACCTACAAGTTTCCGGCGTTCGAGATCGTCCAGTTCAACTTGCCGGTCCTAAGTCACTACTCGTACTTGGTCGTTTCGGCGAGCGAGGCGGTGCTGGTTGATCCCGACCGCGACATCAACGCGTACCTCGATTACGCCAAGAAGAACAATCTCGCCATCCGGGGCGTGTTCCTTACCCATTCGCATGCCGACTTTGTGGCGGGGCATCTCGAAGCCGTCCGCGCGCTCCAGGTGCCCATCCATCAAAACGGCGCCAGCGGCGCGCAATACAAGATCGAACCGCTCCATGACGGCTCAACGTTCCGCGTCGGCAAAGCCACGATCAAGGCGATTGCGACCCCCGGCCACACGCCCGATGGCATGTGCGGGTTAATCAGCGGCGAAGGCGATGCCACACCCCGGGCCATCCTGACAGGCGACACGTTATTTGTCGGCTCGATCGGGCGGCCGGACCTGCTGGAAGGAACGATGACGGCCGCCACGCTGACCGCGATGAGCTTCGACACATGGCACAACAAGCTTTCAAAGCTGCCGGATGCCTGCGTGGTGTTGCCGGCGCACGGGGCGGGGTCGTTGTGCGGTGCGCACTTGTCGGATGCGCCGTCATCCACCATCGGCGGCGAACGAGCGTCGAATCCATATCTCCAGAAGAAAGGCCGCGGCGAGTTCATCGCCGCGGTGCTCGAAGGATTGCCGGAAGCGCCGCAGTATTTCAAACACAACGCGGCGATGAACCGCACCGGCCCGCCCTTGGTGAACTGGGATGCCGCGCCGAAGGCTGCGCCGGTTGCCGAGTCCATCATGAAAGCCGCCGACCAATGGCTCGTGGACCTGCGCGATGCCAAACCCTATGCCGCCGGGCACGTGCCGGGCTCGGTCAACATCGCGTTGCGCGGTCGTCTCGAAACCTGGGTCGGCACGATGGTGACATGGAAAGCGCCGCTGGTGTTGATCGGGGCGGACGCCGAAATCAAGGAAGCGGTGTTCCGTTTGCACCGGGTCGGATACGAAGGCGCGGTATTGCCGTTCGACGCGTGGACGAAAGCCGGATTACCGGTCACCACGAGCGGCACGATCACGCCTGCGGAATTGTACGCCCAGATGCAAGCCGGCACCGCACCGATCATCGTGGACGTCCGCCTGCCCAGTGAATGGATGGCGATGCGCATCGGCACGGTCGTCAACCTCCCCATCTCGCACCTCGCCGTACTCTCCGCCAAGCTCGACCCAAACCTCCCAGTCGTGGCCGTCTGCAACAGCGCATACCGATCGAGCCTTGCCGTCGGCATCCTGCAGCGGCGCGGCTTCAAGAACGTCGCCAGCCTCGCCGGCGGCAGCGCGGCGTGGATTGACGCCGGTTACCCCGTGTTCGGCAACGAAAAGAAGTCCGCCGCCGCGCCGCAACGCCAGGTCCATATCGCCGAGCGCATGTCGCCGGCCGACCTCAGCCGCCTCATCAAGGACCTGCCGGGCACGTTCGATCTCGTGGACATCCGTCCCGCCGAGGCCTTTGCCGATTACGCCTTGCCGGGTGCACGCAACGTCGAGTTGGCCGACGTACTCGACAATCCCGGTTACCTGACCGGCGCCGGGCCGTTGATTCTTGTGGATCGCGACGGTTCGCTGGCGATGATGGCGGCCGGCATCCTCTCGCAGAAGACCAAACGCCCGATCAAGGCGTTGCACGGTGGCCTCGAAGCATTTTGGGAAGCGACCGAGCTCAAGGGCGCGGTCCGGGCCGTGCCCTTGCCGGCGCCGAGCGCGCAACCGAAAGCCGCGCCCGCCCCGGCCAGCCCGGCCACGCCGGCGCCGGCCAAAAAGAAATCCGCCGGTTGCTGAGGAGTAACACCATGAACGCCAACTCCATTTCCACCCCTCCCGGCCCAAAGCCACATCGAACCCGATGATCTGGCCGACCGGCTGATGGCCGGTGGGGCCGGGTTGTTGCTGGTGGACATCCGCACGCCGGCGGAGTTTGCCGCGTTTCACATCCGCAGTGCGGTCAACGTCGCCGCCACCGACCTGCCGGAGTTTCTCGCGCCGCACAAGAACAAGGGCACAATCGTGCTGTACTCCAACGGCATGACCCATCCCGCCCAGGCACGGGACGCGCTGGCCCGGATCGGTTTCACCAATGCCTACCTGCTCACCGACGGCCTGCAAGGGTTCATGCAGACCGTGTTGAAACCAGTCTCGCTGCGCGAGATGCCCTTGCCGGCAGCGCAAGCGGCGAAAGTCAACGCGTGGAGGATGTTCTTCCTTGGCAACGCACCCGTGCCCGCTCCTGTACCCGCCGTTTCCCCGACGCGCTTGGTCGAAACAGGCTGGTTGCAGGACAACCTTGGCCGCGATCACCTGCGGATCATGGACCTTCGTCCGCAACCCGCCTACAACGGCGGCCACATTCCCGGCGCCATGCGGATGGACGTCGAGCATTTCCGCGGCGCGGTCGGCGGCGTCTCCTCGATGCTGTTGCCGGCGGAGATGATCGCGAGTCACCTCGGCCTGCTCGGTATCACGCCGCAGACCACGGTGGTGCTCGTTCCTGGCGACAAACTCCACGACGCCACGCTCGTCTCCCTCGCACTCGAACGGGTCGGCCACGCCCACTACGCCATCCTCAACGGCGGTTGGGAGCAATGGACCGCCGAGAAACGACCTGTGGACCCCCGTCTTCCGTCCATCACCGCTACAGAGTACCAAGTCCAGCCCGGCGCCGACACGTTCACTGTGGATTACCATGCCGTGCTGGCGCACTCGCAGAACCGCACCGCCGTCCTTCTCGATGTGCGACCAGCCGACTTCTTCACCGGCAAGATATCCGACGAAGCCCGCGCCGGCCACATTCCCGGCGCGGTGAACCGTCCCTACACGAGCGACATCACGACCAACAACGCCATCACCCGTTTCAAGCCGGTCGTCGAGCTGGCCGAGGCGTATTCGGAACTGATTCCCGGCAAAGACGCTCCTGTCGTGGTTTCTTGCCGCACCGGTCACCAAGCCAGCCAGACGTACTTCGTCTTGCGTCACCTGTTGGGTTATCAGCGAGTGCGTTGGTACGACGCCGGCTGGACCGAATGGTCCGCCCGTCCCGAACTGCCGATTGAAACATCTATAGTCCGGTAGCCGCCATCACCGGAGTTCAGGCACACGAATACGACAACACGGCCTAACAACACGCTTCTCACCTACACCTTGCCCGCGGACGGGCAAGGTGAGGGAGAGCGTCGACGTTCGAAGGAAGAAAATGAAATACGTCAAGAGGATCGAGGAGTCAGTGTCGCTAATCACAGCTTGACCCCTTTCCCTTTCCTGACCCCTTTCCCTTCCTTGTTTTTCTGTCGCTTTGTTTCGCACAGCAGTTTATTCTGTGGCCATATGTGTTGGCTAATATCATGTTGCCCGGACGCTCCGCGTCCGGGCAATGGCGCGTAGGAGAGACCCTGCATGAGAGACGTATGGTTTGCCTTTGGATTGACGCTGTTCGCCGGTATGGCGACTGCGATTGGAAGCGTCATCGCGTTCACGGCGAAGAGAACGGACTATCGTTTCCTATCGGTTGCAACAGGATTCTCGGCTGGGGTTATGCTGTATGTGTCTTTCGTGGAAATCTTTTTCAAGGGTGTCGATTCGCTAGTGGAACGCTTCGGAGAAACAGGAGCACACTGGGTCAACACGGGTTCCTTCTTTGGTGGAATGCTGCTGATCGGGCTGATTGACAACCTGATCCCGGCCGCGGAGAATCCACACGAGATTCACTCGGAAACGGAAACGCTGCCATTGCGCGATCCTTCGGCGCGGGCGCCGAATTTCGATGCCTTGTCAAAGCCGGGGGCCGGATCTGCAGGCACACACGATCACAGCGCCAGTCATCATAAGCTGATGCGCATGGGACTGTTCACAGCACTAGCCATTGGAATTCACAACTTCCCGGAAGGATTGGCTACCTTTCTCGCGGCGCTCCAGGATCCGAGCCTCGGGGTGGCCATCGCCATCGCCATCGCCCTGCACAACATACCTGAAGGAATCAGCGTTTCCGTCCCCATCTTCTACGCCACCGGCAGCCGGAAGAAGGCGTTCCTCTACTCAGCTCTCAGCGGCCTGACTGAACCGATCGGAGCCATCATCGCCTGTGCCGCGATCTGGCTCTTCCTCGGTGGCAACAGTGGGATGATTCCTCCGGAAGTCATGGGAATCCTTTTCGGTGGCGTTGCAGGCATTATGGTGTATATCAGTCTCGATGAGTTACTGCCCACGAGCCGCGCCTACGGCAAAGGGCACGATAGTCTCTTTGGACTTGTTGCCGGCATGCTGGTGATGGCCCTCAGCTTGTTGCTGATGAAGTAAAAGCCAATTTGGGCCAACAAGAGGCTGCTGCGTACGGGCTACCGCCCGCCGCAGAGCCGAGGCGTTGCCCGGACGCTCCGCGTCCGGGCAATGGCGAGTTGACTTCGTCCAACAGCCGCCGGCCCGGTCGCGAGCAAGCTCGCGCCCGTTCCGTCGTCAGTTGGTCAACGCGCCATTCG
>Ga0315287_10002859_pt1 | contig 16514 bp, 20 predicted proteins | sample YL17G11_0_MG_FD_205037 | JGI IMG/M metagenome (GOLD analysis project Ga0315287, IMG submission 205037) | Sediment microbial communities from Yellowstone Lake, YNP, Wyoming, USA - YL17G11_0 | ecosystem: Environmental > Aquatic > Freshwater > Lake > Sediment | place: USA: Wyoming | collected... | reverse complement strand
CATCAAATTCTTGACCTTTAAGATATTTTATTTGTGATGTTATTATATCTGTTAATGATCTTGGTAATATATCACATGCAAATCCAACTGCGATTCCACTTTGTGGATTTATTAATACAACCGGTACAAGTGGTAAATAATGTACTGGTTCCATTTCAGAATCATCATAACTCAATTTCATTGGAACTATTTCAATATCTTTTAGAATAACATCTTTGGTAAATGGACTTAATTTAACACTTGTATATCTCGAGGCTCCAAAGGACCCAGGACTCAAAAAAGTTCCAAATGTACTTAATGCAGTAAACAATGGTATGTTATTCATAAAAGGAGCAGTCAAGGTATTGATACTACCTTCTGGTGCACTATGCGGATGTATACTCATTGCTGCCCCTGCGAGAGTTGCGCTTTTATATTTAGCACCATCTCTCGCCATCCAGACCACTCTGCGATGAGCCATTTTCATTCCATCAGCAAGGTGAGGGATTGCTCTATCTTGAATGGTATACAATGAGTATTCCATTCTGAGACTATTAATTAGCTCAGATGAAGATATTGTTAAATTGTTTGACATATTTTTTATAATACAAAGTCTGTAAATGCAGTTTCTGAAATATTGTTATCAATACTACCAACCAAATAGCTACTATTCTCTGTTTCTTGTGGAGCTGATTGTTGGGACTTACTACTAAGATATTTTGTTGTCCAAGACAACGGGTTACTTGTTTGGGGATAAGGTGCTTTTAATCCTATTGTTCTCATTCTTTTATTCGCAATATGTTCAACATAATCTGAAAGTAACTCCGCATTTAATCCAATCATTGAACCATCTTTAAATAGATAGTTAGCCCAATTCTTTTCTTGCTGTACTGCATCGTCGTACATCTTATATACAAGAGATTCACAATCTTCTATAATTTGATTATATATTATATCATCTTTGGGCAATAATTTCAATATATTTTGAGTAATAGCTAAATGTACATTTTCATCTCTTGCAATTAGAGAAATCATTTTTGCGTTCGCTTCCATTTTATCCAACTCAGCAAATGCGAATGAGCAAGCGAAGCTAACATAAAATCTAATACCTTCTAATATGTTAATGGCTATTAACATCAAGTATAATTTCTTTTTAAGTTCATATTGTGAAATATTAACTTCAATGCCATTAATTGTGATAGTACCAACACCGTGTATTTTATAAATGGATGCATATTCAATAAAATCATCATAATGAGATGTAACTGATTCTGCTCTTTCAATAATCATTGGATCATCTAATATAGTATCAAACACATCGCCTGGATTGGCGAACAAATTACGAATGATATGAGTATAGCTTCTTGAGTGTATTGTTTCAAACAACGCCCATGTAGTACAACATACTTCTAATTCTGGTATAGAAATATATGGTATTAATGCAACACTAATTGCCCTACCTTGTACAGAGTCAAGCAATGTTTGATATTTCAAATTATTAATGAATATATTTTTTTCAACCTCACTGAGTTGTTTGAAATCACGGTTATCCTTACTCACATCGAGCTCTTCTGGTCTCCAGAAGAAGCTCAATTGCTGGGTAGTTAATTTTTCAAAAACACTATATCTTTGAACATCATAGCGAGCAATGTTAGGATCATCGCCAAAAAATTGTGGCTGTTGTAAAAAATCTACTTTATCTGTTGTAAAAATACTCATTATTTTATAATTCCCTTTTTGTTTTTAATAGTTGTTTATAATCTGATTCCCATATTGTGATAAGATTATATCCTAAGTTTTTAATTTTTTGCTCTCTATCAATAGTTTTTTGAAATAGTTCACCCATCGTTGTACGAAGTGTTATGTTATAAGTACAAGGGGTGTGTAGCTGTGGGTTACCATGCCAGTAATTCCCATAAAACTCATAAATTGTATTTGTTTCTTTGCAATACCCATCTACAGTGATTCTGGTATTAGGTATAACCCACTCACCAACGTTTTCTGCGTGCTGAATAACTATATCTTCAGCTATCATAATTGTGTTAAGCCATTGTATAGATATTACACTGTAAGATTTAATACTGCAACAAGGACATCCAGCACCATTTATATGACTTGCGGGTAGCTGTTGAAAATCACCATGTATATTACATGTTATAATTATACGAGTTGCGTTATTTATATAACACACTTTATCATAATTATACTTACATCCATGTACTACTCTTGCATTAGATATAAACATATCAGTAGTGTGTGATTGTTGTAGCGCTCGTTTATCGTAACTGCATTTAATACAACCAGCTCCGTTTATGTGACTTGCAGGCCTTTGCATAAAATCACCATGTACATTACAGGTAATGAATACAGGGGTGCAGTTGTTTATATATTTAACATTATTATAGTTGTACATCTGCCCATGAATTTGTATCGCTTTATATATAAATTGTGCTGTATTACTTGCATTAGCAGTACTCGATTTTAAGTATCTACATTGTTTACAACCACAACCTTGTGTGTGATTACCTGGGGTAATCATAAAATCACCATGATCTGGGCACGTTACAATCACTACTGTGAATACACTAACATATATAGTTTTAGTATAATCATACAGATCACCATGAACTTGCTTTGCTCTTTCAATAAATAATTCAGTTGTTATTTTCTTACTCATAATCAGTTATATTGCACAAGCTCCACCGTCGCAATCAGATTCCTCATCACCCCGCCCATCGAGTGTATTGCTATAATATCCAGTCTTAATACCTAATTTATATGAATTAAGAAAGTCTGTAATTAATACTTCCATAGGGACTTTACCGTCTGGAAAATGAGCTGGATTATAATACATATTAGTAGATATTGCTTGATCAACATATTTTGCCATAACACCAACGAGTTGTAAGTATCCTTCGTTTGATACCATATCCCATGCAATTTCATATTTATTCTTTAATTTGGTAATTTCTGGTACAACTTGTTTAGCTTGAGATTGCTTACTTCCCTTAGTGACTACAAGCGCCCGGATAGGCTCTATACCATTCGTAGCATTACTTAATTGACTTGAAGTTTCGGATGGCATAAGCGCCATCAACGTAGAATTTCTCATTCCATATTTAAGAATATTTGATCTTAATTCTTCCCAATTATAGTCTAATTCTGTACCAACTATATTATCGATTTCTTTTTTATATGTATCTATAGGTAGTATACCTTTCGAATATTTTGTTTGATCAAACCACGTACATGGTCCTTTTTCTTTTGCAAGTTCCATTGATGCTTTAATTAAGTAGTATGATATTGCCTCAAATGTTTTATTGACTAATTGTAGCGCAGACCCATCTGAATACCTTACACCATTTTTGGCAAGATAGTATGCAAGGTTAATAACACCGACTCCTAGAGATCTCCTATTTTCTGTTGTTATTCTTGCTGCAGGTAACGGGTATTGTTGTAAGTCTATTAACTCATCAAGTGTTCGTACAGCAATATCTGCCCATTCTTCTATATCTGATAGATCTTTTATATTACCAAGATTAAATGCAGCCAGTATACAAAGTGATATTTCACCTGTTACGTCATATAGGTGCTGTAGAGGTTTAACTGGGAGAGTAATCTCTACACACAAATTCGACATATGAATTGGTGCAACTGATTCATCAAATGAGCTATGGGTATTCGCATGATCAACAAACATAAAGTAAACTCTACCAGTTTCAAATCGCTCAATTGTAAATGAGCTGATCAATTCCTGTGCATCCACTTTTTTCTTTAGAATATTTGGATCTTTTTCGTATTTCAAATACAACTCACGAAACTTATTTTGATCATTAAAGAACGCATCATGTAGATCTGGAACATCATGAGGTGAGAATAGTGTTATTTTTCCTTTTTGTAAAAAGCGTTCTAACATAAGCCCATTAAATTGTATACCGTAATCAATGCGCCTAACTCGATTATCTTCAGTACCTTTATTATTGCGTAGTACTAAAATGTCTTCAATTTCAAGATGCCAAATTGCAGTATATAATGTACCAGCACCACCTCTAATTCCCCCCTGGCTGCAACTCTTAATCGCGCTTTGGAAGAGTTTATAGAATGGTATTACACCTGTGTGCACTGCTTGTCCATTTCCTATTTTGCTACCTAGTGCTCTTATTCTGCTTGTTCCAATTCCAATTCCTGCCTTTTGTGATATATATTTTGTTATAGCGCCGGTAGTTGCAATAATACTATCGATACTATCACCACATTCTATTAGAACGCAGCTTGAATATTGTTTTTGATTTGTTCTAACTCCAGCCATAATAGGAGTAGGTAGACTAATATTAAATTTTGAGAGATCATCATAAAGCCGTTTAACGTACTTCATACGAATATCTTTTGAATATTTTGAAAAAACTGTTGCAGCTATCAAAATATTAGCATACTGCGGTGTTTCATATAAAACATGTGTCTGTCTATCTTGAACTAAGTACTTGCCTTCAAGCTGCTTCATCCCAGCGTACGCTATATTTAAATCACGCTCGTGTTTAACTATGTTGTCTAAATGTCCCCATTCATGTTCATCGTACCAATCAAGTATACAAGGATCATATACTCCAAGTTTAATATTTGTTTCTACTAACTGTTTAACAGGAATTGGTTCATATTGCCCAAGTACAGTTTTACGCATATTAAATAGCATCAATCTTGCAGCAACGTATTGATAGTTTGGTGATTCTTCAGTAATAAGATCCGCTGCCGCTCGTATCATTGTATTATGAATAGTTTCAGTCTTTATATTATCATAAAACTGAATTTTACTTCTCATTTCAATATCAGATACAGATACATTACTTAAATTTTCACAAGCCCAAAATACTACCTTATGCAGTTTTTCTAAGTCAAGTAATTCTTTTGTACCATCTCGCTTAGTTACTAATATTTGTTTGTGTTGCATCATGCGTGAAATCTCCATATTCAAAAATCATATTTATAATAAAGATTTATTATATGATGATATAGTGCTCAATGTCAACGGGTTTCATTTAATTAAATTATTTTAAAATTAAATAAAAAACAGTTGCACTTCGAGTGAAATAGCTATATAATTCTTTTTGTGAAAGAGGGGAAAATCAAGAGCAATATTTTTTAATTGATTAAGGTACCTAGTGGGTTGATTTATATGGTATTTCTTTTAACGGTTATTATTATATTGGCAGTTGACTACAAAAATGTAGTCACTTAATTGGAGTTAAAAATGAGTGATAAAAATTTAGAAATAAAGATTGGAGATATAGTTAATTGTGTAGAAGATGCAATAATACATCAAGTAAATTGTGTAAACGCAATGGGAGCGGGGGTAGCCAAGGCATTATATATAAAGTGGCCTCAAGTAAAGAGTGAGTATCATAAATTTTGTAATAATATGCAACCAGCTACATTACTTGGTAATATTCAAATTATTCAAGCAGATGGTAAGATTATATTTAATGCATTTTCTCAACTTGAATGTGGATATAATAAAGTTTATACTGATTACAATGCAGTAGAAAAATGTTTTGAACAGGCATTATATCAAATGAGTGTGTATAACATAGACAAGATTGCCATTCCATATCTATATGGATGTGGACTTGCTGGTGGAGATTGGAATGTAGTATCAGAATTAATTAAAAAAGTGTTTGGTGATAAGGCTATTTGTTATAAACTTTAATATAGGTATCTAATATGAAAGAATCAATAGAAAAAATTAATAACTTAAGTCATATTGAAATGGTACAAATTTGGAGATTTGCTGAACCAGGTCATCCATATACGACTGATCCTCTATTCGAATTTTTTAAAAAAAGATTATTTGAACATTTTGGAGGAATTACCCCGAGTATAAGTAAAATAGTAGGTTGGGAGAAATAATCGCACCTAAGTGGTATGTATAATAAATAAGTATAATGTAACATTAGATTACAGAACCGATATACTTATGTATATTATACTTTTTATAAAACAACTAAAGGTTCTATATTATGATTAACATAATTAGAGATAACAACGAAACACAACGGGTCATAGGATTACTAAATGACGCGTTTAGAGAAGCAACATCAAACATGGGTAAAGCATTAAGAACAGCTGATGACAATACTCCTAGTAAACAACTATATAAATGGCAAGTTGATTATGCATATCGCATTAATGAAATTACAAAAGCTCCACTATATATAATATCAAAATTAGCTAATAATTGCTTTTCTTTTATTGAATACATTAAGAAAGATAGAAATTCAAGTTTATTGGATTAAACAGAAATAGGATTATGGAATTATGAAATTATCAGAGTTATTTGAATCTCCTGAACTAAGAGATGTAGATAAAGATCAATCTAAATGGATTGATTATAATCAATTTGGCCAACCAATGACTATTATTTCTGTAGAAACACTAAGTCGCAAGTATGATGTTCTTGAGGATCTTGTTATTTCAGGGTTAACTAATGAACATTTTAAGGTTGCGTTAGCTAAATCAAAAATAATGGCTGGTGTTTTTAAAATGGTTAAACATCCTGATACTAATGAACTCGGGTTAGCAATTATATGCTTAGTGTATTTTAAACACCCTATTATTGAAAATCCACCTAACGACATGGTAGGGCTTATGTTACAAGTTGATCGCGTCGCCACTGTACCAGCATATGAAGCCATGTATATTGCTACAAGATTATACTCAACATTAGTTAACGCTGGTTATGTGGTAGTATTAGATACTGTTCAATATCGAGGCGGTATGAAATTATGGAAGAAAATAGCAAGGCATACTGTAACTGGTGATTATAACGTCCATATATTTGATCGAAAATTAAACGATTACTTAAAGGATGATAATAATCAAATATTAACTTACAATGGAAGCAATTTACCAGATACTGCTATATGGCTGACAGGCAAACCAGGGCAACAATTTATTTTAATTGCGAAGTCATAGTTATTTTAAAAATAAAAGTTGCATTTATCGATAATCTCAAATATAATATATTTTTTTGAGATTATCGTAAATTATTAATAGGAGATATACAATGACTACAAAATTGCATGAAATTTTAGCAGTAGAAAGTACTAAAGAAGGTCGCTTTAAAGATACCATTCCTGAAATGGTTAACTTATTTAAAAATAAGGCGAATCATTTCGTAGGATTTGAACGTACATTAAAATTAAATGGCGAAGATACACCAGAAAAAACAGACCGTGAACTTGCTGAAAAAGAACATCAAACAATTTCAACATCAGTTGCATCTGAGTTGGCTTATATACAAGATGTAGTCGGTGATTATTTTGACATTATTTTACAGCGTGATGAAGCTAATCAACGCGCAGTGGCAGATGTTGTAATTGGGGATAAAGTTATTGCTACAGGTGTACCTGCTACTACCTTGCTGGCATTAGAAAATAAATTAAAACAACTTCGTCCTATATACGAGCAAATCCCAACATTACAGCCAGGTGTTACTTGGCAATTGGATAGTTCTATAGGTGAATATACATATAAGGACGCAAATCCTGAATTTCGCACAAAGACCAAAAAAGGTTTCGAATTTAAAGTATTAGTTCCTGCAACTGATAGATTCCCTGCTCAAGTTGAAAAATGGGAATCTGTTGAAGATGTTGGCTCATTTACAAAAATTCGTTGGAGTACAATGATTTCTGTAGCTGATAAGTCAAAATTATTAGCAAGATTTGATCAACTTGCGATGGCTGTAAAGCAAGCAAGACAACGCGCCAACGAAGTCGAAATTGTTGGTAATAAAATTGGTGATCGTATTTTTGATTTTATAAATTGGTTGAAGTGAGAATTAGTCGAAAGACAAAAAGTTAAGAGTAAGTTTATCGTAAATAGTTATTGTACATGTTAATTTAAAGATTTTGGTGGTTCGATCCCATCTACCCACACCAAAAGCACATTGTGTTACCCTTAATTGAAGCTAACGACTTCAAGTGTGCTTTTGATGTGGGTATGGCGAAATTGGTATACGCGCTTTATATTTAACAATTAAATAGTTATCTTATTGCTCTTATAAGTTTATCTTTGGTATAGTTTAAGTAAATAATTAAAACATAAATTTTTGAATGCCGCCAGTTCGAGTCTGGTTCTCGCTACCAATATTTATTCGAAATAGTGAATATTGGAGCGAGGTAGTTCAGTGGTAGAACGTCAACTTTGTTATCGTACTGTTTTAATAAGAATGAACAAATGATTTACCAAATATCATTGTATGATATTAATATAAGGGACAAGATAGAGGTTATCTACTTGTCCCTTCCTAATGTTTAATGGTTATTACAACTTAACAACAAATAGTTTACCGTGTGTGTTAATTAAATCAGGTCTACTTGATAAAGCTTTAGCTGCGTCAATAGACAATTGCTTCCTAATAACCTTCCCCTCTTTGTTTTTCAACCCATACATTTGTTTTTCTGTTGATGTAATATGCTGTTGATATGCAAATCGATCCTCCCAATCTTCAAATAATTCTGATAATAACATTTTAATACTCCTATATACTTGTGTTTTTATTTTATCGTGTCAGCAAATACAGTAAGTGCTGATAATAATAGTGGATCAATCTGGTCTTTACTTATAATAAATAAAGCCCCATTTGTAATTTTTTTAATTTTATATTATTGCTTTTAATCCAATGATAAATCTACATCTTTAATTTTTATCAGATAATCATTTAATTTTTTAATATATCCTTTATTTCTCAAGCATTTAAATGCTAAGTTTTCAACAGAAAACTCACCAGATTTTTGCAATCCAGCTCTACGCATATCATATATTTTTTCTTTTAATTTGTGAATATCATTTTTATCATCAACTTTATCGTTAATCATATCGTCAATTTTAACTTTATACTCTTTAGCTTTCACATCAACAGCATAATTATCGATTTCTTTTCTAATATTTGGGTTATGAGATGGTTTTACTTTCCATTCATTTTTCTTAAGACTATAAACACCACCAGCTTGTAATGTCTCGTCTTTTAATTGTACATATAATTCAACAGGATACCCACGAATGTTAATACTATGTTCATCAGCCCATAATGTTTTTTTAGCTTTCATAACATTAGCAATATCAATTCCGCAATCTTCACAATATCCTGAATCGCGATCAACTTCGATATGTAGATCTATATCGGATTTTGTTGTATAATTATAATTAGCCAAGCTACCAGTGAATACAATATCAAGAATTTTAAAATCTTTAACTTCTAATGTTTCAAAGAATTCTTTAGCAATTTTTAATAATGCAGTTCGTACTTTAGGTTGTAATACTTTATTTTTATCCCAAATAGATTCATGCAAGTGTCGATGATATTGAAATTGAATTTTGGGTAGTTTAACATCATCTTTGTGTTCAATAAGAAATTGTTTAAATGTATAGTTCATAGTAATCTCATAAGTGTAAATATTATTGTATTTATTGATTTTCTATGGATTATATTATATAATACATAATTACGATAATTAAAAAGGATAATAATGGATATTTTAGATTTTTGGGCATTAAAATCACCACCAAGAGACGCACAGGTAAAGACTTTATTGTGGCTTCAAAAAAATAAAGATAAAAAATATTTGTTTTGTGATCTTCCAGTAGGTGCAGGTAAGAGTGCAATAGGGGTTACCTATGCGAATTATATTAATGCATCTCAAACTAATATATCAAAAGCTTCATATATTTTAACACCCCAAAAGATATTACAAACACAATACGAACAATCATTTATGGTTACGAGTATGCCACATCGGTATATGTCCTCCATGTATGGGCAGAGTAATTACAGCTGTAGTAATAAAAAGACATCTTGCAGTATAGGTGGGTTACTACAACCAAGGTGTGGAGTGTGCCCATATATAGCTGCAAAGAAACTTGCAGTTGAATCTAAGCACGTTATATTTAATTATGCTCTTGCACTTGCTGTGTTTAATTATACAGACGCATTTGAATCAAGAAGTGTTATGGTATTTGATGAATGTCATAATATAGAGAATATACTTACAGATTACAACAACGTAACACTAACAGCAAGTTCATGTGAGAGCCATGGGGTGCGTTGGGTTAAATCAAGAGTTTTTAGTGAGGTCTTGACTTGGATTCAAGAGGAATATTATCCAAGAGTAGATGAGATTTTAACACAATTATCTGATGATTGTGATTACCTATTAACACAATCATCATTAACACGAGAGGAGACTCATAAACTACAAAAATTATATAGTCTGACTGAGCATCTAACATTAGTTCATAATTTTATGACTACTGATATTGTTAAGTTACAAAAACAATTTGTGCTCACTCAAGATAAAGATATGATAAAGTTTAAGTACTTATTTGGTCGTGATAATTTTAGGCGCATATTACAGCATAAAGCAGATAAATTTCTATTTATGTCTGCAACAATTTTTGATGCTATCGAGATGTGCAAATGCTTAGGGATACCTGAAGATGACATGGCTTATATGTCCGTTGAATCTGATTTTCCAAAAGATAGCAGACCAGTTGTATATTCACCTATTATGAAGATGAATTATGGATGGGATAATAACGAAAATAAATCACATCGAAAACGAATGATTTCTGCTATTAATGATATACAAAGTCAACATCTCAACAATCATGGAATTATACATACAGGAAATTATGCTATATCTAATTGGTTGGTTGATGAGTTAAACAATAATAAGACACATCAAATATTACACCACAATGTTGGATCAACGGATTCAAGAGATAATGTGATTAAAATGTTTATGAATGCTAAGAAACCAACTATATTAATATCACCAAGTATAACTGAAGGATTAGATTTAGTTGGTGATAAAGCTCGATTTGCTATTTTTGCTAAAATACCATTTGGTGCAATGGGAGATGCATGGATTAAAAAAAGAATGGAGATATCTGATCATTGGTATAAAATTCGAGCATTAACAGATGTTATGCAAGGATGTGGTAGGATTGTTAGGTCTAAAGATGATTGGGGAGTTGTTTATATATTAGATGCATCATGGAGTTATTTGTATAATAATATAAACAGATATATTCCAAAATGGTGGAAAGATGGGTATTTAACAAAATAGTAGTTGCATTAATAACACAACGGTAGTATAATATTAATAAAATTAAATCAACTAAGGATAACAATATGATTAAAAAGAATGATGGTACAATAAAACAATTTTTGGCAAGTGTGCAAGAAGAAGTTGATTTATTATACAGTAAAATTGATGTGCTTAAAGAAGAAAATGATTTATTATACAGTAAAATTGATGTGCTTAACGAAGAAAAGGAAAACCTCACACAAAAATTAATTGATTATCAGCAAGATGATACTGCTCAATTATTACAAGATAAACTTAATCACATTCATCAACTATCAAAAATGTAATAAAGTGCGATATAATACACCAAGTCAAAAAGAAATAAATCGAATTAATAAACTTGATGAAGATCGTGAATTATTAATAACCGAAAATGAAAAAGATATCCATTTTATAAATAACATTCAAGATGTTATTTGGGATGGAAAGAATTATAATAGGAGTTGTAGATTAATTAAGGAAGGCAGGTTACAATATATTCATATACCTGGTGTGTGTGGATATGTAACTGGTGTATAATAAAAGGCCTCTTTAAAAGAGGCCTTTTAATGATTTAACGTATTATACTAATTCGACTACTTCAGCATCAGATACATCAGCATCAGATACATCAGCATCAACTATTAATTTTTCAGCTTCCTCTTTTTCCCATTGTTCAATTTGTGTCGACATTGCAGTCAATAATTGATTAGCAGCTGCAGTAGCGATTACTAATTCGATTTCGTACTTTTTACGTGCTTCAACTGCTGCATCATAAAACATTACAGTTTGTTGAATTGTATCTGGTAAGTCTTTAGTCTCGATTGCTTTGTCTTTAAAGTTTATTACTGTTGTTGTCATTAAAAAATCTCCTAATTTTGAAATTATAAAAATTATATTTATTAATAATTATAATTGGGTGATAATATAATCAGAATACCACACACTTATAATATTGTACCCTAATTCTTTTATTGTATTTTCTCTATCAATTGTTTTTTGATATAATTCTCCCATGGTTTTGTATATTAACTTGTTATAATGATCACTATCATATATATTAGGATTTCCATGAAAATAATCACCATAAAATTCATATATTGTATTAGTGTCGTTATGGTAACCATCAACTCTATATCGGGTATTTGGTATTTTATACTCTCCAATATTCTCTGCATGTTGGATGTATATATTTTGAGCTTGCATTATTTCTTCAAGCCATTGAATACTGATTTGGCTATATCCCTTGTTATTACATTTATTGCAACCACATCCATTTAGATGCACTGCTGGTTGTTGTGAGAAATCTCCATGAGTGTCGCACGTTATATAGACATCAGTATTGTTATTTATATAATTTGTATTTGTGTATGTATACTTATTATTGTGTATGATATTAGCTTGTTCAATAAATTCTTTAGTTGTAGGTTTATATGTACCACAACACTTAGAGCAACCAATTCCAACCATATGTGAATATGCCTGTTGATTGAATACGCCGTGTTGTTTGCATATTATATCTATTCCTGTTTGTGAGTTAACATACATACTTGTTGAATAATCATACACATCACCGTGTACTAATATAGATCTAGCTATAAATTGTTCTGTTGTCAGTTTTCGAGTACCAGCACATTGAATACACCCATATCCACTTAAATGATCTCCAGTCGATTGTGTAAATACTCCATGTTGTTTACATATTATATCTACTGAATGTTGCCTACTTATATATTTTGTATTTGTATATAAGTATCTATCACCGTGTATTAATATAGCTTTTTCAATAAATTGTTCTGTTGTCAATCTAACATTATTAGCACATATAGGACACCCTTGACCTCTTGCGTGAGCTTCAGGTATTTGTGTGAATATTCCATGTATCCTACAACCTATACTAACTTTAGTTTTACTATTAACATATTCAACAAGGTCATAAGTGTACTTATTATTGTGCGTATTATTTGCTTTAATCAAGAACAATTGAGCATTTTTTTCATTCATCTTCATCCAAATTAAACATACTAACGATTTCTGATCTGCGTACACTTTTTTGTAACTTCACTTCATTGTTTGTTTTATGTGTTGTAGCTTGTTCAATTAGATTAATTTGAGCTGCTATACCATCATCACTTACTTTAGTTGAATCTAATACTCGCAGCGCACTTGCTTTCCATTTTAAATAAACCCACTTATTGACACCATCACTGGATCTAGTTTTTAATAGTTTGAATGCCATCTCACCTGTAGCTTTCATTAATTCTGTAAAAAAGATAGATATGTAATAATCTGCTGTGTTGATTTTTGTGAGCCCGCCTGCTATATGTGAGTGGTTGATTTCGTTATTGTCAACTGCTCCTCTATTTTGTTGACTTGCTGTTAGTCCTATTAAGTTATAATCAGTTAATATTTGTCTAAGTTGTTCAGAACAACGTTTATCTTTTTCAGATATATTATCTGCTGATACATGTTCATTTGGACCCATACCATCTAAATAGTCAACTATTAATACATCAGGTACACATTTTCTTTTTAATTCAAACTCGCGCAAAAATGACCTAATATCATTAGCTGTTGTACCAACTGGCATTTGCTCAACAACTATATCACCTGCTCCAACTCTTGCACCTTTAAATTTTGCTACAACTTCACTTGCCCTCTGTATTAATTCTTGTTGAGCAATTCCAGTAACCATACTCGCGTATCGCTTCCATATCATTTCAACAGGTAATTCAAGACTTATATATAGAACAGTTAATCCTTGCTCTGCAAAGTTTAACCCTAAATTCGCCATAACTAACGACTTCCCACCTCCTGAGTTCGCGGAGAATAATATTAGTTCTTTTCTTCGTGCTCCCCCACCTAAGTATTCATCGAGTATTTTATAACCGGTAGATATAGCCGGACTGTCAATAAGTACTTGAATCATCGCCGCAGGATCATCATATATACTAATACCTACAGATCGATGTATTGAAGTCATAACAGCGCTTTTAATCAACTGTTCAACTTCTCCATAATTTCCCTTTAACAGCAGGGCAGGTGATGCCAATATTGCGTGTTCCATTGCTTTGTGTTTACAATATTTTTCAACCTCGATAATGCACCACTCTGTTTTTGATTTATCGAGGATTTGTTCTTTATATTTTACATCAGCCTCAGCATATACTTGAGCTATATCAGGTAAATTATGATGATTGTTATAGTATTCCTTAATGAAATTAATTGAATTGCGATATTCAGGCTCGAAATACTCTGCTTTTAATATTTTATTTGTTAATGCAAATACATCTGCAGACGATAAAATATATTCTACTAATAATTTTTGTTTTTCAGGATTCATACAATTCCCTGTATGTAGAGGATGTTTAAATGAGTTTAATAGTTGGGTATATTTTAGAGATGGCACTACTATCAACGGACGTAATACTATTTGTTGATAGATTATTGTGATTTGTTAATTTTGTTACATTTAATACAGATGTTAGATCTTTATCACTATATAGTACACCATTTGACTTTAATATCCATATTAATCCTTTATGATTAATAATATCACTATCAACTAATGTATCTGTTGATAATGACGATATAGTAAAAGCGTACGTTGATATATTTGTAATTAATTCAATTGCTGACATATCAACTGTATATACATTATAATTTTTTCCATTGAAGTATATAGTATCTACATCCCCCCAAGGCAATAATGCATTATTGTTAGTAAGTGGTATATGTAATGTTATTGTAACAGCATTAACACCTGCACTGTATATTGATAAAGTCAAAACTGGAGATATATATTGTTTAGAAACAGCAAATGTTAAGTGATGATTATTAGATAATTGCACCATAGCTGTATTAACAGTATCTGTAATACGTTCAACAAAATTACTATACTTAGCAATACATTCAACTACCCCTATATATTTGAGAGGTAACTTGATTGTAATAGTGTTAGCGTTTACATATGTTATAATTGCATTTGTGAATATTACCAAATTATCATTACTATCATATATAAACACCTTAATATCAGGTATATTATTTAAGTTATGAGTGACCTTCCATACACTTGCTGATACTTGTTGTGTATGTTTATATAACAACAGTCTTTGGTTCCAATCAGTTAGATTAGCAACAACTGGGGTTGTATTGCCACGAACATATTCAGAATGTACTGCAGTAGGGGATAGTATCCCCTTACAATTTAACGTAATAATACAATTGCGATAAACCTCAAATCCTTTTTTGTTTTGAGGTACATCAACACTTCTATGGCATGTATCACACTTGTATGTTATTATCGACATTATTTAAATACTATTAATCCTGTGGTTTCTTTTATATATTGTGCTGCAATTTTATCATCTGTAGGACACTGAGCAACAATAAATTCGAGTGGAATTGAATGTTGTTCTTTCATACTTGTGAGTATCCAAGGAAATGTACGAATGCTTAAACTACCATCAGCTTCTGTAGCTGGTACTACCACCTTAATTTCTTCAAGTGTTAAAGCAGATACATCATCGTATATATATTTTCCGATTAGTTCTTCACCAGATGAGAGTTTTATTGTTATTATCATAGTATTTATTTAGTTTGTTGAGTTGAAAGAATTGGTATTTTTACAGTAGTTCCCATTTTTGGAACTTCGTTATTATTCAATATGTTATATTCGTTAATTAATGTATTTATCACAGATATTGGCATATCCATATAATTAAACTTGCGTATTATAGCAGTTATAGTTTCACCAGATCCGAATTGATGTAGTTTATATTCCACAGAGAACTTTGCCTCCTCGTACAACACAACTATAAATTGACTGTATTGACCATATAATAGCCTGTCCTAATCTAAAAGTTACTAGTGTAGCTAACACTATATATACAATCCATGATAATAGTGTTATTATTATCGGAGCTCTACCTCTAAATAATTGTGTTACAACATCAGTTATAATCGCAGACGATATAAAAACTTTAGTATTCTTGTTCATAATACACCACTGTATTGTGTTAAATAATAACATATTATATATTATTATTTAACAAAAATCAACTAAGTTTATTGGTGTGTACAGTCGCAGATATAATGTCGGTATAATTGTCCATAGACAATGTCTGTTTACCACCTGATAGTGCTGTAATTTTTTCAGCAATATCATGCAATTGAATATCACTTTCTGCATCTTCGTATGCCCACTCCAATAATCTTATGAATAATGGAACATCCATAGAAATAATATCCACTGGATTTTCTGTCGCAAGTACTGGTTGTGGTATAATGTCAGGTTGAATATTTGTATTGCCCGGAGTTATAGCAAATTCAATTTCATCAGTTTCACGCAATAATTCAGTTAATCTCATATATTTCTCACTTTTATTCGACATTTGGTTTAAAAATAGATTT
>Ga0315287_10002858_pt1 | contig 16514 bp, 10 predicted proteins | sample YL17G11_0_MG_FD_205037 | JGI IMG/M metagenome (GOLD analysis project Ga0315287, IMG submission 205037) | Sediment microbial communities from Yellowstone Lake, YNP, Wyoming, USA - YL17G11_0 | ecosystem: Environmental > Aquatic > Freshwater > Lake > Sediment | place: USA: Wyoming | collected... | reverse complement strand
ATTCATCGCGGAGGTTGCGGAGGAAAAGCGGAGAGAAGAAGAAGCGAGATGGGGACCCAAGGTCCGCGTTGAGACTTCTTCTTCGGTTCACCACCGGCTGACCATTCGGCACAGGGCGGCGCAGCAGAGGCCCAGGTACGTGCCGACGATGCCTCCCAGGACCGCCAGGAGCAAACCCACGGGTGCGAGGCCGGGCTGGTAGACCTCCGCCACCACCGGCGCCGAGGCCGGGCCGCCGATGTTGGCCTGGCTGGCCGTGGCGAGAAGCGCCAGCGGCGCGCGCAGCAGCCGCCCTGCCGCCAGCAGGAAAAGCCCGTGAATGATCACCCACACCAGCCCGGCAAGGACCATCACCGGCGCGGCGGCAAGGCTGCCCAGGTTCGCCCTCGATCCGATGGCCGCCAGCACAAGGTACAGCAGCCCGTAGCCCACGGTGGACGCCCCGAACCGCTCCAGGCGGCGCACAGGCGTCATGGACAACGCCAGGCCGATCGTCGACGCCAGGATGATCGCCCAGGTGGCGGGGCTTATCATCCCCTCCATGATCGTGCCCTCCATTTTCGGCATCGCCGTCGACGCCCGGACCGCGACGGCGCAAGCGCCCGCGGCGATGCTGAACATGAGCACGACGTGCCGCAAGGTGATGGGGTGGCTGGCGCCAGGCCCCGCGTCGGCGGCGCGGCGGCGCAGCTCATCCAGCATGTCCATGCGCGAGTGGTTCCAGCGGTCGAACTTCTCCTGCCGGCCGGCAAGCAGAATGAGCACAGCCATCCACAGGTAGGCCACGACGGTGTCGACGACGATCATCATGTTCAGGATCGAGTTGGGCGTATTGATGCCCGCGGCCACGGCGATCATGTTGGCGCTGCCGCCAATCCACGAGCCCGACAGGGCCCCGATCCCCTTCCACATGTCCGCCGGCAGCCAGTGCCCGAATATCATCAGCACCACCGGCCCGCCGACCATCACGCCCATCGCCCCGGCCGCCATCACCGCAAGGGCCACCGCGCCAAGGCGAAGAATGGCCCGCATGTCAACGTTAATCAGCAGCAGCACGAGGCTCGCCGGCAGGCAGTACGTCACAATGGCGTCTTGAACGGGCGTGAGGACTTTGCCGGCTGAGTCGTACTGCGCCTGGAACAGACCGGCCGTGTTGGCAAGCATCGGCAGGAAGTACACCCAGAACATGAACGGCACGAACTTGAACAGCCGGCGCAGGCGCGGCATCGCGGCTGCGTATAGCACGAGGCCCTCGATGACCAGAAGCACCGCGATAATCCCAAGCGGGTCGTCGATCATCGCTCGCCCTCGGTCCGGGCTGGCGCGTGGCCGTCAATCAGGTATCGCCGCCCGGCAATCTCGATGTCGCCGAACCGCCGCGCGCCAAACAGCAGGTGCGCCGCGTCGAGGTCCACGTAATCGAACGCCGCCGTCCCAGCCGCCATGTATATCCCCGCGGACAGGCCGACCATCGTCTCGGTCATGCAGCCGATCATCAACTTTAGCCCACCCGCGCGGGCGCATTTCAATATGGCGGCCGACTCGGCGATGCCGCTCTTGGCGATCTTGATGTTCACCCCGTCGCCAAGCCGCTCATCGACAACCCGCCGGCAAGCCTCGGCGTCGAAGACGGTCTCATCGAGTATCACCGGCACGGGCGAGCAGCCCGCGATCTTGCGCAGTCCCGCGAAGTCGTCGGCGGGCAGCGGCTGCTCGAACAGCTCGATGTCGATCTTCGCCCGCCGGAGCTCATCGAGCATCCGGCGGTACGAGCCGGCCTTGTATCCCTGGTTGCCGTCAAGGCGGATGACGTAACCCTCCGTCAGCCGCTCCAAATGCTCTCGCACGGCCTTTACGAAGGCGATATCCGCCGCCACGTCGCCGGTGACCTTCACCTTGTAGTGCCTGAAGCCGATTTTCGCGGCCCGCTTCATCCATCGGCAAAGGTCTTGCGGGTCAGGGATGAAGGCGACGGTAATATCGGTCTCGACGCTTGCCGATTGGGCGGACCAGTAGGCCAGTTCACTCTCGCCCATGTCAGCCAACTCGGCGCGGAACAGCGCTACCTCCAGGCCGGAGCGGGTCATGTGAAACGCGCCGAAGCGTTTCCGCAGCCCAGCCAGGCCAGCCGGGTAGTCGTCGATGGGCGCCCCTGCCAGAACCCGGCGGGCGTCGGCAAGGACGGCCTTGATGGCGTCCGGCGTCTCGTGAGGCAGCACGAAGCTCGTGGGCACCTCGCCGACTCCCATTGCGCCGCCGGCGAGCGTCACCTCCACAAGCACGCTGGTGGCGACCGATTTGCTGCCCAGCGACGTGCGGAACAGCGTCCGCAGCGGCCTGAGAGTCTTCCAGAACCGGATTCGCTCGATGCGGCTCATCGGTCGGACTCCGCGCTTGGCCTGAGCCTGTCGAAGGGGCTTGCCTTGAGCCTGTTGAAATTATCTCCGCCGTCAAGCAGGACCATGACTTCGATCGCGCGGAGCAGGTCGGCCTCCGGCAGGAGGATATTCGGAAGCTCGGCCCCCGGGGCAAGCGTGGTGATACAGCACCGGCCTATCAACTTGTAGCCTTCGTCGCCGCCGGGCTCGCGGACCTTCACGCCCCAGGTGTTGTGCATGATCAGCGCCTTTGAGTCTCGCTGGCCGAGGTAAAGCATGATGTGCCCCGGCGCGCCAAGCAGCGTGAGCATGGGCACGCCGTCGCGGAGGATCAGCCGCTGCCTGGCCTCGCCCGACAAGCCGCCCAGCGGGATGACCTTGCCCGAGCGGGCCTGCTCGGAGCTGTTTCGCGGCAGGTACAGGCCCAGCGGCGCGAAGAGGTCGCGAGTCATGGCCGAGCAATCGCGCTGCTCGTAAAGCCCGCCCCAGCCGTAGCTCTGGCCGATCATCCGGTCGGCCAGGTCCGCCAGCCAGGCCGTGGTGGCCGGCACGGGGAACATCTCCGCCTGGCCCGGCTGGAGCCGCACGCGCAGGGCCTTGGCCAAGCCGTCCGGCATTCGCGCCGCGGCCAGGACCTCCAGGCCCGCAGCGGGCTGGGCGCCGTCGCCGCCGCCGGCCCCTGCCGCCACGGACGCATCGGCAAGCGGCAGCACCGCGCCGATGTGCTCGGTGGCGATGAATGCACCATCCGATCCGCGAAGGCTCACACCGTCGCGAACGATCGCCGCCAGCGGATGCCTCCGCCAGGCATCCACCATGGCGTCGTCCACAAAGGCGACGTCGGCGGCGGGGGCCCACCCGGCCGCGAAAGACGACTCCGCCCACGCCCACGCCCCGCCGGCTGAAACGTGGGCGACGAAGAGCGGCGTGTTTGCCCACAAGGCCGACTCCTGGAGCTGGTCGAACGGGTAGCCTTGGCCCTTTCCCGGCGGGCGGAACACGCACTCGGCGGTTGGCAACTGGCGGATGGACGTGTTGCGGACGGTGATCGCTCGCCGCCGGCAGTTGGGATAGCCGGCCAGATTGGCTTCCGGCAGCATTTTTCCGGCCCAGGCGGCATCGCGCGGCACGAGGTTCTCCCCACAGTCGGGGTTGCGGGCGTACTTGTCGAAAAACGCCCCGACCTCGCCGGCCGAGCGGGGCAGGTAGCCGTCGCGCCATGGCGAGAGGATCACCTGGCGGTACTCGCGGGCGAGTTGGGTTTGCACGTCGGGGGCGATCAACGTCCTGTCGGCAAAGCCGTGCCCCAGCGCGGCCCGGCAGTTTTGGGGGATTTCGCGGAGGTCGGCAATGGGCAGCGCCGCGTCCGCGGCGCCGCAGCCGGCAAGTGCCGCCAGCGCCAACAGGACAAACGCGGAAAGCAGATAAGAACCAGTCATGGCGCGTTTCATAATAACCGTCGCCGGCTCAACGGCAGCGGAGAAAAGCAGTATCTCACGCCGGATCCGCCGGCCCGGGAGGCCCTGGCAAGGAGCTTGCTTATTGCGATGGCGCGGCCATAAGATGGCGCCGTGCCGGGCGGGCGGTGTTGTGGCGAGCAGGGCATATCGGCTTGGGCAAATTGCGAGAAGGGACATGGCCATGGCTCAATACTTCGTCCAGGGCAGTGACAATGTGACGTACGGGCCGGTCGACGAGGCCGGGCTGGTTCAGTGGGCTCGCCAGGGGCGGCTGGTGAGCGCAACAAACGTCCGCTGCGGGCCGGCCGGACCGGTCGTCCTGGCCGGGTCGCTGCCTTTTATGGCGGCCGTGATGGCCCAGGTCGGCACGGTCCCGCCAGGCGGGTACTACAATCCGTACGCCCAGATCGTGCCCCCCAATACCATGGCGGCCCGGATGCACCGGCTGGACATGTTCAGCGTGGCGGGCATGGTGCTGCTTCAACTGGTGACCTTTGGCATCTTCCCGCTGATCTGGCTGGGCCTGATGCACGACAAGATGCCGCGGACCCGCCCGGATGATCCCTCGGCCGGCAAGGCCATCGGGTTCATGTTCATCCCGTTTTTCAATTTCTACTGGATGTTCTTCAACTACCTGCGGCTTTGCGACCGCATCAACGATCAGCGGGCGATGCGCGGGCTTTCACCGAGCGCCCCTCGGGGCTTGGCGATGGCGTCGTGCATCATCACGCTCATCCCCTATGTGAACTTCCTGGTGGGGTACTTGATCATCGAGCCCATCTTCGTGGGCATGCTTCAAGCCAGCGTCAACGAACTGGTGCTGGTCACCGCCCAGCAGGCCCAGCCGGCGTTCGCGGCCTGAGCAAAGCAAAAGAGGATTACCGCAGAGGCACAGAGGCACAGAGGTCAAAAGAAGAAATTGCACGGGCTTGACAGCAATAGCTTCTCTGGGCCTTTGTCACTCTTGGTCTCCGCGGTAATCCGTTTCTTCTTGCGTCCTATTTCTGGAGCAGCTTTGTCTGCTCGTGGTAGTCGTAGAAGACCTCGTAGTTCTTGCGGAGGTATCCGCCGGCGACGGTTCGGACGCCGTTGAGGACTATGCCGAGGATATGCGTTGGGCCTCGCGAGAGCACTTCCTGGGCTCGCTGGACGATGCCGTAGGTGTTGGCCCCGGCCCGGACGACCAGGACGATCCCGTCGACCAGGTTGCCCAGCGCCATCGAGTCGGTCACCACCAGGCACGGGGCGCCGTCGAAGATGACCTGGTCGTACTGGCCGACCATTTCCGCAAGGACGGTGCGCATCTGCTCGGAGCCCAGCAGTTCGCCCGGGTTGGGCGGCAAGGGCCCGGATGCCATCACGCTGAAGTTGGGCTCGATCTCCAGTATCATGTCCCGCCACGCGGCCTGGCCGACCAGGGCCGAACTGAGCCCGCCTTCCGGGCAGGCCGAGAAGAGACTGCGGACCGCGGGCAGGCGGAAGTTGGCGTCCACGACCAGCACCTTCCTGCCGGCCCGTGCGATGGAGGCGGCCAGGTTCAGCGCGACGGTGGTTCGGCCGTCCGCGGGCTGGGGGCTGGTGATCAGCAGGCTGCGGCGCTGACTGGCCGGGCCGCTGAATTGCAGGCACGTGCGGATCTGGCGGAAGGCCTCGCTGATCAGGCTGTTGGGGTGCGAGGCGAAGGCCACGCGAAGGTCCGCGATGTTCTCCTCGACGTCGTCGTGGTGAGGAACCATGCCCAGCAGCGGCAGATCGATGCGCCGAACAACGTCGGACGGACCCCTGATCGACGTGTCGATGAACTCCAGCAGGAACGCCAGGCCCAGGCCCACGATCAGGCCGAGCAGGATCCCCAGCGGGATCATGATCTCCCAGCGGGGCATCGACGGCTCGAGCGGCGTGAAGGCCAACTGCATCACTTCCAGCGGGGCGTTGCCCTGAAGGAGAATCCGCAGGTCGACAAGCCGGCTGTCGATCCGGTCGACCTGGTCGGTGAGGGTCTTGTCCTGCTCTTCCAACTGGGCATAGGCGCTTAGAGTCGCCCGCAGGTCGCGGACGCTTACGTCGATCTGGCGATACTTCTGACGCATCTCGGTAAGCCGGCCCAGTATGATGGCCTTGCTGGCCTCGGTATTGGCCACGATGGCATTCACCTGGGCCTGAAGGAGCACTTGCCGCCTGGCATCGGCTTCCTTCTGCATGCTCTCAATGCTGCCGACGTATTCGATGTACTTCTGGCTTTTCGGCCCGTACTTCCTCTCCATCGACGGCTGGCGGGCCCTCATGTTCAACAAGGCCGTCTCAAGCGCGCGAATCGACGGGTCCATGTCCATTGCCTGAAGCACGGCCGGGAGCTTCGCGATATCTCCGCTCTGGATCTGCTGGCGGAGAAGCTGGAGCTGCTGGTCCGCCTGGGCGAACTCGAGTTCCAGGACCGAAACCTGCTGCGCGATCATGTTGAGTTCCATGGTCCGCACATTGGTCAGGCTGGTCAAGTCGGGGACATCGGCGTCCCTCATGAGCTTTGCCTTGTCGGCCCGGATGCGGTCCCGCGTATCGGCCAGGCTGGTTCGCTCCGTGCGGAGTTGGCGGATCTGGTCCTGCTTGCCGCGGTTGGCGATCTCCGAGCTTCGTTCGCGGGCGGCGTTGGCGACGGCGTTGACGATATCGGGCAAGCCGGCCTTGTTGATGCCCGTCATCGAGATGCGAATCAGGGCGCTGGAGGGGATCGGCGAGATGTTGATGTAATCCTGGAGCCGCAGCAGGGCGTCATCCGGGCTCTTCTGGAACCAGGTGGTGGCGCGGACCTCGTCTTTGGCCAGGGCGGTCTGGAGCACCGGTTCGCTGCCGGCCAGGCTGGCGTACTTGGTGGCCAAGACCTCAAGCATCTCCGGCGTCGTGTAGCCCCGTTCCGGCGTGACGATCGAGGTAGCCTCCGGGCGGACTTCCAGCACCGCAAACGCGGTGAAAAGCGGCGCGTACATCAGCCAGAGCACCGTTGCCCCGACGGTCAGCCCCACGCAGATCAACTCGGCAAGGATGATCAGCCACTTGCGCTTGCGCAAGATGCGGAGTATGTCCCGGCCGCTGAGGCCCGAGTCGGGCTGACGGCCTTCGGCCGGGCCAGGCCGCCCGGGAACCCTGCCGGGTCCGAGACGTACGATCTGCGGGGCAATCTCTCTGGTTTGTATGACACTCATTTACCACTACCTCGCTCAAGCTTCTGACTGACCCGCTCCAGAGCCGTTTTCAGGACTCCGTAGAGAGGGTCGTCAGATTTGTCCTTTATCATTTCCTGGGCCTGTTGATACTGCTTTTTCGCATCATCCAAGCGGTTAAGCTGCTCATAAACCCAGCCAAGGTGATATCGGCTCACCGTGAGGGGGCTCTCCAGTTGGACCGCCCGAAGAAGGATCTGCTCGGCCTCGGCCAGGCTGTTGAGCTTCGCCAGCGTCCAGCCGTACGTGTCCAGAATCTTGGCGTCGTTGGGAGCCACCCGCGTCGCCTGCTCGGCGAACGGAAGGCCCTTCTTGGGCTCGTTCAGGTCGTTGGTATACAGGTACGCAAGGTTGTTGGCGACCTGGACGTCCCGGGGCTGGTTGCTTATGGCCGCCAGGTAGGCCTGCTCACAGTCCTTGAATTTGTTCACCTGGTAGTATACCGAGCCGAGGTAGCGATTGGCCAAGTACTTGGCCTCGGGCTCCTGCGCCAAATCACGCGCCTGGGTGAGGCTCTTGATGGCCTCGTTAGGGTCTTTCTTATCGGAGTACATGAGGCCCAATATCAGGTGCCCCCGCCAGTCCTTCAGCCCGCCCTCCATCCACTGGCGGAACTTGCTTATGGCGCCGTCAGTTCCGTAGGCCGCTTGCATCTGCTGTGCCTCAAGGAGCACAAACTGAGGCTGCAGCGCGCTTAGCGAGGCCAGGAAGAGCTGGTCCGCCTCGTCGAGCCGCTTGAGCTTGAACATCGCCCCGGCCCGGATCGCGCCGACCCACCCGGCGAAATCCTTGTTCTGCATGTAAGGCTCGCTAACCTTGACAACCCGGTCGTACTGCTTGGCCTCCATAAGGCTCATCAGGTACGGCTGCAAGTATTCCGGGGAATTGGGCGCCAGGCGAACCGCCTCGGCCAGGGCGGCAAGCATGTTGGGAACGTCGTCCCGCGCCTTGCGCATCTGGGCCTCCCACAGGAAAACGGTGGGATTGGAGGGCATCGCCTTCTTGGCCTCGGCCAGCAATTTCTCAAGCTCCTGCCACTTCTGGCGGTTCATGTATATCGTCACGAGCCGGGCTACGGCGGGGGCGTAATCAGGGCGGTCGTTGTGGATTTCGCGGTAGACCAGTTCGGCGCCTTCATCCCGCAGCGCCTCCAACACCGTGCCGAGCTGCATGGACACATCAATGCGATTGGTCAGGCGCTTGGCCTCCTGGAGGTCTGCCTTGGCCCTGGCGTTCTCGCCCTTCATCAGGTACACTTGGGCGCGGTAGATCAGCGGCTCGGCATAGGCCGGGCTGTCCTGGATGGCCTGGGAGAACAGCCGAAGCGCCTCGTCGAAGTCTTCGAGCTTCTTGCTCTTTCGCATAGCCAGCACTCCGCTGAGGGTCACGCTGGCGGCGTCCCGCGGGTCTCCCCGTAGGAGCCCTTCAATCTGCTTTCCGGCGGATGCGTACTCCCCGGCCTCGATGTAGTAGCGGATGAGCTCCTTGACGCCGCCGATGTCCTCGGGCCGCACGCGGATGTAGGCGGTCATTGCATTGGCGGCATCGCTCCACTTGTTCTGCGAGGCCCAGAACCTTGCCAGGCCCAGGTGCCCGCGGGGGTCCTTGGGATCGGCGGAAATGGCGTTTTCCAGGAAGCTCCGGGCCCGGTCCGGCTCGGTGCGAGTCAGAAGCTCCGCGTACAGCACCCGCACGCCGACGGGGTCCGTCGATTCGCCGAGCATGGGCTCGACGATCCGTTCGATGTCCTTGGGGCGGTCCCGGCGCTGATAGAAGCCGCACAGCACTTGGGCGCCCAAGAGCTTGTCGTCATTCTTCTGGGAAAACGTGACGTACATCTTCTCGGCGTCGTCAAAGCGGCTGACGCGCTCGTAAAGCGTGCCGAGGCTGGCGATGTTGCGCAGGTCGTCGGGGCGCTGCCTGAGCACCTTTTCGCGCTGCAGGATGAGCTCCTGCGGGCTGGTGGTCTCCCGGTCGATCTCCATTCTGCGTTCGCGTATGTAGGGGTCGTTGGGAACCAACTGGTATGCCTTGGCCACGTACGAGCGGTGCTCGCTTTCCTTGTTCAGGCCCGAGGTCGACGTCACCGCCGCCAGGCCGACCAGCGCGGGCGGGTAGCCCGGGTCGTTGTCATAGACGATCTTGAACGACCCGTAGGCCTGCTCGTAGAACCGCTTGCGCAGGTAGGCCTGGCCCAGCAGGCAGCGGGCGTCCTTGCGGTTGGGGTCATCCTTGAGGATCTCCAGGCCCGTGGCAATGACCGCGTCGTATTCCTTGCGGGCCGTGTCGACGCGCATCTGGTACAGCCGGCCCTTGCAGCCGTCGAGGTTGGCCTTGCCGGCCCGCGCGACGCAGTCATTGGCCGCCTTCCAGTCGTTATTGGAGATGGCATGGACCAGCAGCCGCTCGACGACGCCGATGTTGTCCGGGTCGGCCTTGGAGGCCTCGTCGAGGAACTTGAGGTAATCGGCCTGCTTATCCTTGCCGAACGACGCGGCCACCGCGGCCTTCTCCAACTCCCGCTGCGGCGAGGGGTATTCATCGGCAATGCCCATCAGGATTTTGTACTGAGTGTTGGGGTCCGTTTCGCGCAGCAGCTTCTTGCGGGCCACCAGCGTCTTGTCGTCCGGGCGGGCCTTGATGGCGTCGTCGACGAGTTTCTCGGCCTCGTCGAGCCTCTTGGCGGCCCGGTACATCCCGAACAGGCGCGAGAAGACGTTCTTGTCGTCGGGGGAAGTGGCCTTGAGCTGCTCGACGTACTTGATGGCGTCGTCGGTCCGGCCGTCCAGCCAAATGCCGATGGCGCGGTCCAGAAGCAGGCCAATGGTCCGGCTGTCAGGCTTGATGCCGGGCGGAAGGGTCGGTTCATCCCCGCGGAGAGACATCAGGACCGTCTTGGTGTTTATCGCCTCGGGGTTGTTGGGATCCAGTTGCAGGACCCTGGCAACCACCCGCTCGGCCTTCTCGAAGTCGCGGTAGCGGACCACCAGCAGTCTGGCTTTGGCCATCAGGGCCGAAACGTTGCCCTGCTGGCCCGGTATGCGAAGCAGCTTGTCGAGAATCGCCTCGGCCTTGCCCGGCAGATTTTTCTGGAGGTAGATGTTGATCAGCAGGTTGGCGACCTTCAGGTCGAACCCGCGGGCGTTGTTGTAGGCGTCCTCGAGGTCCTTTTCGGCCTCGTTAATCCGGCCCTCCGCCAAGGCCATCCGCCCAGTCAGGCGGGAGAACATCGGCCCGGTGAACTTGGAGGCCGCCAGCTTGGGATAGCACTCGTTGACCTGCCCCAGCAGCTTTCGTCGCTGGGGGTCGTTGGGATCCTGGCTGCCGGCTTCGACCATGTCCAGCAGGACGTTGGCCTTGAGGTACAGAAGCTCGATCTTTCCCGCGGCTTCGCTTTGGCCCTTGCCGGCCGCCGGCTTGGTCGCCGGCTTGGTGGCCGGGGCCTTTTCCAGGGCCTCCATGCCCTGCTCCAGCACAGCCAGCGCGTCCTCATGCTTCTGCGCGGAGCCCAGGACTGACGCCTTGCCCACATAGGCCTGTATGTCCTGGGGAGCGGCCTTGATGGCCTTGTCCAGGATCTCCATGACCTTCTGCATGTCTTTATCGATCGAATAGTAGCCCGCCAGTGCAAGGTTGCCCAGCACGGGGTCTTTCTCGGCGGCCAGATCAAGTTGCTTGAGGGCATCGGCGGAACGGTTCTGCTTCCTCAGGAAATTGGCATAGGCGATCATCAGGCCGGCGGCGTCGGTGTTTGTCTCGATAGCCTTCTGGAAGGCTTTTTCGATCTGGCCCTCATTGCCCGGCAGGTGATCGAGGTACCCGACCAGCCCCAGCCAGTAGCGAGGTTCCTTGGGCTTGATCTCAAGGGTCTTGTTGAAGTCGTCCAGGGCCTCCTTTGCCAGTTCGCCTGGGGCCGTGGGGTCTACCAACTCCGCCTTGGCTGAGCCGCGGCGGAAGTAGGTCTCGGCGTCGTTGGGCTGGAGTTTGATCAGCGCGTCTGCTTCCTTTATGAAAGCCTGCCAGTCCTGCCCCTGCCCGCCCTTGGAGTACGCGTTGAGGTTCCAGAAGACGTCGGCCAGGGACCGCTGGGCGGGGACATACTTCTTGTCGAACAGAAGCGCCTTGCGGGCCAGGTCGATCGACGCACGTAACCGCTCCCGGCGCTGGGTCTCGGTCAGGCCCTTAGGGTCCTTGAACCAGTTGAGATTGAACTCCGAGACTTCCATGCAGAATTCGGCCATCTGGGGCGACTTCACGGCGGCCCCCGCCGCCAGTGCCGCCCTGAACGCCTCGTCGGCTTTCTCGCGATTGCCTTCCTTCACGAACTGGTGCCCTTGCTCCATCAGCTTGGAAGCATCCTTGGGGAACAGGCGGTTGCGCAAGTTGCTGGATAACACCATCGTCACGCCCAGGGCGATCACCAGCGCTCCTATGCAGCCCAGCAGAATCGCCACACGCCTATTAAGTTTTTTCCGTTTCTTTGCCATCGAATGTCAACCTGATATCAGGAACCTAGGAACCTGCCTTCTCGCCGCCCGCGCCGGTATCGAGCCTGTCGATGTCCTTGGGCGTGGGCAGCGTCTTAAGAACGCACGGCATGAAGTACTTGACGAAATCCGCCACGGCCTGGTCCGCCTGGGCGGGATCGGGAACCGCGTAGACCAGCCCGCCCGCCTGCTGCTGCACCGCGGGCAACGGGGCGAACTGGACCTTGGCGAAATACGCGTGTTTCACGAACAGGCTGCCCAGCGCGAACCGCACCTCATTGCGGCTGCTTTTCGGCGAGCCGTTGAGGCAGAAGATGTAGTACTGGACGAACTGCCCGGCGCCGCCGCCTTGCATGTCCGTCCGCTGGAACAGCGCTCGCTGGAAAGCCAGGGGTGTATTGCCCCAGGGGGCAGCCACGCCGTCGATGGTGACGGGCATGTTGGTCGTCCCGAGCCACTGAGCGCCGCCGGCGACGGCGCAGATCTCCGGCGTGTGCGGCACGAGGTCCACCCCGCCGGTGTAATAATACACCTCCAGCCGCCAGTATCGAAGCGGGTCGCCGGGCCCCCGGCGGCTGTCCCGGTACGTGCGGGTCATCAGCCAGTTGCTGCGGCGAAGCGGAAGATTGCGCCCGTCGGTGGCCGTGCCGAGGCCCAGCAGCTCCATCACGTCCGGCGCGACCTCGCCCTCGCCGTCGGGCCGGCCGTCCTTGTGGAATCCTTGCGTCTTCGGGTCGTAGTCCAACTCGCCGTCGGTGCTGACGAACTCGAAGGGGCCCATCTTGTCGGGCATGGAGGTCATGACGTACTTGTCGTTGACCTCGACCCCCGCCGGCCAGAGGACCGCCGACTTCTCGGTCGCCAGTTTCAAGACGTTGACCGCGACGCCCCATCCCGCCGCCGTCAGGACCAGTATGGCAAGGGCGACCAGGAAGTGGGGGCCGGCAAGGCCCCGCGCCATTGCGCGCAGCAGCCCGGGCTCCGCGATAATCTCACGCTGCTGGTCGGTCATATCTTGGCTCCACCGGTCAGGGCCGAGCCTTCCTTGGCATCGTCCGGCAATCCTTTTCCGCTTTCGTCCTGGTCTTGCTCGTCTTGCCCGTCGGCCACGAACAGGCTCTGCAAGAGCCAGCCAAGCCCCCACAACATCAGCAGGGCCGGCACCAGCATCAGCATGCCCGTGAACGAGTGCATGAAGTCCTTGCCGAAGTCCGGCTTGTCCATGACGTAGGCGGTGCTTGTTATTATCACTCGCAGCACATTGCTGGCGACGGCAATTGGCACACCCATCAATACGAGTGTCACCCGCTGCCAGATCGGTTTATCGTCAAGATATGCCATCGCCACGCTCAGGGCCATGAATGCCACGAGCATCCGGACCCCGCTGCACGCCTCAGCCACGGTCAGGTCGCGGGTGATGCCGGAGACGCTCACGAGCGTCAGTTCGCTTGCCTTGACGATGATGTTGACGCCGCAGAGCTTGAGTACCGCTGCGCTGGCGGCTGCGGCGAGGTTCTGGAGCGGCAGTGCGATCTTGCTGTAGGTGTCGGACGGCAGCGGCATGGCGAAGACCAAAAACGCGATGGGCAGCCAGACCACCCGCAGGACTCTCGGCCCGGCCAGGTACAGCACCAGGCCCATGACCGTCGGGACGATTCCCACGCGGCAGAACCAGTCGAATAAACCCGAGCGGTAGGCCTGTTTCAGATAGACGCCGCCGAGGATCACGAGAATGCCCAAGAGCATCAGCCCCAGGCCCCACATGCAGACCCGCCTGCCGGCCGAGAAAAGCTCATCCCGCCTGCTGTAGAGGAAGTAGATGCTGAACAGGGGGATCAGGAACCCGTGGGACCAGTTGCCGTCGTCCATCCAGGTCCGGACCATTATCCGCAACTGCCAGAAGTTCACCCAGACCAGCACACCGGCCAGGATGGCGATTCGCGCACAGGTCTCCAGCGGGAAGCTCTGGAGGAACGTCGGCGCGGCTGATTCCGCGACCAATTCCGCAAGAGATCCGGTGGGCGCCTTTGGGGTGTCATGACGAATCATGTCGTTCATACGTTTCCAAGGCAGCGTTGTCGTCCTGGAAGACTACCATCGGGTGAAACGCGTGCTGGTTGGAGTAAAATCGGGGCTTCGCGGATCGGAGAAATTGCGGTCGTAGATGAACCCGAAACCGTAGGTCATCCGGAAGGCGTTGCGAAGAACGGCAAAAAACGCGGCCCGCACGTCGGTGCCGACGGCGATCACGTCGTTGGGCTTGAGGAACAGGTCCGGGTCCTCGCCCTTGAATATCGATTCCAGGTTCAGCGGAATGAACTGCTCCTGGTTGCCTCCGATCCGCCGGATCAGGAGTGAGTTCTCCGGCCAGGCCAGCCCGTTGAGGTTGCCCGCCGCCGCCACCGCCATCTTCATGGTGATCTGCCGCCCGGTCAGCGAGTACACGCCGGGGCGGGAGACTTCGCCCATGATGTAGAACTCGCCCATGTCCAGCGAAGGCACGTGAATGATGTCGTTGTTCCGCAGGACAATGTTCATACGCGGGTCGCCGTCGCGAAGTTGGTTAAGATTTATCGCGATAACCCTGGCCATGTCGGAACGGTCGGCTTTTTTCCAGTTGAAGGGGTCGGAGGCGTCCTTTTCCCCCGTCGGCTTGGTCTGGGGCTCGCTGGCGGCGGTCTCGCCCTGGGCCTTGACCCACTTGCCGCCCGAGTAAATCCACTTCGGGCCGCCGGCTGGGGCGGTTGCGGCGGTCAGGCCAGGCTCGGTCGCCGGATTTGCCGCGCCGCCCGCGGGGTCCGTCTCGGACATTGCCACCATTGACGGCGTCGGGGTGGTCGCGCCCCGCGTGGCGGGCGTGGTCGTCGTGCCCGGCACCAGGCCCTGGAGGGCCCTCTGAAGCTCCTCGAGGGCTTTCTGGGCCTCCTCGGCGGTTCCGGCCGAGGGCGCCGAGGACGTGGCGGGCGCAGCGGTGCCGCCGGGGACCTCCTTGGGCTCCGGCGGCAGCACAGCCCGCGTGGTTGGCGCCACCTGCACGCCCTTGGGAGCGATGGAGATTTTCGACGCGGGATTCGGGCGGATGACGTAGATGTAGTTGATGTTCACCTGCGTCACCCCGCCGGCAAGCGCCATCGCCTCGAGCAGGCGCATGTCCTTTCGGAGAATGCTGTACGTGCCGGGACGGGCAATGGACCCGATAGCCGAAAACGTGTTCTGCCTCTGGAGGGCAATTGTTACCGAGACGGTGGGGTTGCGAAGGATGTCCGGGCTGTACGCGTTGATAATGGCCTGCGTGAGCTCGTCCTTGGTTAATCCCTCGGCCTTGACGCGATCGGACAACAGGGGCAGGTCGATGTAACCGCTGTCGGAAACCTGCCGCCTCAGCACGGTCTCGAGGCCCTCGTTGAACAAATCCAGGATGGATATGTCCACAATGTCCGTCGGGCCGATGATGTAGTCCTCATCCGTGTAAGACCAGTCGCCCTCCCGCGGGAACGTGGCGTTGGGCAGGACTTCCTGCGACCTGTCCGTCGGGCCGATGCTTGAGAGAATCGGATTGATCGGCGAGCCGGAAACCGGCGCGACGACCTTGTCCGGAGACAGGAACCGCGTGCGGTCGGTCTTCCACCAGTCGCCGGGGTTCGCGCACCCGCCGCCCAGCAAAAGAGAAACCACGCACAAAACACCCGAGAGAGTTGTCTTGTCAAACCTTGTAGTCACGGCGGACCTTTCCTGGCATCGCCCAGAGGGCTAGGCCGTTCACTCGCGAACCAGCGCCATGCAGGTACCGCATCGGCCGCGGCCTTGCGCTCCGCGCGCTACCCGGATGGACAATGATCTCGCCCGAACGGGCCGAGCCCAGTTTCCCGAAAGCTGTCGAATCGGCGTTTTCCAACATCGCTAAGTCTAGGCCCTCAGACTGGCTTGTCAAGCACAACACATACCCGAAGACAGTTTCCGCGAACGTGCGCAAACGGCAGAGGCACACCATGCATATCGGCCATCGCGGGGGCCTGACTTAACCATCTGTCCGATCTTGAAAGATGATACGCTCCAGAAAGGTAAGGCCTGTCCACAAATTACGCGGATTTCGCAGAGGCCAAGAAGATGTTTGTTTCTTTAAGCATCTGTGTAATCTGCGTAATCTGTGGATGATTCTTCTTCGCACTGTTGAGCCGATGCCGCCGGCCCGGCGGACTGTCCGCCTGTTTCCTACGCCCGGCGGCAGCCGAGGATCGCGCCTTGTCAGGAAAAACTTCAGCACGGACCTCAACGCTCCGGCAAGGGGTCCCCAGTCGCCCCGGAGACTTCAACCGCCACGGATTTGCGATGCAGCCCGTCCAGGCGCAGCAGCACCGAGCCGTCCGGCCGGCGCACCACCGAGCGAATCGCCAGCCCTTCACTGCTGACGTGGACTTGCCCGGGCCAGGGCCCGGCCAGCAGCAACACCGGATTCAGCAGCCCATCGGGTGGCGGATCGAGCATGAACCTGCACTGCCCGCCTTTGGCCGCCAAATAGTAGCAGCCCTGGGACTCGTCGAAGCCGTCGCGGTCGCCGTCGCCGGCGGCCCGGACGTTGAGTTCGGCCACCGATGGGCGTATGGCCCCGGGATGCAGGTAGTTGGCGGCCAGGAGCGGACCGGACAGCCCTTGCGGCAAGATCAGGTACCGCCACCGGCCAACCTCGCCGGCGAAGTCGTTGACCACCATTTGCCGGCCTGTCGACTGGCCGTGGAAGACAGCATCCGTCGCCGAGAAGATCCCCACCGTCGCGATCTCAGGCCCGCCGGCGTTGTTCAGCACGCCCTGGACCACGCACCGCCCGTCGCCATAGATCGTGTACTCCCAGCGGATTTGACGGACCGCCATCGACGCCCACTGCCCGGCGCGCGACGGGAAATACCACGTGCTGGCCAGGCGAAGACGAATCTCGTTGTGCTCCAGCAGCTCAACCTGCCCGACGCGCCGGCT
>Ga0315287_10002857_pt1 | contig 16515 bp, 3 predicted proteins | sample YL17G11_0_MG_FD_205037 | JGI IMG/M metagenome (GOLD analysis project Ga0315287, IMG submission 205037) | Sediment microbial communities from Yellowstone Lake, YNP, Wyoming, USA - YL17G11_0 | ecosystem: Environmental > Aquatic > Freshwater > Lake > Sediment | place: USA: Wyoming | collected... | reverse complement strand
TTCGAGTCCTGGATACTCTGTACAATCTAGATCTGGTGTTCTTACAGATCTTAAGACAAGTATCGGTACTCCTGCTACTAACTTTGATTCAATTATAACTCCTTATCCAATAGGAACTGTCCCAGGTCCTTTAGTATTTGGCCCTGGTGTTACACTGAAAACAATATCATTAGCTAATACAGGAACTGCAACAGAACTTCCAGGAATTCCCGGTGGAATTGGAGCATCTCCTTCTCTTGCGGATATTGCTATAATAAGCGCTGCTAAGGGAGCTATAACTACTGCTACAGATCTTGTAGATGCGGCTGTTACCGGAGGAGCTATACTTGCGGCTAATGCTACGGGTGTTACAAACAATGTTGTTTATGATCCTTTAAATGTAACATATCAAGCTACAACATTATCCGCAACTGCACTTACAGATGCTGGTAAAGAATATGATCTAGAGGATGGTACTTTAAAAAATATACCTATTGCATTTAGAATATTTGGTGGTATACCTCTATTTCTTAATTATCTTACACAAGGTACTGATACCACAGTAGAGCTAATACGTTCTATGTTAAGATATCAAAACTTTGTATTACGTTATGAGTCTCATGGTTTTTATAACCAATATTTTCCTGTTGCGTTTGCACCAGGTAATAGAAGAAAAGCTATTACTGATGAACAGTATATGGGTCCACAAAGAGTTGAGTTTGGTTCTGGAGTAAACAAGATAACTATTAATAATCTACTTAGAGTAAATGCTGTCGCCTTAGAGCTAGGAAGTCCTTTAGCGGGTCCTCCTATACCAGATAGAACTAGATACAAGGTAACTGATGTAAATACAGCTCTTGTCGGTTATAATGATTTTAGAAGAGATCCAACATCCCAGTTCGTAACAAGAGATAGTCTTTCGGGTAGTGCTGAACAAACTGCTTCTTCACATTATGTAGCATTAAAGCAAAGAATTGTAAATCAGTATGGTCAGCTTATTGATATTAAACAACAACCAATACCAGGATGTATTACAAAAGTTCCTATTAATCCTGTAACAAATTTACCACTTGCAGCTAAGACAGTAACTCTTTTTGGTGGAGATACTTACATAGGAAGATATACTGAGAAGAATACATTCTTCTATTTCACCGATTGGTTATATGGACAGTTAGACGGTGCTCAATTAGATTATAATTCAGCTAGAATGTTTGCTGGATTGTATCCTAGATTTTGGGCCAACTTTAATCAGTTTCAAACTAGTGACTTTACATCAAGTATAATGCCTGCCATAACAGGTTTCTTAGCAAGTTTAGTTCCTCCATTTACTGGTAATTTTACCCCACCAGGAGGTATAATAACACCTAGTGATTTTTATGCATTAGATTTCGATCCTAATTTTACATCTTCATTTAATCCTGGAGTTAAGAATTCATGGATGTACTTATTCAACTCAGGAGTACGTGACTTCTTTGTAGAAAGTGAAATTAATATTGATCTTCGTGATTGGGGTAATGTAGATGAAGAACGTCATTATGATCCTTATAGATTTACAAATCTTAAACAGATCTTTGATACTCAAATCATCAGAACCGGTAACTATTATAAGTATGATTTCTCATTAAGTATTACTAAACTATTTACCAATTATATCTCGTGGGCAGCAACACAGACTAGACAATACAGTCCGTATTTAGCTGAGACTTGTTTTGTGTATAGACCGCGTAGAGTAATCTATTCTTTACCAGCACAGTTTGAAGGACGCCGAGATAACTGGTTAATATTTTTACCTAATAATTATTATGACTTTCTAACACGCGTGAGTTGTATTAAGCCTATTAATAAAAATGGAGCCATAATCTTTTTTGAAAGCTCAAGTCCAGTTCAGTTTCAAGGAACAGATCAATTACAAACAAGTCTTGGTACTAAACTTACTATTGGGGATGGTGGATTATTCTCTCAACCTCTACAAGCAGTAACCAATGCTGACTCTTCATACGAGTATGGATCATGTCAAAATAGATTAAGTGTTATTTATACGCCAGCCGGTTTGTTTTGGATGAGTCAGAATCAAGGAAAGATATTCACAATGGCTGAAGGTGGAATAAAAGCAATTTCTGATACTGATCTTAAATGGTGGTTTACTAATTACTTACCTTATAAGTTAACTCAATTTTTTCCTAACTTCCAATTAAAAGATAATCCTGTAATAGGTATTGGATGTCAGTCAGTATATGATAATGAGAATGGATTAGTATACTTCTGTAAAAAGGATTATGTATTAAAACCATTATACACACCTAAGCTTACACCAAATGGTCCGGGTAATGTTGAATATCTTGGTGGTAATAAATTTAAACATAGCAGTGGGCTTATCTTCTTATTAGGAGATGATAAATTCTTTGAAGATGCTAGTTGGACAGTGAGTTATGATCCTAAAACCGGTGGATGGTTAGGATGGCATGATTGGCATCCTGAACTATTAATGCCAGGTAAGAATACCTTCATGTCTATTATCACTAATCCTACGACTAAAGCGGCCGGGATCTGGATTCATAATGAACGTTGTGATCTTTACTGTAATTACTATGGAAAGGATTATCCATTTGAGATTGAGTATATGGTTAATACTCCTCAACAGATAACTACTTTACGTAGTGTAGAATATTACATGGAAGTTTACAAATATGATCAAAACTGTTATGACCGTTTCCATGTACTAGACTATAACTTTGATGATGCTGTTATTTACAACACAGAACAATGCTCAGGGTTATTGAGATTGAATAACAATCCTCAGGGAGATCCTCTAGCTATTGTAGCCTATCCTATTGTCAATATCACCTTTATTGATATACTTTATTCTAAGGTTGAAAACAAGTATAGATTTAATCAGTTCTGGGATACTACTAATGATCGTGGTGAGTATCCATTGTATCCATTACCACCAGTTTCTCAACAGATGATTTGGAACACTGGAGCCAATGGTTATGTTAAAGCTTTAAATCCAAATAACTTAGATTATAATAAACCACAACTTCAAAGAAAGAAGTTCAGACATTATACAACATCTGTATTTTTACGTAAGAGAGTTACACCAGAACAAATGAAGTATAAGATGTTAATTATGATTACTGAAAATAAACAATTATATTCACCACGATAATGAGTCATAACAGTAAAGAATTAAATAAGTCTATCAAGGAAGCTAGAAAAGTCCCTAAGCGGACAGATGCTTTTAAACATGATATTAAATATGATGTTACTGGAATGGGTATGTGGGATCCTGCTAATTGGGGACAACCTGTAACTATTCCGGGAAACTCTATGGCTACAAATGGTTATGGTTTTCCTTTATATGTTGAACCTAATAATGGTCAAGGAAGAATGGTCCCTAATGATATTGGAAATGTGAATTTTCCGGGAGCTTCTAGTTTTACCGAGTATCCTATGAATATGGCTGCTTATGGTGGAGATCCTTCTCTACCTTATCTTAATCAAGCACAAGATGGTGATGCAGGTATGCGGGGTATGATGAAAGCTCGTATGGCCTATGCTAATGAGTTTGGTAATCCTGCCGCAAGAAGAATGACAGGAATGGTTGGCGATGAATATACTTTTAGAGGAGATGAAACTCCTTGGGATAATCCAACTCCAGCTGGCATGAAAGGAACTCATTATCTAGGAAGTTTTGGAGATGAAGCTAGACCAGGTATTCAAATGATTAATGGTAAGATGACATTTGTGCAAAACCCTAAACGTGGTAGTGCTGAAAATATAAAATTTGATAGAGATCAAGATGCTGAATATTTTGCAGAACACTATAAAGAGATAGCTCCTAGAATGAATAGTTGGGAAAAGAAAACTGGAGGATGGTTAGATAAGTACGATGATGACTATCTAGAAAAAGCACAAGATGGAAAAGTAAAAACTGGGAAAGCAAAAACAGAGTTTGAAAGATTAACTGCAATGAATACTTCAGGGTTTACAAAAACCACTGCAGTGAATGATGTAGTAAATTCATCAAAAAAGAATACAGAACCTCTTGATATAAGACAAATTCCACAATCAGGAATGGTTGTAGATAAAAGAACTAACCAAGCTTATTACTTTGGTAACAAAGGTGAGACTGGAACTTTTCCAGTACTTACAGGTAGAAATCCAGAACAAAATATTAATAAACAAGGTGTAGAATATTTAGACACTCATCCAAAAGATAGAGGTACACCTACTGGATATTACATGGTAGATGATCCGGGTGTAGGAAGTAGTGCTTATGAGAAGAAAGAATATGAGAACAGAATGAGACGTCTTGTTCCTATATCTGCTTTTGGTGTACCTGCACCACAAGCTAAAGATCTAGGTGCTCACTGGACATATGGTAAACATGATGGTCCAGAAGGATTAAAGGAATTTACTAGAAGAGAAAAGTTGTACAACTGTTCGCCCGGTTCTAGATGGACTAGTTTTGGTTGTGTAAATATGCAAGCATCTTCTTTTGATGCATTTACAAAAGCAGTTCCTAAATCAGATACCCTGATGGTACTTGATAGTAAGAACCTTGCTGATAAAGCTTTACTAGATAAAGCCAAGGCTAGGATCCGTAAAAAAGAAGATGGTGGTTATGCTGAAGGTGGTCAATACTCTATAGTAAACTATCTTGCAGATAGAGGTGTTGATTATAGTAAAGAGAACCGCGCTAAGATGGCCAAACAATTAGGAGTTTCTGATTATGACTATAGTGCTAAAAAGAATCTTGAACTATTAGATAGATTAAAAAGTTCTGAAAAAAATCCTGAGGTTGTAAAACCAGTTGTAACTAAACCAATTTCAGTTGCTGAAACAAGAACTCAGTTTAAACCATATATGCCTGAAATAAAGAAGATGTCTTCTGAAAGCACGCAAGTAGGTAAGAAACCAAATATTGTAGATGTTAATGACCCTACTCAAACAAAGTTAATGCGTCAGGCAATGTATAACAAACCTGAAGATACTTTACGAGAGACTGAATCTCAAAATCCATTAAGCAAAGCATGGGAAGCAATTTCTCATCCTTTTACTGCAGCCACTAATTTATACAAGTATGGAAGATTGCCTAATAACTTCTCACAGGGTCCTCGTAATTATCTAGATCTTGCAGCTGATGTAATCAATCCAGCAACGTATATTAATGCAGCAGGAAGAACTGCTAAAGCGGCAACGACTGCTAAAACATATACTGATATTCCAAAAGCACTAGGATCTCTTGCTGTTAATTTAGCCGGTGATGAAGCTCCTTCTGATTGGAATGAAGCAGGTATGAGTACAGCTGGTGTTGCAGGAGATGCTCTTTTAGCTTTTACAGGATTAAAAGGAGTTAAGGATGCAAGAGTTGCAAATAGAAATGCTAAGTTTGATAATACATTAACCGTTGGTAAAGGAGATCAAGCTCAAACTTTTAATAATTCAGCAGAATGGTTGAAAGCATATCAAGAAGAAATCGGTGCTACAGGACCTAGAGCATTAAGTAAGAAAGAGGTTAACTTTTTAAACAAAGAGATTAAACAAAGAGGAATATTAGAAGTGCAAAGAAGACATCCATTGAATCCTTTATCAGCGGCATCTAAAGCCTTGATTGTCCCTGAGGATTATAATTTTGCAACTGTTTTTAAAGATCTTCCTAAAAATGCATGGGAGACTTTGAAGCATGGATCACCTGAAGCTAATTATACACTTGGTCATGGAAGAACTGCAGGATGGAATAATTACTTGGGAATACCTACTAAAGAGAATCCTTATAGAATTCATCCAGAATCTTTTACTGGAGGTAAAGATCTTACTTATACTATTCCTGATGCTGAATTAGAAAAACTACAAGGTTCGTTTACTGAGCAAATAATGCCTAAGCAAGGGATTAGACAACTTTTAATTAATAAAACGGGTGTTAGTAACTCTAAAGCTTTTAATGAGAAAGCATATAATACAATAGCTAAGCATTATAAAGAAGCTGGTTGGAATAAAGAAATGATAAGTACAGAATTAGGGCCAAAGAGTAAGTTTAAATATAATCCTAAAACAGATCCTAATGCAGGTCCATGGAATAATGCTGAAAACCCTGATGTATATAGAACAGGTGACTGGGATAGATATGCAGGATCACATGGAGGTGTTGGATGGAAAGAGACGAAAATCCCTGGAAGTAAGAATACGAAATGGTCTATGGAAGATACCTGGGATATTAATCCATTTAGCAGAAAAGAAAATCTACCAAAAGTTATACAAAGACTTAATGCTGGTAAACTACTTGGTGGAAAAGACTATCATACACAATTAGATTACATAGTATCTCCTACAGGACATAAGATTACTCCAATGATTCCTAAAGAATATGGAGGGTCTACCGAGTTTGAAGAGGAAGATGATTACAGAAGAGGTGGACAGAGAAGATTATACAGAGGAAAAACTTCTAAAAATATTGCTACAAGCTTGAACTATTTACAACTAAGAAATTATACATTATTCGGTCCTCCGGGAAAAAATAACTTATATGATCCTACTTCAAAGTTTGAAAAAGGTGGTACTAATAATTGGTTGGAAAAATATAAATAATTTATTTAACTTTATACAATGAAAATAAAAGACATATTAGCTAGTGTAGGATTACCTAATACAGCAGCCGGTAAAGCAGCCTTCTACAAGAAGTATGAAACAGAAGATGACTATTTTAAAGCAATGGGAGGCTATATGAAACATGGTGGTCCAATGGATGCTGTAAATAGTTGGGCTCCTGACTTTTTAAATCTTCCTGCATTAGGACATGGTGGAATGCCTTGTATGAATTGTGGTGGTTATATGGATGAAGGTGGTGTTCCTGAAGGGTATCGTATGATGCCCGATGGCAGTTTGATGTCAGATGATGCTATGAATTATGCTATGGGTGGTGGATTAAATAGATCTGAAGATTATGGATCTAAGAAGCATCCTTATGCTTCCGTAGCTTCCGATGACTTTGCCGGAGGTGGAAGATCTTATCCTATACCTACGCGTGCAGATGCAGTAGATGCTTTAAGATTAGCGGGTCTACATGGGCGTGGTGATGTTAAAGCTAAAGTATATGCTAAGTATCCTGATCTTAAAAAAGTAGATGGGGGTACAATGAGTGCTGATTTAGAAGGTATGTATCCTTCCTTTGGTACTGGTGGTGCTGATCTTTCAATGTCAGACTTTAGAAAATATCTAGGACGTGTAAAAAAAGAAGGTGGTCCGAGTTTTCCCGGTGAAGGAGAGCAAGACATTATTGGAAAAAGAAAAAATGAGGTTTTACAAGAGATTAGTAATAATTTCGATACTCATGCAATGAATGAAGTGTATAAACAGAATCAAGGTGAATTTGCAGGTGGTGGTTTTCAAGATAACGGTATGAATGCTCTTATGGCTTTCTTAGGACAAAGAGGTCAAGGAGATGGATATGATTATGTACCTTATAACCAAAGAGGTTATGGTCTAGGTAAAAAAGATTTTAAAAGATTTAGTCAACTTCCTGCTAGTACTCAATACCAAGGTATTAGTAAAATTAATTATGGATTAGCCGGTAGAGTATTTCCAAGATTATTTGGTCCTAAGAGTATTGAATTCAATACCCGTAATGCGTATGAAGATAATATGAAGATGCAACCTACAGATGAGGCATCTATCAGAAAGATGATGAAGATGAAAGGTAAGCAAAAGACTTCTTCTTATGGCGATGGTCAAGGACCTTATCCTGAGACTGAAACTAATTCATCTTCTCAAACATCAACTCAAAGCAATCCATTTATGTATGAGCCATCTGATTTACCACAAGGTATCAGAGCATCTCAGGTTAAAGAAATGGGAGATGTTAATAGCCCTATTCACATGAATAATCCTGTTATAAATTCATTTATTCCACCTGTTCAACAATCAGGAAATATGGGAGATTTTTATAATAGTGGACCAACTCCTTCAAAGTATGCCCCAGTTGTAGGAAAAGAATTTGGTAGTGTTCCTAATCCTAAATATTATGAAGGCGGTCCTGGAGTTCCTGCTTATGGTGCTAATAGAACAGGACCAGCTAATAAAGATGATCAATGGATGGCCGATGCTCTTAATGAAGATACTACTTTACAACCTAAAGGTACTCCTGCAAGCTTGTTTCAAAACTATCTTAATACTGATCCTCAAATACAACAACAAAAGGCAGACGCTAATTTACTAAGAGATCCTGCTACTAATAAACCTTATCAAGATAATACTTTTAAACTTAAAAAAGATCCTTGGGGAGAACAAGAAGCTATAGATATCAATGCTGCTGGAAGAGTCGCCACCTCTTTTATTAATAATACTTCTAATCAAAGGATATTAAATGAGAGAAAAGCTACTAGTACTTTTGGAACTGGAGATGCAAATCAAGCGGGTGTTGATCAACAAGGAGACTATGGTAAAAATGGACAAGGAAATGGAATGCTTAGATATAATCAAATGCTTCCAGTACAATATACCGGTCAATCTTTTAAAAATGATTCCTTAGTAAAATACGGTGGAGATCCTTTTTATGATAATCCTTTCTTAAAAGGTGGAGGTTCTGCACCAAGTGCTAACTTTTGGACAGCAAGCCAAATAAATAAAGCTGCTCAAGCATTTGAATATTCAGAACCAGATATTGATGTAAATCATAGCCTAAGTGCTGTTGAACCTGAAGAAGCTAATCTTGAAGCTGAGGGTGGAGAGACTACTATTGTAGATGTAAAAGGTATACCTTCACTTTTTGATATTAAAGGTCCTCGTCATACAGGAGGTGGTGTACCATTAAATCTCCCGGAAGATTCTTTTGTATTTTCTGATACTAAAGCAATGATGATTAAAGGTGGTGATATACTTGCCCAATTTGGAATGAGTCCTAAGAAAAGTGGTTATACTCCCGCAGAAATTTCTAAAAAAGTAACTGGTGGTAAATATGATATGAATTATTATCGCGGAGTATTAGCTGATAAAGATTCAGATCCTATGCGCCGTGAAACAGCTGAAATGATGATTGCTAATTACAATCTTAAACTGGCTAAGTTAGGTTTAGTTCAAGAGAGTAAGAAAGGATTCCCGCAAGGAATTCCAAAGATTGCAGAACCATGGATGACATCTATGAAAATGAACCCTGCTGATTTACTACAAACACAAGGTCAACAAGAACAACCGGATGGTGATATGACTGCTAAGTATGGTGGTCGATTACCTAAAGCTCAAGTTGGTGTAGGATCAGTACAAGCAATTATTGATGCTAAAAACAAAATTCATAAATCCAATATAGAGGATGATCAAAAAAATTACTTAGCTGCTGAAGAAGATTATGCTCAGACTAGAGAATCAAATGAACTACGTGATCTGTATAAAAAAGCTCAAGAAAGGGCTGCGGCTGGTGATATAGAACCTTTTATGGATTGGTTACCATTTAATACCCCTTCTGCAGAAACATATTTAGAAAGTTTTAAAAATAAAGCTAAACTTTATAAGCAAGATCCTAATGCCTTAATCACTCAATATGAAAACCTAAAAACACCAGTTAAAGTTGTAGCTAAACCAGTAGCTAAAATTATAACCAATGCTAAAGGTATTGATGTTGCTAATGCTCATTTACCGGCAGAAACAATTACTCCTAATCTTTCAGATACAGTATATAATAAAGTAGATGTCCAAAAAATGGATGACAAAGCATATGCTGCTTTTGATGCAAGAATGAGAGCAGATATAAAGGCAGGTCGTAAAGTTACATCTAAAGAAGAGGGTGGTGAATTATTTATGGCTCAAGATGGATTAGCTGGGTTAGATGAAGAAAAAAGACGAAGAGCTGCGCTAGCCCATAAAGTACCTGTCACTGTAGCTCCTTATGGAGAAGATCAAGAGGTAATTGATTTCTTTAAAGCTAATAAGATAAAAGGATCTGGTGATCTTTACGATAAGCGTATTGGCCAACAATCTAAAGAAGGAACCGGTTATGGTAAAGATGTTCCTTATAGCGAATGGACTACAGGTAATCCTGGGTTCTTAAAAAGTAAAGCAGATTTTGATCCAAATAAAGAAGCTGATTTAATAGAGTATGAAAAGTTTCATAAGAAGGATACTTATGATAAGACATATGCTCAAGTTATGAAAAGGAATCCTAATATGGATCCTACTAAAGCAGCAGCATTAGCTAAAAAAGTATCTGATCAATTAAGCTTTATTGATGCTAAAGGGGATGTTCGTGATGCAGATAAGAAGTGGGGTAACTACCACAGATCTCGTAAGGAACTTCAGTTTGAAGAAGATCCTGCAGTAGGACCAATAGTACAAAAGAAAAATGATCAATATGTCCCTATTAAACCAGGTGCACCTATTGTAAATAATCAAATGCAAGGTACTGCTCCATGGTGGTTACAAGATCAAGTTACATTAGGTCAAGATGCTGTTAACTTTTTTGGAGTTAAGAAACGTAATCCTTGGCAGATGAAACCACAGTACGCAGGATATAATCCTACGTTCTATGATCCTACACGCGAGTTAGCTGCTAATGCTGAGCTTGCAAATATAGGTACTCAAGGACTTAATGCCTTTACTAATCCTCAAGCATTCAACGCCGGGTTCTCTCAAATTCAGGGACAAGGTGCTAAAACTGCAGCCGATATAATGGCTCGTACTAATAATGCAAATGTAGCTGTAGCTAATGATTTTGAAGTAAGAAATAAAAATCTTATGAACGATGCCTCTGTAAATAATGCAAATGCATCTACTAATTTCTATAACGACACAGTAAGAGGTGATCAAGAGTTTTATAATGCTAAGAGCTTACGTCTAGATAACATGGCCAATCATTATAAGAATGCTATCACTAATAAGAATAATACAGCTAACTTAAATGATCTTTATGATCAGTATAAGATTGACCCTAGAACCGGTGGTAGAATCAGATGGACTCATGGTAAGCCTATTAAACCTGAGGCTCAGAGTGATCATTGGGATCAAATGGCAAGTGCAGTAAAACGTCTTACAGAGAATGGTCAATTTACAAGAGAAGAGGCTATCAAAATAGTAACTGGTCAAGCCGGTAAAGATGTGGCAAGTAACATGCCTTATAATCCAATGGAAGGATCTTACCCTATGAGAACAGCTGCTGATGTGAATGATTATGAAAGCTAAACTTTAAAAGTTTATTTGCAAACTTATAATATTTTAATAAATTTACACTTTAAATTATGTCAACATATATTCCAGGAGTCACAGATTATATACCTCAAGTCCAGCCATTTCAGCCGGACTATAATTTCTTAGGAAATATTTTACAAACCAGACAAGGTAAGTATGATACAGCCTATAATAAAATCAATGGTATTTATGCAAGTGCTCTTAACTCTCCGATGATGAGAGATGAGAATATTAAAAAGAGAGATGATTTTTTTAAAGCTATTGACGGAGATATAAAAAGAATTTCAGGACTAGATTTATCTAAAGAACAAAATCTTAATCAAGCTTCTGCAGTATTTAAACCTTTCTTTGATGATGAGAATATTTTTCAAGATATAACTCAGACTAAGCGCTTTCATTCCGGCATGCAAAAACATGAGAATTTAAAAGATTGTACAGATCCTAAAAAATGTGGGGGAAGTGCTTGGGATCCAGGTGCAAAAGAGTTACAATATAAGGCTGAGGAATTTAAAAAAATGTCATCAGCAGATGCTTTAAAATTTCAGATACCAAAATATACACCTTATTATAATTGGGAAAAAGATGCAATAGATTTAGCAGTTAAGGCTAATCTAAGTGTGAGTGCAGATAAACTTCATGGAGGATGGATTGTTAAAAATGCTAATGGTGAATTAGTAGAAGGCGGTTTATACAATGTTTTTAAATCAGCTTATGGTAATGACCCGAGAGTAACTGCTAATTATGATACTAAGTCTTATGTAGAAAGAAAAGATCATGTCTCTACTGCTAGACCCGGTACTGAAGATGCTGTTGAAACTGAATACTTAAATCAACAAATCAAGAATTTTAATAGTTTATTTACACCTATAGCTAAAGAGACCGGTAATGCAGTAAAGAATGTAAGTGCAAGAAAAACTCAATTGAACAAAGATAAAGCTACAATAGGATTATCTGATGAAGATCATGAGATTCTTAAAAATATTGGTAATGTAGAAGGTTCATTATCTAAAACAGCTTCAGATAATGATGTGATTCTTAATACAGTTAATGATAAAAATGAAGTAAAAGATCTTGCTACATTAAGAAGAAAAGGTGACTTTGCAAGGGCTCAAACTTTAATGATCGGTGATCTTCATACTATGGCAGAAACAATGTCTCATCGTGGTGAGACACATGGTATAGAAGTTAATCCATATGCTATGGAAGCTGTTCATCAAAAGAACCGAATAGAGTTAGCTAACCTTGGGTTTAAGCATGATGAACTTAAACAGATAATGCATATTAATGGGGAGAAGGAATTAATACAGTTTAAAAAGGCTGTAGAGGATGGTTTTATTCCCGGTGCTAATTCTAGTAAGATGACTGTTGATAGAACATCTCCATGGGGGACTGCACCATCAACAGACCCTAATGCTTCTATTAATCGTAAGACAGCTGAAGTAAATAAAGTTGTACAAGATTCAGATCAATTATCAACTGATTTTATAACACAAACTTTAGCTGTTGCTCGTAGAGCCGCTAAAGATCCTAGTAATAAAGGTGCACAGATATATCTTGATAAAATGCTCGGAGCTAATTCTAAGGCAGAAACACCAGAAGAAGTAGCTAAAGCACTTAAGGAAAAAGGTGGTTTTAAAACTATTCAAGAAGCTTATGATTTTGGTGTTGACTATCTTGACCAAAGCAAAAACCCTAATTCAAATGTAGCTTGGGCTACAGATTTTATGGGAAAAAATGGAAGAGCTATTACAGAGATAACTACTAAAAACAAAAGTAGATATGCTGTAGTGAGTAATAATATTAAAACTGCAAACAGTGTTGTTAAGAATATACAGGCACAAGCCGGTCCCGGACAAGAGATTTATAAAGATGCAGATCTTTTAATTCAAGAGTCTGGTATTCCTATGACAAGTGAGGAAATGCCTAATGAGTTTTTGTATAAATATATGGCCAAGAATGGTATTACTAGTTATGATGAGGCCTTTGATAAAGCTGAAGAAACATATACATTACTACAAGATAAATTCCGTGTTACATATAACGCGGTTAATGGTGGAAATACAAAGTCTGCAAATAATGTAACATATGATAATGTTAATACTAAAATGGGATCTGATGAGGGAACAGCAAGATTGAAATCTGTTATCTCAGCAATACAATCAGATCCGAGACAAGCTTACAATGTAATCAGTGGATTGCCTACAGCAGAAAATGTTGGTGGAAATAGTGACAAACTTAAAGGTTATTCTAATGTGATAATGAATAAGATATTATCAACAGCTAAAGATAACAAGAACTTACAATTAAGTTTTACTGAAAGTCCGATAGCAGGTAATAATGAAAATCTATCAGCATTAACTTTAAAATTAGATCCTGATGATTTTAAGAGTGAGATAGGAAATCAGACTTCACCGGGTCCTTTATATGGAGTAGATCTTACAAAGGTTTCTTTTATCTATAATAATAAGGTTATTAAAACACCTACTGGTGCGGGAAAAGAAACACCGGACTTAGTAAATATCATTAACTATAGCGGTAAACAATATCATTTCCCTAAAGCGACAGTAGGAACTCCTGAGTTTGTAAAAGATAAGAATGGATATTCTCTTAATTACAAATTAAAGATGTTTGATAATGGTAAATGGAATACTGGAGATTTTACCTCAGTACCTTGTACAACTGATACACAGGTTGTTGAAACAGATAAAGCATTTATGCTATTAGCAGACAACATTCAACAAGCAAACAGTAAAGCAGAAGCAGAATACATAGCATCTAACAAAAATAAATAATCATGGCCGATTCTAAACCTCAACAAGGAACCGATCCAGATGCTGAAATTATAAACCATTTCAATAATGCTATTGGATTTACTCCACAACCTACACCTGAATTAGGAACTCCTAATCTTAAAAGTGTAGATACTTCTCGTCAAATTAAAGGTAATCCTATAACTGGTATTAATGCCGGATTAAAAGGAGGTTCTAGTACAGAATACATGAAGTCTGTAGGAAACTATATGGATCAGGTTGCCAATACTGCATTGACGCCTTCAGATTACATGAAGCCTTATACGTATAATGGAGATTATGATGGAGCCAATTTTGATAAGTATTTTAGCAGTCGACATTTTAATGAGTTAGGATTTAATCCTAATAGAGATAATGATGCGTTGTATAATGAGAAGTCTACTTTTGGTGATGAGTTTGTAAGAGCTGCTTCACAATGGCCTACTTTAGTTAAGTCAGGATTTATGTCTGGGATAAGATCTTGGGGTGATATGTTTACAGATCCTTTGGCTCCAGATTTAAAAACTGCTCGTGAGATGCAAAAAGCTATGGCTATTGGTTCTTCTACACAGAAGGGGGCCGGCGCATTCTTTAATAATACATTTCTTAACTCCGCGTATACTATTGGTATAGGTGGAGAACTCTTAGCAGAAGAACTTGCTCTAGCAGGTATAACCGCTTTTACAGGAGGTGCTGCAGGTGCAGTTTCACTACCGGCCATGATGGCCAGACTTGGTAAAGCTAGTAGTATGATATCTAAAGGAGCTAAGATATTAGATGGTGCTAAAGATCTTGGTAAAGGTCTTGATAGTATGAATGATCTTAGAACCTTCTGGCAAACTACTGGTAAAGGTTTAGGTAAAATTGGAGCTGCGATCAATCCTCTTGAGAATACTTGGGAGTTAGGAAAAGATATAGCCCGTGGTACTAACGCGCTTAAGTATACTAACGCGGCCGGGAAGATAAACGAGTACGCTAGAATGTCTGATAACTTTGGAAGATTTGCTAAAGACATGTTACTTGTAAAGTCTGCAGTAGGTGAATCAAAGCTTGAAGGTGGTATGGTCCAAATGGATGTTACCAAAGAACTAGTAAATAAATACAGAGAAGCAAATAATGGTGCTGAACCTGAGGGTCAGGAGATGGTTAAGATTGAGAATATAGCCAAAGAAGAAGCAAGAAGAACTGCTCTTTGGAATATGCCGGCAATCATGTTCAGCAACAAATTAATGTACCAAACTCTATTTGCCCCATTTGAAAGAGGTATCCAGAATACAGCAAAAGATGTTGTATTTGGAGCTATTGGTAAAGAAGGTAAAAAAGGATTCAAAGCACTCGGAGATGGTGTTATGGAAAACCTTTCTCACTTTGGTAAGCAATTGATGACCCCTAAAGCATATGGTAAATTTGCAATGGGTTATATGAAGACTAATCTTGCAGAAGGTGTACAGGAAAACATTCAGGAAGCCATCTCAGAAGGGGCTAAGTTAAACGCTGAGGAAATATATACAAATCCTAATAGAGGAGTATACGAAGGTTATATGGGTCATTTTCTGACTGGTATGAAGCATCAAGCTTCTATGCAAGGTCTTGAAACCTTTGCAGGTGGATTTTTAATGGGAGCTATGGCTCAGCCAGCAATGTCTGCTCCTATGACGGTTCTTACAAAAACATGGGATAAAACCTTTGGTGCTAAAAAATATAAAGAGTATAGAGCAGAACGTGATGAACAGGTTGCAAAAACTGTTCAGACCTTAAATGAACTTTACGAGAATCCAGCTAAATACTTTGCTCCTGATATGGGTAACTTGGTAAAACAAGATGAACTTGCCATAAATATGTATGATGCAATTCAAGCAGGTAATAAGAATGGAGTAAAAGATGTTGAACATGCCGCATCATTCAGTCATATTCACACAGCATTAGCTACCGGGCACTATGATATTTTCATGGATCAGCTTAAAGAATTAAAGAAAGCTACACCTGAGGAAGCAATGGGATGGTTTGATTCTCCTGTAGATGAGAAAGTTGGTGCAAAAGCAGTTGGTAAAGTAAACCAGTTAATTGAAAGAGCTGAGACTATTAAGAAGAATTATGATGAGGTTAATGCCAATTTTCCAAATCCTTATAAAGCCAATAACTTTAAACAAGGTACCGCTGATTATATCTCACAACAACTAGCATCTGCTACTTGGGATAAAGCCCAAGAACATCTGATTTATGCCCGGGATAATTTTATTGTACATGGAGAACGTCTTAGAGAGATGGCTGAAGCATTTACCGGTAAATCAAGACCATTAGAGAATGCTAGTCTACAAGACTTAATGATCTTATTAAATCCAAATCATACAAGACAGTATGCAACTGCATTACAAGCTGAGGTTAAGAATTTAGATCCTACTAATAAGGACGATGCTGCACAGATTAAGAGTAAAGAAAAGCAGATTGAATTATTGCATAACTTTTATAATAATATTCATCATGAACAAAATATAAAAGATTACTACTCAGCAGCTCCTAAAAAAGGACTTACTAATGTAGAGAATGATAAGATACCTACTGGTAGTTATATTAC
>Ga0315287_10002856_pt1 | contig 16516 bp, 24 predicted proteins | sample YL17G11_0_MG_FD_205037 | JGI IMG/M metagenome (GOLD analysis project Ga0315287, IMG submission 205037) | Sediment microbial communities from Yellowstone Lake, YNP, Wyoming, USA - YL17G11_0 | ecosystem: Environmental > Aquatic > Freshwater > Lake > Sediment | place: USA: Wyoming | collected... | reverse complement strand
TATCAATGGCACTGTGTTGTCCAAGAGCGTATAGTCTGGCATCGGTACCACCTTGATGAAGATCACCAAGTTTTTGAACGGAATCGCCACATGTTTTCGCTTCGTGTCTGGATCTTCCCGCTGCTGCTGTCAGCTTTGTCCGTACGGTCTGCCTCTGCTGCCGAAACACTCCCCACGGAGGCCCCGCTGTTGGTGTTGCCGTTTACGATGTCTCAGGCCAAGTCGGGTCAGGAGGCGTGGGCCAAATCATTGGCGAAGCCGGTGTTAGAGAAGAACGCATTGGGAATGGAATTGGTGTTGATTCCGCCGGGTCAGTTCACCATGGGGAGTCCGCCGACTGAGAATGATCGGGATGATAACGAAGCGCAGGTCCCGGTGACATTGACGAAAGCCTTCTGGTTGTCAACGACGGAAGTGACTCAGAGTCAGTGGACCCAGGTGATGGGCACGACTCCGTGGAGGGGCAAAGATTATGTGACAGAAGGCCCCGATTATGCGGCGAGTTACGTGAGTTGGAATGAAGCCCAAGAGTTCATTCGGAAGTTAAGCGTGCGTGAGGGCGTGACCTATCGTTTGCCGACGGAAGCCGAGTGGGAATGGAGTTGCCGTGCAGGGACGTCCAGCTCGTGGAACTTCGGAGAGCAGGATCACTTGGCGAAATTTGGTTGGTATGGCGGTGCCAACGGTGGTAGTGTCGAGTTGGAACAATATGCACATCCGGTTGGTCAAAAACCGGCGAATCCGTTCGGCCTTTATGACATGCATGGAAATGTTTGGGAGTGGTGCGAGGATGTCCTGATCGCCAAGCTACCAGGGGCAATCAACCCGCAGGTGAGGACCGGTACACCGTACCGTGTCCTGCGCGGCGGGTCCTGGAGCAGCGAAATTCCAAACGAGGCTCGCTCGGCCAATCGGAGCGGGTTTACGCCTGACAGCCGGTTCAACGATACGGGTGTCCGTGTCTCGAGGACCCCTTGACCCCCGAAGCCTTTTCGAGGTCGCCTGTTTTATCTCCCGGCACCGATTCCGGTTGACCGTTTGCTTGGAGTTTTGCCAATTGGCGACGCGCGTCGAGAGGCGTTCATGGAATCAAGGCTACGGTCACCATTCTCGCGCGTTTGCTGTCGCCGTTATTCGGAGACGTTTGAGGCATGCCCGCTGACGCACTGCCATCTCTCGCCGTGCAGGACCCAAACATTCGTAAACCTCGACAACCGGTTGAACGGCTTCCCTTCCTGATTACGGCCGATTTCGTGGAAGTCGCCGATATCAACGGCAACGGTCCCTCCACCGTAAACACGAACATCGATCGAGTTCGCCACTGCGGATGTGAGTTGCTCCGTGCTCTTTTTTACGCCAGCAAGCCCCTCTTTCTTGTTGAATCGTCGGCCCGATGGCTCAACGTACACGAAGTCCTCCGCCCAGAGTCGCTGCAGAACAGCGGCGTCGCGTTCCAGCCATGCTTTCGACCATTCTGCCGCCAGGTCACGCACCACCGCCTCCGTTGATTTGCCGACGTCCGGAGCTGCGGACTGGACACGCGTCCAAGGCACGATCGCCGCCGCGAGCAATAGAAGTAGAAAAAACGGCGAAAGACGAAGTGCTTGCGTCATGGTTTGCTTTCGAGATAGTGAGGGTTCGACAAATTAGCCGCCGGCATTTCAAACAGTCAAAATCAGCATACTGGAAAAATACCGAATTAGACAACGAGGCGGGTGATACGGCCTTTTGCCGACGGAATCCGCCTGTTTGAGAAATGCATGTCAAGGATCTGGAATGTCTCAACTTCCAAGATCAGACAGCTGGAATCGAGGGATGCTGTTTTCGATTGCGGTTCGAATGCAGAGGCGGGGATCTGTGTGAGGCTGCGAGCGGCGGTCAGTGATCTCTGCGACCCCCGTCGAACGGAGGCCGCGATCGAGGCCCCTGTTGGATTCGCGGAGAAATGATCGGTTGCAGGGTTGATGCTCGGTCCGAAACGCTGCCTGGAGGTGATTCGGCGAGGGCGCATCGGAGCTTCGATTGGCCATGGCAGACAGCAGGACCGCCACACGTTCCACGCGTCATGAACATTGGTTATGATCGCGCTTCACAGTGCATCAATGACACAGACACTGATGAAAAGTGGTGGTGTTTGGGACAGTCTTTTCTTCCTGAGAGTCACGAGAAATCGCTATGAACGAACGGGATCGCGCGCAGCGTCAATTTGTCGTGAAAATCGCCGAGGAGTTGCGGGTTGGAGCCATTGACCGTCGCCAATTCATCCGCGCGGCGGGGCTTGCGGGATTCGCATTTGCCAGCTCAAAATATCTCAGCGGTTGCGTGCCCGCTCAGCCCAAGGTGCCTCTCGCGCCCGATCGCGTAGGGAGCATCGGTAAGCCGATCGCGGACTCCGGTCGCATGACCGAACAGCAACGGTTTTTGAAAGACGTCGGCGGCCAATTTCAGGGAACAAAAATTAAGGTCCTCTCTGAAGATACCTCACCCAGTCTCGTGATCAGCCGGATGATGAAAGAGGAGTTCACACCGTTGACGGGAATTGAGGTGGATTGGGAGATCGTCCCTCTCGATCAAGTACTCGCTAAAACGGTGCAAGATTCACTTCACGGAGCCAATGGAGGTCAGGGTCAGCATGACATCTTCTATTGGGACCAAGCGTGGCTAGGCCGCTTTGCTCACGAGAGCATTCACCTCGATGAACTGCAAGACAAGAAAGAACTCGCTTATCCGGATTACCGATTCGACGATTTCTTGCAACCGTTGGTTGATGCTACGGCCAGTTATCGCGGCGAAATTGTGGGTGTTCCATTCGATATTCCGATTTTTATCATGATGTATCGTAAGGATATCTTTGAGGAATTAAATCTGGTCGTTCCGCGGACGATGTCGGAATACCTGAGCACGGTTAAAGTGATTCATGAGGCGAAGAGTCAACAGGGCGTCTACGGTACGGTGGGCCAATGGAAATCGGGGCATTATGCTTTGCAAAGTGAGGCGTCGGCCTGGTTGTGGTCGCATGGCGGTCATCACTTCGACAAAGACGGCCAGCCGGATTATGTCAGCGATGCCAACATCCAGGGCCTGCAGTACATGATGGAGTTGGGTCAATACATGGACCCCGCTTGCACGGGTTGGGACTGGGGTGGTCAGTTCTCGGCCTTTGCACAGGGAAAGGCTGGTCTGCTTATTTCGTGGAGCGAATTTTTCCCCGACTTCGACGACCCGTCGGTGAGTAAGATTGTTGGCTTGGTTGAGGCCACGGACTGCCCGAAGGAAGACGCGCTGTTGACCAAAGCCGATTGTGGCTTCGGCGAAACGCCCGGTATCAGCCGTCAAGGCGGTTCCTGTCTGGCGCTGAGTCGGCATGCGCCCAACGCAGATGCCGCTTGGATTTTTATGCAGTGGGCAACGAGCGCAGACGTGACCGCACGCGCCAACGCACAAGGTGCGGATACGCCCACTCGCAAAAGCAACTACAGCGACCCACGCGTTCTGGGAAAAAATAAGCCAGGAATCGGCACGACACGTCACTTCGAGGTCACGAAACGAGCCATCGAAAATCGCATGGGAAGTTCTCCCCATTTGCCGCTCTGGCCTGTCTTAGGCAGTGAAGTTAATGCTGTCGAGTATGGCAAAATGACGACCAAACAGCAGAGCATCGAGGAGACACTGAAGGCAATACAAGAGAAGACACAGAAGATCCTCGCGGACCAGGCGTGACGAGGGGGCTTGTCTCGAACGCCATCGTCAACAGTGGCGGAGTGGGAGACGCCTCGAGCTTGACCAGCCACAAAAAGGGAAGTCATGCCGCCGGCAAACCGATGAAGTCGCTCGGAACAGTGCTTCAAGCGTTAGACCGTCAAAACCAACCGTGAATCACAGGCTGCTCAGGATGGATCTTCGAGCAGGAATTCTCAAAATACTGAATTTTCTAAGGTGTCAGGCTTGGAACTGCGCCAACTCAAGCGATTGTTCGGAGATTGGTCCCCGGTGGCCTTGTTCGACAAAGTCAGCGCACCGACCCGCCCGTTTTAATACCGAGAGCCCGCTCCAAAATTGGCGGGGTCAACCACTCCGAGGCCGGCTTCCAGCCACAACTATGCCCCCCCCGACTCCCCCCGTACACAGGGGCTAAACGATGTTCCGTCGCGGCCTATATCGCGCTTGCTGATCTCCGTTCCCGTGCTGCCTGAAACGAGATGCACCCTGCGGAATCAGCGACCATTACGTGGCATGACAGCGAACGCCTCGACCGTGGCCATTCACGTCACTCGCTGAAATTCTTGACGGACTTCACTTCGTCCGAGTGGCTGGTTTTTCTGTAGTCACCCTCACTCGATCCGCCTTCCTGTTGGACGGCTTACCCCCTTCCTTCACGCAATTCCAACCAGACTAGTTTCTTGCCGACAACCGTCGGTAAACTCGCTCGTAAGCCCTCGCCCGTCTCGGCATCCCCTTGAAAAATTCGATCTGCGGCCGACGACGTTGTCGAAATACTGAAGCAACGAAATCAATCTCCTTTTGTTTACAACGCCGAGTTTTCCTTTTCTTTACAACGCCGAGTTTTCGTTTCCAACGAATCACCCCGCCGCATGACACCCTTCGGCACTGTTATTTATTTTATGCATTTACGCTATTCACCTCATGTCTCCCATTTCCGATGCGCGATTGGGGCGGGTGTTCTAAGCTTGTGATCGGACTCCTGTTTGGAGCAGTCGGTTGTTTTAAGTTAAGATGCGTCGCCTTAGCGGATGGGATTTTTCCAGAACCGACCCAAACCGGACTGAAATTGGGTGAAATTCAGTGATTTATCAAAAAATTTGCCCATCACGTTGACAATCGAATCACCTATCAATAGATTCAGCGACTCGCTTGGGCCAAATACGGCTCAGCGAGTCCGTATTAATAGAGGGGTCACTGTGTCTGGGCAACGGCAAGATCGAATTCGTATCCGCATGGAATCGTATGACCACTCCGTACTGGATGTGTCTGCAGCGGAGATAGTGGATACGGCAAAGCGTACGGGAGCGGTTGTGCATGGGCCAATCCCGTTGCCGACCCGTATCGAGCGGTACACGGTGTTGCGTAGCCCGCATATCGACAAGAAATCTCGCGAACAGTTTGAAATTCGCACTCACAAGCGTCTGGTTGATATTGTTCAGCCTACTGGCAAGACGATTGACGCTCTTAATAAACTGTCGCTTCCTGCTGGCGTTGATGTCAAGATTCGTGCGTCAGCCTCCGCTGGCTAAGCTTACGGTTTCTTGGCGGCGCTGCTTTTGTTCTGTGCGCGGAGGGTCTGGTCTTGAAGTCTTTGATTGGTACGAAAGTCGGGATGACCCAGGTTTGCAGCGGTGGTGCATTTTGTGCCGTCACGGTTCTGCATGTCGGCCCGTGTGAAGTTCTTGCGATCCGAACGCCCGAACGTGATCGGTATTCCGCATTACAGCTTGGCTACGGTCTTCGGCCGGTGAACGAGCGTCGTCCTCGGCTTGGTGCGAGTTCCAAAAAGTTCGTTCGTGAGGTGCCATTTGTTGGTGGAATTGAGGTTGGTGCGCAATTGTCGGTCGAGCGTTTCGAGGGAGTGCCTACCGTTGATGTGATAGGGGTTTCCAAAGGGCGTGGTTTCGCAGGTGTGATCAAGCGTCATAATTTTTCTGGCCTGTGTGCTAGTCACGGTGTGAAAAAAGTTCATCGGTCCGGTGGGTCCACGGGTCAAAGTACGGATCCGGGTCGTGTCTTTAAGGGTGCGAAAATGCCTGGCCGATTTGGCGGCGTTCGCGTGACCGTCAAGGCTTTGAAAGTGTTTAGTTTGGTTCCTGCAGAAAATTTGATTTTGGTGCGAGGCGCGGTGCCTGGTTTCGCCGGTGGATTTATTGTCGTGAATGAGGCGGTTTGATTCTGTCTGGCAGAAAATTCACGTTGTCGGCATTTGTTTGCGGGAAGTTCTGAAATGATTGATCTGACTGTCTACGATAAAAATGGCGCCGCGACAGGTGAGTCGTATTCGTTCGCGAATGATGATATCTCCCCTCCCGTCAATCAGGCTCTGTTGCATTCCGCATTGGTGATGTACGGCGCTAATCAGCGTCAGGGTACGGTCAAAAGTAAGTCGCGAGCGGAGGTGTCGGGGAGTTCGCGAAAGCTCTATAAACAAAAAGGAACGGGAAACGCCCGAGCTGGAAATAAGCGGACCCCAGTGCGTCGTGGCGGCGGTCACTGTTTCGCCAAAAGCCCGAAAGAATGGCGGATTACGATGCCGCGAAAGGCTCGCCAGTTGGCCACGAAAATGGCCTTACTCGGCAAGCTAGAGTCCGGGCGGGTCTATTTCATTGAATCACTCGAAATGGAATCTCCCAAAACGCGTGTCATTACCAAGTTGATTTCCACTCTGGGTTTGACGGGCAAGTCCGGGTTGATTGCTATTGGTGAGCATAATGAGACGGTGTGGAAGTCATGTCGAAATATTGAGAGGGTGGATCTTTCGACGGCGGCGAATTTGAATGCACGGGCCATTTTGCAGGCCAGTTTCCTAATCGTCACCAGGTCGGCAATGCAGTCAATGAGGCGGCAGGCAGCGACCTAAGTTCGGTCGTCGTTGGGGTGTTTCGCGGTCACGAACGGTAAGAATTAACGATGCAACTCAAATCGAATAATGAAAATCTCCCTCACCACGTCATCAAGTCAGCACGTGTTACGGAAAAGACGACGCACCTGTCCGAAAGGCATAACTGTTTCGTATTTGAAGTGGCCAATACGGCTAATAAGCTCGACATTAAAAGGGCGGTTGAAGAGACGTGGAGTGTGCGGGTGTTGTCGGTGAGGACCCAGTCCCGTGTGGGCAAGTCGCGGCGACACAGAGGTCTCGTAGGAACGACGCAGGCCAAAAAAATTGCGATTGTGAAACTTCATTCCGACGACCGTTTGAGCTTGTATTAATCGGCTTAACGCTGCATTCAAGAGGTAATTAACATGGGTCTCAGGAAGTATAAGCCGACAAGTGCGGGAAGGCGCAACGCCACTGTGCCGGACTTTGTTGAAATTACGGATAAAAAGAAAAAGCCTGAGAAATCATTGCTGGTCCGAATTCGAAAAACCGGCGGACGTAATGTTCAGGGTAAAATCACCTGTCGGCATATGGGCGGTGGCCATCGCCGGATGTACCGCTTGATAGATTTCAAAAGGTCAAACGATAGTTCACCCGCAACCGTCAAGTCGATCGAATACGATCCGAATCGAACTAGTCGAATCGCATTGGTAAGTTATTCAGACGGTTCTCTGCAATACATTTTAGCTCCGGAAAAGTTGGTCGCGGGCAACGTGATACAAAGTGGGCCAGACGCAGAGCCTAAGGTCGGCAACGCGTTGCCGCTCAGTCGCATACCTGTCGGATCCATGATTCACAATGTGGAGATGCAGCCTGGACGCGGCGGGCAACTCTGCCGGAGTGCAGGTGTTTATGCGGTCATGAATGCCACGGCTGGCGATTGGGCACAGGTGACGTTGCCCTCGGGTGAGGTTCGGCGTTTGCCCTCATCCTGTCGCGCCACCATTGGAGCGGTCGGATTTTCAGAGCATTCGGCGATCGTTTATGGAAAGGCCGGGCGAATCCGGTGGATGGGTGTACGCCCATATGTGCGCGGTTCGGCAATGAATCCTGTGGCGCATCCGATGGGTGGTGGTGAGGGGCGACGCTCGGGTGGTCGTCATCCGGTCAGCCCCACAGGAAAATTGGCGAAGGGCGGTAGGACTCGTAATCCCCGGCGACCGACCCGGAACTCGATTATACGGCGTAGGAAATCGGTTCGATATGGTCAGTTGAAGCTCTGACCCTCAGCGTACATTTTCTGTCAGTTCCTTTGCGACAAGCGGTTTAAAATATGGCCCGTTCACTGAAAAAAGGTCCGTTCGTCGATCCGAAGCTTCTCAAGAAGGTTTTGCTCCAGCAGTCGGAGAAGCGTAAAGAATCGATTAAAACTTGGGCTCGACGTTCAACAATTTCACCCGACTTCATTGGAATCACGTTTCTCGTGCACAACGGGAAACAGCATATTCCGGTCTACGTGACTGAGGAGATGGTCGGGCATAAATTAGGGGAGTTCGCATTAACGCGACTCTTCCGCGGACATGGGCATAAGGGTGGTGGGAAGTAAATTGAATTGAATGGCGATAACGATGCAAATATCAGCGGTCATGCGCAACATTAGGATGTCACCGACGAAGATACGCAGGATTGCGGATTTGGTGCGGGGAAAGACAGCACAGGTTGGTTTGGAATGTCTGCGGTTCTTGCCACATCGGGGCGCGAGACTGTTGGAAAAGGTGATCCTCAGCGCGCGTGCGAATGCTGAGGATCGAGGACTCCGCGGGATCGATGAATTGTTGATCAAGGTAGCCTCCGTTGACGGTGGTGCTACCCTCAAAAGAATGCAGCCGCACGCCCGCGGAATAGGATTCGAGATTAAAAAGCGAACGTCACATATCACGATAGTTCTGGACCAACCAGACTCGCAATGAGTCGTAGGTAGGTTGAATGGGGTAATTCATGGGTCAAAAAGTTCGTCCAACCGGATTCCGAGTTGGTATCACAGAAGAGTGGCGAAGTCGCTGGTTCGCCACTCGTTCGGAATTTCGCGTACTCCTGATGGAAGATTTTAAGATCCGTCAGTTTGTAAAAAAACGTTATGAGTTCGCAGCCATCGCTAAGGTTCGAATCGATCGGACTCGCGATCAGGTTGTAGTCCATCTTGAGACCGCTAGGCCTGGAATCATCATCGGCCGGAAAGGCCAAGAGGTCGATCGACTCAAGGCCGATTTGGAAGATTTGACCGGCAGACGGACCGACGTCAAGATTGTTGAGATCGCACAACCGCTTCACTGTGCAATTCTGGTTGCAGAAGATATCGCACAGCAGTTGGTGCGGCGAGGAAGTTTTCGTAGAGTGGTCAAACGGGCTATTGATCAGGTCATGGATTCCCGGGCAGAGGGAGTCAAAGTCGAGTTGTCTGGTAGGCTCGGCGGCGCAGAAATGTCGCGGGCAGAAAAGGCAAGTAAAGGCTCCATACCTTTGTCGACCTTGCAAAAAAATATTGACTACGGGTTAGCTGAAGCAAAAACCACGATGGGTGTGATCGGCGTCAAAGTTTGGGTCAATCGCGGCGACTATATTAATTCGGAGACAGATAATGGCGTTGATGCCCAAGCGAGTGAAGCACCGAAAAGAGCAAAGAGGCCGGGTAAAAGGTAATGCAACTCGCGGGGCGACCGTGGTATTCGGTGATTGGGGACTGCAATCACTAACCGCAGGGCGTATTCGCGGGAACACAATCGAAGCCTGTCGTGTTGCAGCGACACAATACGTCCGCGGTGAAGGTAAATTGTATATTCGGATCTTTCCGAATAAGCCGATGACCGCACGACCATTGGAAACACGAATGGGAAAAGGTAAGGGCGACCCCGATCACTGGGTGGCCGTGATTCGACCCGGTACTGTATTGTTTGAGTTGGCCGGCGTGAGCGAGATCGCCGCACGAGAATGTTTTGCGAGAGTGGCTTACAAATTGCCGGTTCGCGTCCGACTAGTCGCACGTAGAGGTTGAAACGATGGCCGTAAAAGATAGCAACAAACAACAAGCGACAGAACTGGTCAGCAATCAGCAGGCAGCCGAAAAGCTGCTAGATTATCGTCGCCAGATTCTCGACTCGGCCGTGTCTAGCACAGGAAAATCTGGTGCCACATCTCCTCGGATCAATCGCCGCAATATCGCGAGAGTGTTGACTGCAATACGTGCCAGCGAGCTCGCGAAACCTGAATAATATTAACGACAGACTCGCTGGGCGAATGTCGATGCCGAACGTGTGACACGCATTAAAGTATCTGGAAACGGAGCGAACGTTGAAACGTAAGTACCGCGGTGTAGTAGCGAGTGACAAGTCGTCAAAGACGATCCGAGTCGATGTCGAAAGGGTGTTTCGAGATCGACGTTACGGTAAGACCCTGCGGCGCACGATCGTTTGCCATGTGCATGATGAGCAGGAAAAAGCCTCGGTTGGCGATTACGTTGAAATTATTGAATCGCGCCCGCTGTCGAAATTGAAACGATGGTCTCTCGTCGGAGTTGTCCGGACTGTCTCCGGGGCGAACTAGTCAATCAAGCTCGGTTTTTTTAGAGTGGTATGAACCAATGATTCAAATGCAGACAGTCATCGACGTTGCGGATAACACGGGTGCTAAAACCGCGAGATGCATTAAGGTTCTCGGTGGAACCTCACGCCGGTATGCGAGCGTCGGTGATGTAGTCGTTGTCGCGGTCCAAAAATCGATCCCTTCGGCAACCGTTAAGCGGAAATCGGTGGTCCGCGGTGTGGTGATCAGGACACGACAAGGGATTCGACGCTCCGATGGTAGTCATTTGCGTTTCGACCGAAATGCCATAGTCTTGATTGACGCGGATAATACTCCGCGAGGAACGCGAATTTTCGGCGCTGTCCCCCGCGAGTTGCGGCAAAAAAAGTTTATGAAAATAATTAGCCTGGCAACCGAAGTTGTATAAAGCAGAGTGTCAAGAGTTTTAGCCCGAACCCGTTTGTTATTTGGTGGCCAAGTATGTTACAGATGAACATGAAACAGAGGTACGCGGCGGCCACGGAAAAGCTGCAGTCAGAGTTAGGCATGACTAACTCGCATGCGTTGCCAAAGTTAGAAAAGATAGTCATCAGCATGGGATTGGGTAGCTGCCTAGGAGACAAGAAGAAAATTGATGAGGCAGTGACCCAGTTGACGCAGATCGCTGGACAGAAAGCAATCGTGACGCGGGCCAAAAGATCGGTCAGTGGATTTCGACTCCGCGAAGGTGTCGACGTCGGATGCTGTGTCACGTTGCGTCGAGCGAAGATGTTCAGCTTTCTCAGTCGGCTGATCTGTTTAGTGTTACCACGCGTCCGAGACTTTCGTGGCTTGAAGCGGACGGCCTTTGATGGCCGTGGAAATTATAGTTTTGGAATATCGGAGCAGGGCGTGTTTCCGGAAATTGATCCAGAACGAGTCACGTTCTCACAGGGTATGAATGTTTGTATCGTGACCACATCCCAGACCAATCGAGGCGGCGAGTTGCTGCTAGAGTCATTTGGGTTCCCGTTTTCGCGTGATGAGTGATTTTGATAAATTAAGGACAGTGTATGGCGACCCGAGCGCATATTGTGAAGGCTGCAAAAACGCCTAAGTTTTCTTCGCGGCAAGAGCGACGCTGCCAAATGTGCGGACGCCCACGGGCGGTGCTAAGACGATTTGGTATTTGTAGGATTTGTTTTCGGAATTGTAGCCTAGATGGATTGATTCCAGGTGTCCGTAAGGCGAGTTGGTGAACGTCCGGTGGGCGCATTAGTAACGTGGATGGAGTGCCGATGAGTAGTACAATTTCGGATATGTTGACGACCATTCGTAACGCAACGTCACTCGGTAAGCCATTTGTGGACCTCCGTACGGCGAAGTTCACAAGCGATGTTCTTGGTGCATTGAAGCGATCTGGCTTCCTTTGGGATTACGCCCCGCTGGAGGGTTCAGAACCGAGTAAGATTCGCGTGACCTTGAAGTACGCTGCCAACGGTGCATGTGTCTTGCGGTCGATCGTCAGTGTCAGTAAACCCGGAAACCGCGTTTACTGCAAAGTCGATAAGATACCCCATGTCTTGCAGGGTCTGGGCTGTTCATTGATTTCCACAAGTCGTGGAGTGTTGAACGATAAAGAAGCGAGAGAGCAACGACTCGGCGGCGAAGTCATTTGCAATATTTATTAAAACAACGTCATTCAGTTGGTTTTTACCCCTCGGTGTTTAATATGTCACGCGTCGGAAATGCAGTTATCGCTGTTCCTAACACGGTTCGCGTCACGGTCGCCAAAGCGCACGTGATCGTAGCATCGAATACGGAGGAGCTGAAGTGCGTCGTCCCTGAGCAGGTGACGGTGACTTGGGATTCCACCACTTCGGAATTGCGCGTCGGCCGCCACGCGGATGACAGTCGATCGCGATCCCTGCATGGGCTGGTTCGGAGTTTGATCGCGAATAACGTTCGAGGACTCACCGCTCCCTGGGAAAAACGGTTAGAAATCATCGGAGTCGGCTATCAGGCCAGCTTAAATAAAAGCACGCTCACGTTAAATGTCGGATTCGCCAATCCGGTCGTCATCGAGATACCCACAGGTGTCAAATGTTTGGTGCCAGACACGACACACATCGTGTTAACCTCGTCTGATAGACATTTGGTGGGACAAATCGCGGCTGACATCCGAGCAGTGCGACCTCCGGAGCCGTATAAGGGCAAGGGAATTCGGTATTCCAACGAACACGTTGTGCGGAAATCAGGTAAGGCATTTGGAAGCTAATATCAGGTACTGACGATAATGAGCAAAAATTCAAAATTAGCGCAAGCGCGCAGCCGTAGAAAAATGCGGGTCAGACGTTCACTTAGAGGTGGCTGTCGGCATCGGCTGACGGTACATACCACCGGCAAGCATGTCTACGCACAACTCATAGACGACGTTCTAGGGACCACCGTCGCTTTTGCAAACAGTTGCGAAGTTGCTCCCGGGCAAGAGCCGCGACTCGGCGCGACAGTGCAGGCCGCGACTGAGATTGGAAAGCGCATTGCCGAGCGCGCCTTGACCGCGGGAATCAAATCCATGCTGTTTGACCGGGGCGGTAAGTTGTATCATGGCCGCGTCGCAGCCGTGGCACAGGCCGCGCGCGAGTCCGGACTGGTGTTTTGATCCGGTTCTTTTTTGGTGCATCCGCAGATCTACGGAAAGAATATCTTGAGTACTAATTCGTCAGGACAGGAAAAAGTCGTACAGATACGCCGTTGCGCATGCGTCGTGAAGGGCGGTCGGCGATTCAGCTTCACGGCACTTGTCGTCGTCGGTGACAGTTCCGGAAGAGTCGGATACGGATACGGTAAGGGAAATGAAGTTCCCGACGCAGTCGAAAAAGCCGTCAAGGATGCTGGCAAACGAATGGTGGCAGTGCCTCTCCATCGAGGCAGCATCCCGCACATGGTCATCGGAAAATTCGGATCTTCGAGAGTGATGCTAATGCCCGCCAATCCAGGTACTGGAGTGATTGCAGGCGCAACAGTCCGTGCGGTTGCGGATGCGTTGGGGATACGTGATCTGCTGACAAAATGTCGTGGTTCTACCAATCCATTGAATGTGATCAAGGCGACATTCGCCGCTGTTTGTGCACTTCGATCACGCAGCGATATCATGTCGCTGCGAGGAGTTTAGTTTCCATGTTGGCATCAGACGTATGCGACCAAGTCGGTCAGAGAAAAACTCGAAAGCGAGTTGGCCGCGGTATCGGGTCCGGTCACGGAAAAACATCCGGGCGCGGACATAAAGGTGCTGGATCGAGATCCGGCAACACCCGGCGAACAGGTTTCGAAGGTGGGCAATCGCCTATTTTTAGACGCGTCGCCAAACGCGGGCAATTTCGAGGCGGTCACTCGAATAAGCCGACAATCGTCTCCTTATCCTCAATCGTCAAATTGATCGCGCCAGGCGATCTCGTCAACTCAGAATATCTGTTTGGGAAAGGTTTGTTGAAACGAAGCGACGAGTCTTATAAGGTCCTTGCCGACTGTCAAACGACAGTGGCCATCAAACTCGTTGTTCGGTCGATTTCACGATCAGCCGCCGGTATCGTCATCGCTTCGGGCGGTACGGTGCAGATCGAGGGCTGAGAGTTCCATTCGGTAGTCAAGGTTTTCAGTTCTGACTGAGGCACATCCGTGTTTAAGACGATGAAATCGTTGATTAGTGTTCCTGAGGTTCGAAATAAAATCCTCCTGACGCTGATCTTGTTAGCTGTCTATCGTTTGGGGTTTTCGATCGTTCTCGCTGTCGTGAATCAGGACACGTTGCGTCGAAGTCTTGAGGCACGAGGTTCGGGGGGTGTCGATAGCGCAATCGCTTTGTTGTCGATCCTTTCGGCATCGAATGTCGGCATGATGACGATTTTCGGTTTGGGCATCATGCCTTATATTTCGGCATCAATTATATTTCAATTACTCGCGACTGTTTATCCCCCACTCGAAGCATTGCAAAAAGAGGGTGACGTCGGCAGGAAAAAGATTGCTGAGTACACGCGTTATGCAACGGTTGTGATTTGTTTGGGGCAGAGTTTCGTGTGGATGCGCACGTTGGGCCTCGGTGCAGACACAGATGCGACTGGAAATTTGATTTGGCCTGAATTCAATGGATTGTTTTTTCAGATCGTCTGTTCAATCACGATGACCACCGGTAGTATGTTGTTGATGTGGATTGGTGAGCAGATTGACGAATATGGGATTGGTAATGGAGTCAGTCTGATCATCATGTCGGGTATTTTGGCACGGCTCCCCGAGGTCGTACGAAGCCAGGTGCAACCCGCATTGGAAAAGGGGGTGGCAATCGGCACCCAGAGTGGTTTTGACAGGTTTGCGGTGTTAGTCGGTTTGTTTGTCTGCGTGGTGTTTTGTGTGGTATTGGTCACACAAGCTCAACGGCGAATTCCGGTCCATAGTGCAAAGCATGTCAGGGGAAATAAGCAGTACGCGGGACAGAAACAATTTTTACCACTACGGATCAACCAATCGGGTGTAATGCCTGTTATTTTTGCTTCCAGTCTGATGGTCTTTCCGTTGTTGTTATTGAAGCAGTTACAGGTGGTAGTCGGCAAGGTTCCCCAATTAGGTGCGGCGGTGGAAGCGGTCGTGATGGTCATGTCGGACAGTGGAGGAGTGATTTACAATTTGGCTTACGTGGCGTTAATTTTCTTCTTCTGTTTCTTTTGGTCCGCAGTGACGTTCAATCCTGTTGAGGTAGCGAATAATTTAAGGGATTTTGGTAGTTTTATTCCGGGTTATCGACCTGGATCCCGGACGTCGGTTTATTTACAGCACGTGATCACTCGGATGAACTTTATTGGTGCCGCGTTTTTATCGCTGATCGCGATTATTCCGGTGCTGGTGATGAATTCGATGGGTATCGACTACCTGACCGCAAGTTTCTTCGGTGGAACCGGTCTGTTGATTTGCGTTTCGGTAGTGATAGATTTGGTTCAGAAAATTGACAGTTATTTGGCTGTTTCCAATCAGCGGCCGTTATTAGGGAATAGCCGACTTTAGTGTGGATGTCATCCGTTGCGAAGCGAGAAGTACTGTGAAAGTTAGATCCAGCATACGAAGAATTTGTGAGGGTTGTAAGGTTGTCCGTCGCGACGGCCGACTGTACGTGATTTGCGCACTGAACGCGCGCCACAAGCAGCGTCAGGGTTGATCAACGATTCTGACCCGTTGATGGGTTAAAAATTAACAAGGGCGGTTAAATTATGCCTCGGTTGCTGGGCGTCGACATTCCAAACGATAAACGTAATTACATCGCGTTGCAGTATCTCTACGGCGTTGGAGAAGCAAAGGCCCAGGAAATCTGTTTCACAACAGGAATAGATCCGCTGGCAAAGGCACGCAGTCTGACCGACGACGAGTTGTCGCGGATCGCGAATTTGCTGGATAAAGAACATGTTGTTGAAGGGCAGTTGCGACGATCAATCCAGCAGTCTGTTTCGAGGCTGAAGGAGATACAATGCTATCGTGGAGTCAGGCATCGGCGCGGTTTGCCGGTTCGTGGTCAACGAACTCGGACGAATGCTCGAACACGAAAAGGTGTCAAGAAGACAGTCGCCGGTAAAAAAGGCGTGAAAGATATGAAGCGTTGACAGTATCAGTTACCGGTTGGCTATGCGGGAGAATGCGGTGTCGAAGACCAAAAAGAAAAAAATACGCAAAAACGTCACTCGGGCCATCGCGTACATTAAAGCAAGTTTCAACAACACGATCGTGACCATCACGGACCCAGCAGGAGACGTGTTATGTTGGGCGACTGCTGGAACGGTCGGATTCAAGGGGAGTCGTAAAAGTACCCCATTTGCCGCGCAGAGAGCGGCCGAGACCTGTTCTGAGCGCGCATCGAAATTTGGTGTGCGAGAAATGGAAGTGCGGGTCAAGGGGCCTGGTTCCGGACGCGAGAGCGCCATCACCGGTTTGCAGTCGTCCGGCGTACAGATCCGGATCATCGAGGATATTACTCCGTTGCCTCACAACGGGTGTCGGCCGCGAAAGCGTCGACGCGTTTGATAATTGCCCCCGTTAAATTGGAAGTTCGACAATGAGGATACGCTGGCGTGGCTTTGAATTGCCCAATCGAGTAATCGTCGAAGAGCAGACACACACACAAACATACGGAAAGTTCTTCGTAGAGCCGTTCGAGTATGGCTTCGGTTCGACAATCGGAAATTCGTTGCGGCGAATTCTTTTGTCGAGCCTCGAAGGCGGCGCGGTCACACGCGCACGAATTCATGGAGCACAACATGAGTTCTTTTCGGTTCCCGGTGTGGTCGAGGACGTGACAGAGATTTGTCTAAATCTGAAGACCTTGGTCGTCAGATGTAGTTCGCCATCGGCGCGTGTGCTGTGGATTTCCAA
>Ga0315287_10002855_pt1 | contig 16516 bp, 11 predicted proteins | sample YL17G11_0_MG_FD_205037 | JGI IMG/M metagenome (GOLD analysis project Ga0315287, IMG submission 205037) | Sediment microbial communities from Yellowstone Lake, YNP, Wyoming, USA - YL17G11_0 | ecosystem: Environmental > Aquatic > Freshwater > Lake > Sediment | place: USA: Wyoming | collected... | reverse complement strand
CAACTCGCGCTCGAGCAGCGCGCGGCACGCCGCGTACTCGTCGCGCAGGTAGACGTAGATCGCGTCGACGCCGACCACCCATGCGGCGATCAGCATGCCCTCGAGGAAGCGGTGCGGATCGCGCTCGAGGAAATGGCGGTCCTTGAACGTGCCGGGCTCGCCCTCGTCGATGTTGACCGCCATGAGCCGCGGCGCGGGTTCCGCGCGCACGATCTTCCACTTGCGGCCGGCGGGAAAGCCCGCGCCGCCTAAGCCCCGCAAGCCGGCGTGCTCCATTTCCGCGATGACGGCGTCGACCGCGCGCTCGCCGCGCATGCATTCCTGCAGCAACCGATAGCCGCCGCCCGCGCGGTACGCGGCCAAGTCGAGGTGCGGCGGCAAGTCGGGCTCGGTGCGCCCCGCGGCCACCGCTTCCGCGATAGCGCCCGCGGTGGCACGGTCCACCGGATTGCGCCCGACGACGGCGGCCGGCGCGTGCTCACAGCGGCCGATGCACGGCGCCCCCAGCACGCGCACGCCGCGCTCGCGCAGCGACGCCAACTCGCGGCGCAGCGCGTCGCCGCCCGCCAGCTGGCACGACAGCGTCTCGCAGACGCGCACGGTGAGCGCGGGCGGCGCGTCCTCGCCTTCCTTCACGACGTCGAAGTGGTGGTAGAACGTCGCGACCTCGTAGACCTCGGTCATCGCGAGCTTCATCTCGGCCGCGAGCGCGACGACGTGCGCGGCGGAGAGATGGCCGTACCGGTCCTGGATGCGGTGCAGGAACTCGATCAGCAGGTCGCGGCGGCGGGGCGCGTCGCCGAGCAGCGCGGCGACCTCGGTTGCCGCGCGCGGATCGACGCCGCGACCCTTGGGCCGGTTGCGCGGTCCGCGTCGGCGTCCGAGCGCGGACACGTCGATGGTCACGGGGTCGGTCATGTGTCCTCGCGGAGCGCCTCTTAGTCGAGGAAGTCGCAGTACTTCTCGACGTGAGCGGCCAGGTCGAGCGAGTGCTGGCGGACGAGGCGCTCGGCCAGTTCCGTGTCGCGGCGCTCGAGCGCCTCGATGATGCGCATATGGTCGATGATCGAGCGCGCGGCGCGGTCCTTCTGCGAGATCGTCATCTTGCGGATCGCGCGCACGTGGATGAACAGGTTGTCGATGGTCTTGCCCATCAGGTACGAGCCGGAGAGCCGGATGATCGCCTGGTGGAACGCGATGTTCGCGCCCGAGTATTCCTCGATGTTGGCGGCCGGCGTCGCGTTGCGGAACTCGTCGAACATCTTCCGCAGCGACGCGATGTCGGCGTCGGACGCGTTCGCCGTCGCGAGGCGCGCGGCCATGCTTTCGAGCGCCGCCCACATCTCGATCATCTCGATGATCTGCTTCTTCGTCTTGCGGACGATGAAGATCCCGCGGCGCGGCACCGTGCGCAGGAAGCCCTCCTGCTCGAGGAGCGTCATCGCCTCGCGGATCGGCGTGCGCGACACGCCCAGCGCTTCGATCAACGCGCGCTCGTCGAGGCGGATCTCCTCCGGATGCGCATAGATGTCGGCCTCGGTGATCATCTGCTTCAGCGCCGCGTACGCCTGGTCGCGCAGGCTCGCGCTGGCGTTGATCGGTGACAGGGGCGGCAGCAGCACCGCTTGATCGGAGGGTTCCATGAACGGGGCGGCCGGAGGCGAAGAGGGGATTTGTTGCGGACGCCGTGCCGCGATCAGTCGCCGTGCAGCATGCGCGGGACATCCGCCGAAGCGGTGTTTTTGTGTGCGCCGCACAACGCTGCGCTGCGCGATTCGGGAGGCATCGGAAACTCTTCAGTGGCTGTTGACAAGCGCTGATATACCACATACGTTACGCCGAATATCAAAAGAAGCCAACAAGGCCAAACCGTATTTTCCTGGAGGAAGTGGCAGCGTCCTTAAGTCTCCCGGGCGCACGCATTACGGACCCGCGGCATCCGACCTGCTCGCGCGCGGCGCCACCGCGCAACGGCCGCGCGATGCCGATCCCACCGCTGCCGCAGCCGCCTGATCGGAGAACTCACATGAACGACGTAGCCACCCAACCCGCCAAGCCGGTCGCGAGCGGCGCCGAGGCGCAGCAGGCAACCCAGGAGATCGACGGCTTCCAGCTCGTCATCGACGCGCTCAAGCTGAACGGCATCGACACGATCTTCGGCCTGCCGGGCATCCCGATCACCGATCTCACACGCAAGCTTCAGGCGGCAGGCATGCGCGTGATCTCCTTCCGACACGAGCAGAACGCCGGGTATGCGGCGTCCATCGCCGGCTTCATGACGGGCAAGCCGGGCATCTGCCTCACGGTATCCGCCCCCGGCTTCCTGAACGGAATGACCGCGCTCGCCAACGCCACCACCAACTGCTTTCCGATGATCCTCATCAGCGGCTCGAGCGAGCGCGAGATCGTCGACCTGCAGCAGGGCGACTACGAGGAGATGGACCAGCTCGCCATCGCGAGGCCGCACGCCAAGGCCGCGTTCCGGGTCCTGCACGCCGAGGACATCGGCGTCGGCGTGGCGCGGGCGATCCGCGCCGCGCTGTCCGGCCGTCCCGGCGGCGTCTATCTCGACCTGCCGGCCAAGCTGTTCCCGCAGACGATCGACGCGGCGGCGGGGAAGAATTCGCTGATCAAGGTCGTCGATCCGGCGCCGCGCCAGATCCCCGCGCCGGACGCCGTGCAGCGCGCGGTCGACCTGCTGAAGGGCGCGAAGCGCCCGCTCATCATCCTGGGCAAGGGCGCCGCATACGCGCAGGCCGACGCGGACGTGCGCGCGCTGGTGGAAAAGACCGGCATCCCGTACCTGCCGATGTCCATGGCCAAGGGCCTCCTGCCCGACACGCACGAGCAGTCGGCATCGGCGGCGCGCTCCTACGTGCTGCCCGAGTCGGACGTCGTGATGCTGATCGGCGCGCGCCTGAACTGGCTGCTGTCGCAGGGCAAGGGCAAGACCTGGGGCGGCAAGAGCGCCAAGGACTGGGGCGGCAAGAAATTCGTGCAGATCGACATCTCGCCGCAGGAGGCCGACAGCAACGTGCGCATCGACGCGCCGGTGGTCGGCGACATCGGCTCGTGCGTCGCGGCGATGCTGAGCGCGATGGGCAGCGATTTTCCGAAGCCGCCGGCCGACTGGCTCGGCGCCATCGCGGAGCGCAAGACCAAGAACGTCGCGAAGATGGCGGAGTCGCTCGCGAAGGACCCGTCGCCGATGAACTACCACAGCGCGCTCAACGTCGTGCGCGACATCATCCGTGCGAACCCGGACGCGTACCTGGTCAACGAGGGCGCGAACGCGCTCGACCACACGCGCGCGGTCGTCGACATGTACAAGCCGCGCAAGCGGCTGGACGTCGGCACGTGGGGCGTCATGGGCATCGGCATGGGCTTTTCGGTCGCGGCGGCCGTCGTCAGCGGCGAGCAGGTGATCGCGATCGAGGGCGACAGCGCGTTCGGCTTCTCCGGCATGGAGTGCGAGACGATCTGCCGCTACGACCTGCCGGTCTGCGTCGTGATCCTCAACAACAACGGCGTCTACCGCGGCGACGAAGTGAATCCGACCGGCGGGCGCGATCCGTCGCCGCTCGTGTTCGTGAAAGGCGCGCGCTACGAGAAGCTGATGGAGGCTTTCGGCGGCGTGGGCGTGCTGGCCGCGACGCCGGCCGAGCTCCGCGCCGCGATGGAAGAGGCGATTCGCTCGCGCAGGCCCACGTTGATCAACGCGGTCATCGACGAAAAGGCGGGCACGGAAAGCGGCCGCATCACGAGCCTCAATCCTTCTGCAAAGAAGAAACAGTGATCGCGCGCCGCGTTCGAGCGTCGTCGAGGGAGCGATTTCGCGCAGACGACGGTCGGCGCGACGACGTTCAACGCGGCGTGGCAACGCGGCGCCGGTGTCTTCGGCGTGATCGCGGTAATTACGGCATTGCATAGGGGAACGTAATGGGCAAGGCATTGGACGGCGTCCGCATCCTGGACTTCACGCACGTGCAGTCGGGACCGACGTGCACGCAACTGCTGGCCTGGTTCGGCGCCGACGTCATCAAGGTCGAGCGCGCGGGCGAGGGCGACATCACGCGCGGGCAGCTGCGCGACATCCCGGACGTGGACAGCCTCTACTTCACGATGCTGAACCACAACAAGCGCTCGATCACCGTCGACGCGAAGAACCCGAAGGGCAAGGCGGTGCTGGAGTCGCTGGTCAAGCACTGCGACGTGCTGGTCGAGAACTTCGCGCCGGGCGCGCTGGACCGCATGGGCCTCACGTGGGAGCACGTCCAAAAGCTCAATCCGCGGATGATCGTCGCGTCGGTCAAGGGCTTCGGGCCCGGGCCGTACGAGGACTGCAAGGTCTACGAGAACGTCGCGCAGTGCGCGGGCGGCGCGGCGTCGACCACCGGCTTCGACGACGGCCCGCCGCTCGTGACCGGCGCGCAGATCGGCGATTCGGGCACCGGCCTCCACCTCGCGCTCGGCATCGTCGCGGCGCTATACCAGCGCAACACGACCGGCCGCGGCCAGCGCGTGCTCGCCGCGATGCAGGACGGCGTGCTCAACCTGTGCCGCGTGAAGCTGCGCGACCAGCAGCGGCTCGACCGCACCGGCGTGATGCACGAGTACCCGCAGTATCCGAACGGCAAGTTTCTCGAAGCCGTGCCGCGTGCGGGCAACGCCTCCGGCGGCGGGCAGCCAGGGTGGATCCTGAAGTGCAAGGGCTGGGAGACCGACCCCAACGCGTACATCTACTTCATCACGCAGGCGCCCGTCTGGAAGGACATCTGCGAGGTGATCGGCAGGCCGGAATGGCTGACCGATCCGCGCTTTTCCACGCCGAAGGGCCGGCTGCCGCACCTGATGGAGATCTTCGGTCTCATCGAGGAGTGGACGAAGACCAAGACCAAGTTCGAGGCGATGGACATCCTCAACCAGCACGACATCCCGTGCGGGCCGATCCTGTCGATGAAGGAGATCGCGGAGGAGCCGTCGCTGCGCAAGACGGGCACCGTCGTCGAGGTCGACCATCCGACGCGCGGCAAGTACCTGACGGTCGGCAACCCGATCAAGATGTCCGACAGCCCCACCGAGGTGAAGCGCTCGCCGCTGCTGGGCGAGCACACCGACGAAGTGCTGGCCGAGCTGGGCTATGCCGCCGCGGACATCGCGGCGCTGCGCGCCGAAAAAGTGATCTGACGTTCCCGCGTCCGACCAAAAAACCAAGAGGCAACCATGGCGAACGACAAGAAGGCAGTCCGCAGGATCATCGACGCCGTCAAGGCCTCCGGCCGGACGTCGCTGACCGCGCCGGAAGGCAAGCAGGTGTGCGACGCCTACGGCATCCCGGTGCCGAAGGAAGGTGTGGCGACCACCGCCGCCGCGGCGGCCAAGCTCGCGTCCGGGATGGGCTATCCGGTCGTGCTCAAGATCGTGTCGCCGGACATCCTGCACAAGACGGAAGCGGGCGGCGTGCTCGTCGGCGTGAAGAACGCGGCGGACGCGAAGGCCGGGTTCGCGAAGATCCTCGCGAACGCGAAAAAGTACGACAGGAAGGCGCAGATCCTCGGCGTGCAGGTCCAGCAGATGGTGGGCGGCGGCCAGGAGGTCATCATCGGCGCCGTCACCGATCCCTCGTTCGGCAAGCTCGTCGCGTTCGGCCTGGGCGGCGTGCTGGTCGAGGTGATGAAGGACATCACGTTCCGCTTGGCGCCCGCGACGAAGGACGACGCGCTGTCGATGCTCGACGGCATCGCCGCCGCCGACATGCTGAAGGGCGTGCGCGGCTCGGAACCGGTCAATCGCGCCGCGCTCGCGACGATGATCCGCAACGTCTCGCAGCTCGTTGCCGACTTCCCCGAGATCGTCGAGATGGACCTGAACCCGGTGTTCGCGTCGAAGGCCGGCGCGATCGCCGCCGACGTGCGCATCGTCCTCGACTTCCATCCGGCGCCGCCGCGCTACCGGCCGAAGCACGAGGACATCGTGCGCGACATGAACCGCATCATGAAGCCGGACGCGGTCGCGGTGATCGGCGCGTCGGGCGAGACCGGCAAGATCGGCAACTCGGTGATGAAGAACCTGATCAACGGCGGCTACCAGGGGAAGATCTACCCGATCAACCCGTCGGCCGACGAGATCATGGGGCTGAAGGCGTACAAGAGCGTCAAGGACGTGCCCGGCAGCATCGACGTCGCGGTGTTCGCGATTCCCGCCAAGTTCGTCGCGGCGGCGCTCGTCGAATGCGGCGAGAAGAAGATCCCGGGCGCCGTGCTGATCCCGTCGGGCTTCGCCGAGACGGGCAACCACGAGGGCCAGAAGGAGATCCAGGAGATCGGCCGCAAGTACGGCGTGCGCCTGATGGGCCCCAACATCTACGGGTTCTACTACACGTGGAAGAACCTGTGCGCGACGTTCTGCACCGCGTACGACGTCAAGGGCCACGCGGCGCTGTCGTCGCAGTCGGGCGGCATCGGCATGGCGATCATCGGGTTCTCGCGCTCGGCCAAGATGGGCGTGTCGGCGATCGTCGGCCTGGGGAACAAGTCGGACATCGACGAGGACGACCTCCTCACGTTCTTCGAGCAGGACGACAACACGACGATCATCGCGCAGCACTGCGAGGACCTGAAGGACGGCCGCGCGTTCGCCGAGGTCGCGAAGCGCGTGTCGAAGAAGAAACCGATCGTCATGCTGAAGGCGGGCCGCACGAGCATGGGCGCGCGCGCGGCCAGCTCGCATACGGGCGCGCTCGCCGGCAACGACAAGATCTACGACGACGTGCTGCGGCAGTCGGGCGTGATCCGCGCGAAGGCGCTGCGCGAGCTCCTCGAGTACGCGCGCGCGATCCCCGTGCTGCCCACGCCGAAGGGCGAGAACGTCGTGATCATCACGGGCGCCGGCGGCTCCGGCGTGCTGCTGTCGGACGCGTGCGTCGACAATGGCCTGAAGCTCATGTCGATGCCGCCGGACCTCGACGCGGCGTTCCGCAAGTTCATCCCGCCGTTCGGCGCCGCGGGCAATCCGGTCGACATCACCGGCGGCGAGCCGCCGAAGACGTACCAGAACACGATCCGCCTCGGACTCGAGGACCCGCGCATCCACGCGCTGATCCTGGGCTACTGGCACACGATCGTGACGCCGCCGATGGTGTTCGCGAAGCTGGTCGCCGAGGTCGTCGCCGAGTTCAAGGCGCGGGGCATCGACAAGCCCGTCGTCGCATCGCTTGCGGGCGACGTGGAGGTCGAGGAAGCGGCGGAATACCTGTTCGCGCACGGCATCCCCGCGTATCCGTACTCGACCGAGATGCCGGTGATGGTGCTCGGCGCCAAGTACAAGTGGGCGCGCGGGGCGGGACTCATCAAGTAGCGCATTGCAGCAAGGCCGGGCCTGCGGAAGGCGCGCGTTGGGAGGAGGGACGCGCCATCCGCGCCATGCGAGAATCGATGCAGGAGCGGACCGCAGAGTCTGCGTGTGCCAACCATGATCGACTAGGAGGATCCGATGGGCCGTCATCCGTATCGCCGCGCGTTCGCCGCGGCCGCCGTTGCCGCAGGTCTCGTCTGCACGCCCTTCGCGGCCTTTGCCGCGTGGGAGCCGACCAAGCCGGTCGAGTTCGTCGTCCCCGCCGGCACCGGCGGCGGTGCCGACCAGATGGCGCGCTTCATCCAGGGCGTCGTCGCGAAGAACAACCTGATGAAGCAGCCGCTGATCGTCGTCAACAAGTCGGGCGGCGCGGGCGCCGAGGGCTTCCTCAGCGTGAAGGACGCCAAGGGCGATCCGCACAAGATCATCATCACGCTGTCCAACTTGTTCACGACGCCGCTCGCCACGGGCGTGCCGTTCAACTGGAAGGACCTGACGCCGGTCGCGATGCTCGCACTCGACGAGTTCGTGCTGTGGGTGAACTCGGAGACGGCGTACAAGACGACCGGCGACTACATCAACGCGATCAAGGGCGGCACCGCCGGCCAGTTCAAGATGGCGGGCACCGGTTCGAAGCAGGAAGACCAGATCATCACGGTCGCGCTGGAGAAGGTCGTCGGCAAGAAGCTCACGTACATTCCGTTCAAGGGCGGCGGCGATGTGGCCGTGCAGCTCGTCGGCAAGCACGTCGACTCGACGGTGAACAACCCGATCGAGGCGGTCGCGCACTGGCGCGGCGGCGCGCTGCGGCCGCTGTGCGTGTTCGACGGCAAGCCGATGCCGTACCCAAACAAGGTGACGACGACGCAGTCGTGGCAGGACATCCCGACGTGCAAGTCGGGCGGGCTCGACGTCGAGTACCTGATGCTGCGCGGCATCTTCATGCCGCCGGGCGTGACGCAGGAGCAGGTCGACTTCTACATCGACCTCTTCAAGAAGCTGCGCGCGCTGCCGGAGTGGACGAAGTTCACCGAGGAAGCGGCGTTCAACAACACGTTCATGACCGGCAAGGAGTACGTCGACTGGGTCACCAAGGCCGAGACGACGCACAAGAACCTGATGCAGGAAGCCGGCTTCATCGCCAAGTAACCCGATGGCGAACAGGAACGAGTTGCCGGCGGGCGCGGTCGCGACCCGCACGGTCGAGCTGGTCGTGGCACTCGCCATCGTGGCCATCGGCCTGCTCGTCGTCTACGACAGTCATCGCGTAGGCGTCGGGTGGGCCGACGACGGCCCGAGGTCCGGCTATTTCCCGAACATCATCGGCTGGATCCTGACGCTGGCCGGCGGATGGACCGCCGGCGAGACGCTCTCGGGCTGGAAGGCGCTCGCGGGCAAGGTCTTCGTGAAGCGCGAGGAGCTGAAGCCCGTGCTGCTGGTGCTGGTGCCCACGATCGTGTACGTGGGCATGATCGGGCTGATCGGCATCTACATCGCGTCGGCGATCTACATCGGCGCGTTCATGCGCTTCCAGGGCAAGTACAAGTGGCCGGCCACGCTCGGCGTGGCCATCTGCGTGCCGGCCGCGATATTCGTGCTGTTCGAACTCTGGTTCCTCGTCCCGCTGCCCAAGGGGCCGATCGAGCGCCTGCTGGGGTTCTAGGCGCGCCGTCTCCGGACCCGCGTCGCGCCACGGTCGTACGAGCAGGGGAGATCGCGTGGAAGAAATCAGCAACCTGATGCAGGGCTTCGCCGTCGCGCTGACGTGGAAGAACCTGCTGTTCATGTTCGTGGGCATCATGCTCGGCGTGCTGATCGGCGTCCTGCCCGGGCTTGGCGGCGCGAACGGGGTGGCGATCCTGCTGCCGCTCACGTTCTCGATGCCGCCGACGTCGGCGATCATCATGCTGTCGTGCATCTACTGGGGCGCGCTGTTCGGCGGCGCGATCACGTCGATCCTGTTCAACATACCGGGGGAGCCATGGTCGGTCGCGACCACGTTCGACGGCTACCCGATGGCGCAGCAGGGGCGCGCCGGCGAGGCGCTGACCGCGGCGTTCACGTCGTCGTTCGTCGGCGCGCTGTTCGCGGTGCTGCTGATCACGTTCCTCGCGCCGCTGGTCGCGAAGTTCGCGCTCAAGTTCGGCCCGCCGGAGTACTTCGCGATCCAGCTCCTCACGTTCTGCAGCTTCGTCGGCATGGGCCGCGAGCCGCCCGTCAAGACGATCGCGGCGATGATGCTGGGCTTCGCGCTCGCGGCCGTGGGGCTCGACACGGTCACCGGCACGCTGCGGATGACGTTCGGCTCGACACACCTGTTGCAGGGCTTCGACTTCCTCGTGGCCGTGATCGGCCTCTTCGGCCTGGGCGAGATCCTTGTCACGATGGAGGAGGGCCTCGCGTTCAAGGGCAAGAGCGCCAAGATCGATCCCAAGATCGTCTGGCACACCTGGAAGCGCCTGCCCAAGTACTGGGTGACGTCGCTGCGCTCGTGCCTCGTCGGCTGCTGGATGGGCATCACGCCCGGCGGCGCGACGCCCGCGTCGTTCATGAGCTATGGCATGGCGCGGCGGTTCTCGAAGAACGGCCATAAATTCGGCGATGGCGAGATCGAAGGCGTCATCGCGCCGGAGACCGCCGCGCATGCCGCCGGCACCAGCGCGCTGCTGCCGATGCTGACGCTCGGCATCCCGGGCTCGCCGACGGCCGCCGTGCTGCTGGGCGGCCTGCTGATCTGGGGCCTGCAGCCCGGGCCGCTCCTCTTCGTCGAGAAGAAGGAATTCGTCTGGGGGCTGATCGCGAGCATGTACCTGGGCAACATCGTGGGCCTGATCGTCGTGCTGACGACCGTGCCGTGGTGGGCGGCGATCCTGCGGATCCCGTTCGCGATCATCGCGCCCGTCATCGTCGTGATCTGCGCGATCGGCGCGTACACGGTCCACAACAACATGTTCGACGTCTGGATGATGCTGGTGTTCGGCGTCGTCGGCTATCTCTTCAAGAAGCTCAAGTATCCGCTGGCGCCGCTGGTGCTCGCGCTGGTGCTGGGCGACATGGCGGAGACGAGCTTCCGGCAGTCGATGCTGCTGTCCAACGGCAGCACGGCGATCTTCTGGTCGAACGGGCTGGTGGGCACGATCGTCACGCTGGCGCTCGCGATCCTGTCGTGGCCGATCGTCATCTGGGCCCTCGGCGTATACCGTGCGAGGGTGGATCGGGCGAGCGGGGCGTGACGCGCGCCGCCCGTCTCGTCAGCGGCGTCACGCGCGCCGCCCGTCTCGTCAGCGGCGTCACGCGGGGTGCCTTAGCTGCGTGAGATTGCGAGGATGTTTGCCGACCAATCGCTAGCAGGCTGTTGAAATTCGCGGCCTCACATAATTTCCAGCCTCATTTCGAGCGCAGCGAGAAACCTGCTTCTCAATGAAATCAGTCGATTGCCAACAGCAGGTTCCTCGCTTCGCTTCGGAATGAGGCGCAGAAGAGGGACCCGACGACGCTCCAACGGAGCCGATGCCGCGGCCCCCGCCGCCCGCAAAGCGCGGATCAGGAACCTGAAGAAAACCGCTCGCGCAGCAAAGCCTTCTGCACCTTTCCCATGGCATTGCGCGGCAGCTCGTCCGCGAAGTGCACGCGCTTCGGCACCTTGAAGCTCGCGATCTCGCCCTTCAGCGCGGCGATCACGCCGGCCTCCGTGAGCGCATGTCCCGGCTTGCCGACGACGACGGCTGCGACGGCCTCGCCGAAGTCGGGATCCGGCACGCCGATGACGGCCGACTCCTCCACGCCGTCCATGTCGTCGATGCGCTCCTCGATTTCCTTCGGGTACACGTTGAGGCCGCCGGTGATGATCAGGTCCTTCGCGCGGCCGACCAGCCGCAGGTAGCCGCGCGCCGGGCCGTCGCCGACCCACTCGCCCACGTCGCCCGTCCGGAACCAGCCGTCATTGGTGAACTCCTCGCGCGTCTTTTCCGGCATGCGCCAGTAGCCTGCGAAGACGTTCGGGCCGCGGATCTCGACCGCGCCGATGGTCTCGGGGCCGCAGGGCCGGCCGCCCTCGCCCATGATGCGCACGTCCACGCCCGGCAGCGGCTTGCCCACGGTACCACCCACGCGCGCGCCGTCCAGGGGATTCGACGTGATCATGCCGGCCTCGGTCATTCCGTAGCGCTCGAGGATCGCGTGGCCCGTGCGCTCGCGGAACGCTGCAAAGGTCTCCGCAAGCAGCGGCGCGGATCCCGATACGAAGAGGCGGATCGACCGACACCGCTCGCGGTCGAGCGCGGGCTCGGGGAGGAGCCGCGAGTAGAACGTCGGCACGCCCATCATCACGGTCGCGCGCGGCAGCAGCGACGCGACTTCGGCGGCGTCGAATTTAGGCAGCCACAGCATGCGCGAGCCGGACAGCAGCGCGCAGTGAATCGCGACGAAGAGACCGTGCACGTGATAGATCGGCAGCGCGTGCAGCAGCACGTCGCCGCGCGTGAAGCCCCAGATCTCGACCAGCGACAGGCCGTTGGACGCGAGGTTGCGGTGCGTGAGCATCGCCCCTTTGGACCGGCCCGTTGTGCCCGACGTGTAGAGGATCGCCGCGAGGTCGTCCGGCGCCCGTTCCAGCGTGGCGAACGCCGTCGGCTGCGACGCCGCGCGATCGAAGAGCTCGGGGATCGTCAGCACCGTCGCGTCGCGCGCGAGCGTGGCGATGACGCCCAGGCGCTCGGCCGTGCAGACGATCACGCGCGGCTCGGCGTCGCCGAAGAAGTAACCGAGCTCTGCTTTCTGATACCCGGAATTGAGCGGCAGGTAGACGAGACCCGCGCGCAGGCACCCCAGGTACAGCGCGAGCACGCGCCAGTCCTTGTCCACCTGCACGGCCACGCGGTCGCCGGGACGGCAGCCCGCCGCGACGAGCGCGTGCGCGACCTGCGCCGACGCGGACGCGAGGTCGTCGTAATGGACGACGGGCCCGTTGGGGATCACGAGGCACGGCTGTTCCGCGCCGTCGGGGAAGTGGCGCTCGAAGAGCGCGTAGAGATTGGCGTTCATCCGCGGAGGGCGCGCCCCTTGGCGCGGGGCGTTCGGGTTCGACGTTCGATTATTTCACAGTGCGATGCGGGAGGCCCCGCCCCGCGGCGAACACGCGCGCGGCCTGCTCCGCCCGCGCTTCGAGCAGGAATGCCGCGTCCCGGATGCAGTCCGCGAGCGTGGCCGGGCCGTTCGGCAGCGCGAAACAGCCGGCGAAATGCGCGGCCAGATCCGCGAGTGCCGCCGCATCGACCGCGCCGGAGATCAGCGTGACCGGGATGCCGTGCGCCGCCGCGTGCCGCGCGACGACGAACGGCGCCTTCGCGAGCAGCGTCTGCCGGTCGCTGCGGCCTTCTCCGGTGATCGCCCAATCGGCATCTGCGAGCGCGGCGTCGAGCCCGATCAATCCGGCGACGACCTCGGCGCCCGACGCGAACTTGCCGCCGAGCAGTTGGAGCGCGAACCCCAGCCCGCCGGCCGCGCCTGCGCCGGGATGCCGCGCAACATCGCGTCCCAGCGCGCGTTCGGCCAGCGCGGCGTACCGGCCGAGCGTCGCGTCGAGCGCATCGACGTCGCCCGGCGCCACGCCCTTCTGCGGCCCGAACACGGCAGTCGCGCCCAGCGCACCGGTGAGCGGATTGTCGACGTCCGACATGATGCGCAGCTCCGACTGCGCAATGCGCGGATCGAGCCGCGCCGCGTCGACGCGGGCCAGGCGCGCCAGCGCGCGCGGCATGGCCGGCAATTCGCGCCCGCTCGCGTCCAGCAGCGCGACGCCCAGCGCCGCGAGCAGGCCGCTGCCGCCGTCGTTGGTGCTGCTGCCGCCCAGCCCGATCATGAAGCGGCGCACGCCGGCGTCGAGGAGCGCGACGACGAGTTCGCCCACGCCGCGCGTCGAGCGGTCGGCCACCGGCGCGGACATCGCGCGCGCGTCGGTGATGCCGACGACCTGCGCGACCTCGATCACCGCCGTCGGGCCCTCGCCCGAATCGATCACGCCGTACGCGGCGCGCACCGGCGCGCCGTCGGCGCCCGCGACGTCGCGCGCAAGGCGCTTGCCGGCCGCGCCCACGGCGGCCAGCACGGTGTCGAGCGTGCCCTCGCCGCCATCGGCCATCGGCCGCGCGCGGATCTGCGCGTCGGGAAGCGCGCGCACGATGCCGCGCGCGAGCGCGACGCAAACGGAGGGCGCGCCGAGCGAGCCTTTGAACGAGTCGGGGGCGAGGACGATGCGGAGCATGGTTGTAGGGACGCGCGCGGGAACGTCAGTCGCGATCGTCGGGGTCGCCCCGGCTCGCGCGCACGAGCCGGTCGCGCACCGCCTGCCACGCAGCGTCCTCCGGCACGGCCTCGACGACGATAGCCGCGGCACCCGTGGCATCGAGCGCGCGCAGGTTGGCATAGAGGTCGTGCGCGTAGCGCTCCGCGTCCTGCGGCGCGGCAATCCACGAACCCGTGAATCCGGCGGGACGCGCCGTCAGGCGCGCGAGCACCGCGATCGCAGCATCGCCGCCCGCGCGTGCGACCTCGGACGCCGGCGCGAGCCGCATCGGCGTGCGCGGCGCGTAGTGCGACGCGAGCGTTCCCGACGCGCGCGGCGCGTCGCCGTCGGGCGCGCGCAGCGGCTCGCCGAGCACGCGCGCGATGTCCGCGGCCGCGATGCCGCCGGGGCGCAGCAGCATCGGCGCGCCGTCGCCGAACGCGACGATCGTGCTCTCGATGCCGACGGCGCACGCGCCGCCGTCGACGATCAGCGCGACGCGCTCGCCGAGGTCCTCGGCCACGTGCTGCGCGGTGGTTGGCGAGATCCGTCCGAACCGGTTGGCGGACGGCGCGGCGATGCCCGTCCCGCCTGCCGCGGCGAACGCCCGCAGAAGGTCGCGCGCCACCGGATGCGACGGCACGCGCAGTCCGACGCGGTCCTGTCCGCCCGTGACGACGTCCGAGGCGTGCGGCGTGCGCGGAAGGATCAGCGTCATGGGTCCCGGCCAGAACGCCTCGGCCAGTCGCCATGCGCCGGGCGGAACGTCGCGCGCCCAATGCGACAGATGCGTGGCGTCCGCGACGTGCACGATGACCGGATGGTCGGCCGGGCGGCCCTTGGCCGCGAAGATCGCGCGCACGGCGTCCGGGTTGCCGGCGTCGCCCCCCAGTCCGTAGACGGTCTCGGTCGGGAACGCCACCAGCTCCCCTGCCCGCAGGCGTGCGGCCGCCTCCGCGATCGTCGCGGGCGTGGGGGGCGCGATGTGCGCGCTTGTGTGTTCCCCCCGAACGGCGCTGCGCGCCGCTCCCCCCAGGGGGCGAGCGCCTTGGGGCGGCCCGGCGGCGCTCATCGCGCGGTCGCGCATGTCCATAGCGCGCAGGGGGGCGAAGGGACGGTGGCCAAACTGCTAGAATTGCAGCTTTTGCACCACGCGAAGGCCAGGCGAACGAACGCGCCCGCCGGAAGCGAATCCACGCGCCCGCGGGCGCGCCGAGGAGTGGTAATGAGCAATTTCCTGTTCACGTCGGAATCGGTGTCGGAAGGTCATCCGGACAAGGTCGCGGACCAGATCTCCGACGCGGTGCTCGACGCGATTCTAGAGCAAGACCCGACCGGCCGGGTGGCGGCGGAGACGCTGGTGTCGACCGGGCTCGTCGTGATGGCGGGCGAGATCACGACCAAGGCGAACGTCGATTACGGCCGCGTCGCGCGCGAGACGATCCGCGCGATCGGCTACAACGACCCCGAGCTGCGGTTCGACGCCGACGGTTGCGCGGTGATGGTCTGCTACGGCCGGCAGTCGCCGAACATCGCGCAGGGCGTCGATCACGCGTCCGACGACTACCTCAACCAGGGCGCCGGCGACCAGGGCCTCATGTTCGGGTACGCATGCGACGAGACGCCGTCGCTGATGCCGTACCCGATCTACTACGCGCATCGCCTCGTGCAGCGGCAAAGCGAAGTGCGGCGCGACGGCCGGCTGTCCTTCCTGCGGCCCGACGCGAAGTCGCAGGTGACCGTCCGCTACGTCGACGGCAAGCCCGATTCCGTCGAGACGGTCGTGCTGTCCACGCAGCACCATCCGTCGATGAACGAGAAGCAGGACAAGCTCGCCGAAGCGGTGATCGAGGAGATCATCAAGCCGGTGATCCCCGCGCACATGCTGAAGAACACGCGCTTTCTCGTGAATCCGACGGGCCGGTTCGAAATCGGCGGCCCGCACGGCGACGCGGGGCTCACGGGCCGCAAGATCATCGTCGACACGTACGGCGGCGCGGCGCCGCACGGCGGCGGCGCGTTCTCGGGCAAGGATCCGTCGAAGGTCGACCGCTCGGCCGCGTACGCGGCGCGGTACGTCGCGAAGAACGTCGTCGCGGCCGGCATCGCGCGGCAGTGCCAGGTGCAGGTCGCCTATGCGATCGGCGTCGCGAAGCCGATGAACGTGACCGTGTACACCGAAGGCACCGGCAAGATTCCCGACGAGAAGATCGCCGAGCTCGTGGAAGCCCACTTCGACCTGCGGCCGAAGGGCATCATCCGGATGCTCGACCTGCTGCGCCCGATCTATCGCAAGACCGCCGCCTACGGCCACTTCGGCCGCGACGAGCCCGAGTTCACGTGGGAGGCGACGGACAAGGCGGCGGCGTTGCGGGCGGCGGTAGGGCTGTAGGCGTACATTCGACCCATCGAGACCCGGAGACCGGACGACATGCCACGCCTGGCCGCGCTGATCGCGGCGCTTCTGACGGCCTGTGCGGCGCCGCCGCCCGCGGCGCCGGTGAGCGCACCCTCCGCATCCGCTGCACCCGCTGCGACAGCGCCCGCACCCGCGCAGGAATCGCGCCGGCTTCCCCCGGCTGCGCCGGTCGCCGGCGTCGACCTCGACAATGCTGCCGACGGCACGCCGGTGACGATCAAGCGCGGCGCTGCGCTCAAGGTGGTACTCGACGCCAACCTGACGACGGGGTTCCAGTGGCAGGAGGTGCCGCCGAGCGCTGCGCCGGTCCTCGCGCCGGTCGGCCAGCGCGAGTACGTCAACAGGTCGGCCCAGATTCAGAACCTGGGCAGCGGCGGCATGAACATCTTCCGTTTCCGCGGCGAGCAGCCGGGCAAGGTCACGCTGCAGTTCGAGTACCGCCGCCCGTGGGAAACCGTCCC
>Ga0315287_10002854_pt1 | contig 16522 bp, 10 predicted proteins | sample YL17G11_0_MG_FD_205037 | JGI IMG/M metagenome (GOLD analysis project Ga0315287, IMG submission 205037) | Sediment microbial communities from Yellowstone Lake, YNP, Wyoming, USA - YL17G11_0 | ecosystem: Environmental > Aquatic > Freshwater > Lake > Sediment | place: USA: Wyoming | collected... | reverse complement strand
CTGCCGGGGGGAAAGGGCCGGCGCGCCACCGCCGGCGCCTCGTGCCACTCGTAGCCGAGGGGAAGGGCCCCGAGCAGGATCTCCTCTGCCGGCATCCTTCCCGTCGCCACCAGCGGCGGTGGATGGCCCGCCGAGACAACCTCGACCACACCGCTCTCCCCGTCAACCTCGGCAATGGCCATGGTGACCATGCGGTGCCCTCGCGGCTGGGCGCGCAGCAGGGCGTTGAGGCGCTCGAGCAGTGCCGCGCCCCGGTAGCCTTCGTCCACCAGCGTCGCGACAGTCGCTTTGACGCCGGCCATGAGCAGGCCGGTGCCGATGCCGTGGCCGGCCACGTCGCCGATGGCGACGATGAGGCGACGCTCGGAGAGCGGAAAGACGTCGAAGTAGTCGCCGCCGACCTCGGCCGCCGGCCGGAAGTGGGCGGTGAGCTCGAAGACCCCGTGACGCATCCGCTCCCGCGGGACCAGGCTGCGCTGGATCTCCCGCGCCAGCTCCAGCTCCCGGGCCATGCGCTCCTTCTCCGCGACCTGCACGAGCATCCCCTCGACCGCCTCGGTCATGGCGTTGAAGGAGACGGCGAGGTCGCCGAGCTGGTCACGACGCTTCACCGGGATGCGGTGCGTCAGGTTGCCGCGGGCGACCTCGCGGGCGCCGCGGGTGAGCCGCGCCGTCGACCGCGTGATCGACACGATCATCACCGCCGCCATCAGCACCGCGAGGCCGTACAGGGAGGCGAAGGTTGCGCCCAGCGCGATGAGCAGCGTGCGAAAGTCCTCGCGCGGCGGGCTCGGCGAGCGCAGAAAGTCGCCGTACGCCTCCAGGGGAGAGGTCTTGACGACCGCGAGGACGCGCCGGTCCTTCTCGCTCTCTCCGTCCTCCCAGCGGCGCGGCACCTCGCCGGCCCTGCTCCAAACCACCCAGCGACTGCGCAGCAGCCCGCCCGGGCCCAGCCCCGCTGGCGTCCAGCCCGGCTCGACCTCGGCCTCGTCCGCCCTGCCCGTCCCGACTGGTACCTCGCCCGGAGCGGCCGTGGGCCCAGGCTCGGGCGTGCCTCCGCCCGGCGTCAGGGAGATCCCCCCGCCACTCCCGGCCACCACGGAGATGCCGTCCTCACCGCCGCTGACGAACCGCACCTCGTACCAGCCGGCGGCGTTGGAGAGGGCGCGGGCATGGGGAACGTCGAGCGGGAGCACGACCGCGACGGTGCGCCCGTTGCGCCGGCCGACGGCGGCGAGAGCTGGCATGCCTTCCACGAGTGCGATACCCGACCAGTGCGGCCCGCGCGACCAGGTCGGGGGCGCGAGCTCTCCGCTCCCCTTCTCCCGCCACACCCTCCCGCCCTCTGCCACGATCCATCTCGGCGCCGGAAGGGTGACACCCGACCGCACCGCACCGGCACCGAGCAGTGCGGCGGCGCCGGCCCGGCCCTCCACCGCTACAGCCCCCAGCGCGTCGTCGACGAGGAGCGAGAGGCCCGCTCGCGCGCGCTCGAGCTCGTCCCCGCAGCGGCTGGCGGTGTACTGGCCGACGACGGCGTAGCCAAGCGCAACGCCGAGCAGGGCGAAGACGGCAATCGGCGTGACGCCGACGAGCAGGTAGGAGATGAAGAGCCGGACCGAGACGCGGTAGGTGAGACGGCGCCACACCCAGAGCAGGCAGCCGCACACGGTCGGAACCACCCAGACCTTGATCCCACCGAGGAGACCGTGGGTAACGCCGGCCTCCGGCGCCACCGCCGCCAGCACGGCCCAGAGCGCCACCCCGAGTGCGCCGACCGCGACCCAGACGCGGACGGCCCAGCGCCGCCACCGGGGCGGCCGGGGGGCCGCGCCGCCTAGCGCGAGCGGGCCCGCCATCCCCTGTCCAGCACGACGTCAGGCATCGCCGCGAGTGTACAGCGCCCCGCGCCCGGGCTCACGGCTCAGACGCGACGCGCGACCCGCACGAGACGGTGACGGTGGCGGGCGACCGCGCGGTACGCCATGCGCCCGAACCGGGCGACGCCGGGAAGCCCGGCCACTGCGGACAGCCACCGCCAGCGCGGCAGCGCCGCCAGGATCGCCCGCCAAGCCTCGAAGCCGGCCAGGAGCTTCCCATCGGGAAGACGGACCAGGACCTCGTCCCGCTGTGGGGCTGAGCCGCGCGCCTCCGGCGGAGGCGCCCAACCCGCAAGGTCGTGGAACGACAGCGCGCACCCGGCGCCCTCGCGCTCGAGGAGCCGGCGCGAGGCGCGGCAGATCTCGCACGACCCGTCAAACCAGATCTCCAGGCTGGGCAGGGACCCCGCCTCGGGCGTCGCAGTCCTAGGAGAAGCGTCCGCCGTCTCGGGTTCCCCAACGAGCGGCGGGCTGCGGCGATCGTCACCCACGGGCAGCTCCTCCCGCGACGGCCCGTCAGAGCGGTCGGGAGAAGATCGCGCCGAACACCGGGGCGACCGACCCGCTGGCCAGCTCGATCTCCAGCGTGCGTCCCAGGCAGCGCACCCCGCGGATCTCGATCTGCACGCCATCCGGAAGCCACCGGCGCAGGTCGACGAGGAGGATCCCGTCGTCGGTGTCGAGGGTGACGAAATCCGGCCCGAAGCGGCGCAACGCCATGGCGACGAGGCCGAGCGGCACCGGCACACCGAGCGGCCCGCGCAGCGACGCGATCCTCAAGCCCAGGAAACGACGGTAGACGCGGATCTCGTCGACGCGGGCGGCCACCTTCGCCGGCAAGCCCTTGATGGCGATCGTGACGACGAACTCGAGGCGCTCGCCCTCGCCGGCGACGCGGACCCCGCGCACCGCCTCCGTGCGCGCAGGCAGCTCGCGCGCGGCGAGCAGCTCGAGCATGTCGAGGTCGAGGCGGAGGCAGAAGCCGTCCCAGCGGGCGAGCGGTCGCTGGATCAGGTTCGTCGACACGTCCGGAGTATATCCGGCCCCAGGGCCTGGGGCGACGGACCACTGCACTCGTCCCCCTGCTCTCCCCTCCTCCAACTGCGCAATCGCCTCACGACCCCCTTCGGGTCACGACCCGCACCGCGGCCGACCCCGCGGTGACGCGCGACCATTCGGATAACGGCGACACGGTCTCAACTTTCACCGTGAAAACAGTTTACCGACGCCGACGGGGCTTGACGGGCGGCGTCGCGTTGACCATACTCCGCCCATGTTTTTCGCTGAGTCCAAGGACCCGCCGGGGCGCTGACGCGCCCCCGGCGAATCGCATCGACAGGGGCAAAGGAGAAAAGGTGATGAAGAAGGGACTTGTGCTGTTAACCGTCTTTGCAGGGCTGCTCGTCGGCCTGACGGCGAGCGCCGAGGCGCCGTTCCCGCTCAACTGGCAGGGTGTCAAGTCGCCCAAGCCGGAGGGAAACTTCTGGGCGGCGCAGTGCGTCTACAACGGCAAGATCTACGAGTTCGGCGGCAGCCCGTACGTGTTGGTGCCAAGCAAGGGCATCGCTGCGGGCACCACCAACATTACGCAGATCTACGACCCCGCCACCGACACGTGGACGAGCGGGGCGCCGATGCCAACGGCGCGCTACCTCGGTACCGCCGTCGAGGTCGGCGGCAAGATCTACGTCATGGGCGGCCGTACCGTCAACCCGTCCGACGGCACCGGCGGCCCGGTCGACGTCAACGAGATGTACGACCCGGCCACCAACACGTGGACGACCAAGGCGGCGATGCGAGGCTCCTTCCGCGGCCACGCCTCCGTCAACGTCAACGGCAAGATCTACGTCTTCGGAGGCAACACCGGCTCGGCGCAGAAGACGGTCGGGATCTACGACCCGGCCGCCGACTCCTGGACCGCAGGCACCAACATGCCCAACGCCCGAGCCTACGGCTATGCGGTGTGGGTGCCGGCGAAGTCCCGCGTCTACTACCTCGGCGGCTACAACCTCGGCTCAACCGCCGCGTCGTACTACGGCAACGCCATCACCTACAACCCCATCGCCAACGAGTGGGATGCAACCCCGATCCCGCTCCTGGGCAAGATCATCCAGTTTGCGTGCGCATTCGACAGCACGGCCGGCAAGATCTACCTGTTCTCGGGTGCCGCGTTCGACCCCGACGCCGCGGCCGGCAACAGCTCCACCGACGCGGTCGAGGTCCTCGACACGGCGACCGACACGGTCGCGATGTTCGCCAACAAGCCGCCGTCGCCGCTCGACCGCAGCAACACCAACGCGGCGTTCATCGGCGGCAAGATCTACATCACGTCCGACCACACGGTCCTCGACCTCCTCGACACGGCCACTGGCGAGTGGTACCAGCCCATCCAGCCCGCGCCGATGGACGCAACGTACAAGGTCGACACCGCCGTCGTCGGCGGCAAGCTCTACGTCTTCAACGGCGTCGACAACGATGGCTACATCGGCACCGGCGTCAACATCTACGATCCGGCCTCGAACACTTGGTCCGAGGGGCCGGCCGCCAACCCGTCCCCGCTCTTCGGTGGCGTGGCGGGCGTTCACGGCGGCAAGGTTGTGCTGTCGGGTGGCGCGGTCGACAACCCCTCCGGCGAGACCAAGCTCTTCGACCCGGCCACCGGGGCGTTCAGCGCCCTCAACGCCGATCCGACGGCGAGCTACAACGCGGCCGGCGCGGTGGTCGGTGACCAGCTCTTCGTCTTCGGCGGCCGTGACGCTGCGGCCGCCCCGATCAACGTGACCCGTGCCTTCAACGTCACCTCCAACGCGTGGAGCAGCAAGGCCAACCTGCCGACGGTGCTCGCCGACGCGGCCGCGGTCGCGGTCGGCACCAAGATCTACATCGTCGGCGGCGTGAAGAACACAGACGGCTCCAGCCTCAATGGCGACGTGATCATCTACGACACCGCCGCCAACAGCTTCTCGACCGGCGCGGCGATGTCCGCCGCCGTGAGTCGCTGCACCGCCGCGGGGTTCGGCTCTTACGTCATCGTCCAGGGCGGCCAGAACGTCTGGACGCGGGCCGGCGCTCTCACCGGTGGCCTGTCGCCGTTCCTGCAGATCTACGACACCACCACGAACACCTGGAGCATGGATGACGGCCTGTTCTCGTCCTGGGGCTCGAGCGCCCAGACGATCGGCAGCAAGCTCTACATCCTCGCCGGCAGTGACGGCAGCTTCGTGTGCAGCCGCACGCAAGTAGCCGCACTGGCGGCCGGTCCCTCGCTCGGCATCACCGTGACGCCGGCCTCGCAGAGCGTGGTCGTCGGTGGCAACGTCACCTACACGGTCACCCTGAGCGCGGCCCAGGCCGCGGACGTCTCGGTGGCCCTCGCCTCCGCCAACGGCACAATCGCCACCGTCCCCGCCACCGTCACGGTCCTCGCCAGTTCTACGACGGCGACCTTCTCGGCCACCGGCGTCGGCGTCGGCGGCCCGGTCAACATCAGCGCCACGCTTCCGGGTGATCTCGGCGGGGCGTCCGGCTCGGCGCAGCTCACCGTCACCGGCACCACGCTGGCCCTCACCCCGGGCACGCTCCCGATCCAGGTCGGCAACATCGGCGTGATGAACGCCGTGATCGGCGCCGCACAGCCCGGCGCGGTCGTCATCAACCTCGCCTCGTCCAACACCGCGGTGGCCGCGGTCCCGGCCACTGTGTCGGTCGCCGCGACCCAGACGCAGGGTGGCTTCACCGTTACCGGCATCGCCGAGGGCTCGGCCATCATCACGGCCACCCTGCCGGCGGCTCTTGGCGGCGGCACGGCCGTTGCCACGGTCAATGTGACCGGCGGGCAGGTCGTTACCATCAAGTACCTCGTTCCCTCCGTGGCCCACCTCCCCGGCGCCGGCGGCACCAAGTGGCGGACCGATATCGCCGCGGTCAACCGCAACGCTGCTGAGGCGGCAGCGATCACCGCTACCTACTACCCGGAGTCCGGCTCGGCCGTCGTACGCAACGCCAGCCTCCCGGCCGGCGCGACCGTTGAGTGGCGGGACATCCTTGTCGCCAACTTCGGCTTCGCCGCCGACGCCAACACCAAGGGCACGATGATCTTCGAGACCCCGGTGCCGCTCGACATCACCTCGCGCACCTACAACCAGAAGTCCGCAACAGAGACGTTCGGGCAGTCCTACCCGGCGCTGCTCGAGGTTCACGCCCTCAATCCTGCCTTGTCAGCCACGCTGCCGCAGATCAAGAAGAACGCGGGCTTCCGCACCAACGTGGGCGCCGCCAACCTCGGTGACGCCGCGGCCCAGGTGCGCTTCACCCTCTTCGGCGCGTCCGGCGCCCAGCTCGGCAACCCGGTGACGCTCAACGTCCCGGCGCAGCGTTGGGTCCAGCAGAACGACATCTTCGCCGCGGCCACGGTGACCTCGGCCGACATCGCCTGGGCCAAGGTGGAGGTGCTGACTGCCGACGCCAAGATCTGGACTTACGCCTCGGTAATCGACGCCACTACCGGCGACCCGACCACGGTGCCCAACCAGAAGCCCACGCCCGAGCTGACCCGCTACGTCCCCTCGGTCGCCCACCTGCCCGGCGCCGGCGGCACCAAGTGGCGGAGCGACGTGGCCTTCGTCAACCCCAGCGCCAGCTCCGCATCGATCACGCTGACCTACTCCGACACCGCCGGCAACCCGGCCGTAGTTCGTAATGCAACGCTCGATCCGGGCGCCACCGTCGAGTTGGCCGACATCCTCGTCTCCACCTTTGGCTACGCGGCCGGCGCCAACACCAAGGGCACTCTCAAGGTCGAGTCCAACGTGCCCCTCGCCATCACCTCGCGCACGTACAACCAGAAGTCGGCCACCGAGACCTTCGGCCAGTTCTACCCGGCCCTCTCGGTGCTGCGCACACTCGGCACCAACCAGACCGGCACGCTCCCGCAGCTGAAGAAGAACGCGGGCTTCCGCACCAACGTCGGCGTGACCAACGTCGGTGACTCCGACACGGCAGTTCAAATCAGACTCTTCGACGCCAATGGCAACCAGGCCGGCAATCCCGTGACGCTCAACGTCACGGCCGGCAAGTGGGTCCAGCGGGACGACATCTTCGCCGCGGCCGGAGTCGCCAGCGCCGACATTGCCTACGCGACCGTCGATGTCACCGAAGCCGGGGCCAAGGTCTGGGCGTACGCCTCAGTGATCGACAACACGACCGGCGACCCCACCACCATCGGCGTCCTGCGCCATATGGTCGACCTCGACTAGGTCTCCCACCAACGCTCCATGCTTCCGGGCCGCGGGCTTCAACCCGCGGCCCGGGTTCTTTTCACCTCCGTGGTCGTTGACACTGCCACCAGCGAAGCGCTATGAATGGGCAGCAGCTGCATGGCTCGGGGGACAGCACATCGAAAACGGAGTCGCGCCACCTCGGTCGTCGCCTCTCCGCTCCCCGGCCACGCTGCCAGGGAGGGTTCATGACACGATCACGAAGCGTCCAGTGGCCGACGGTGGCGATGGTAACCCTCCTGCTGTCTTCGCCAGTCGCGCTCCTGGCCGGTGTCAACCACTGGTCCTCGACCCTCCCCGACGGCGCCGGCGAGGTGTTGAGCTTGGTCTCTCACCCGGCGCAGCCGGGCCGGCTCTTCGCTGGTGGGTGGATGGCCGGCGTGTTCCGCAGCCTCGACGGCGGGCGCTCGTGGTCCGACGTCACCGGTCCGGTGTCGCCGTTCATCACCTCCGTGGCCGTCGACCCCACTGACGTCGAGACGGTGTATGCCACGTCGTATAGCGACGGACAGGTCTGGCGCAGCACCACGGCCGGCGCGTCCTGGGAGCAGGTCGGCGCCCCCGGCTTCACGGTCGCAGCGATCGCCGTCAACCCTGCCGATCCGGCGACCCTGCTGGCGACCACGTGGGGAGGCGGTGGCGTGTTCATCTCCACAAACCGCGGCGACTCGTGGACGGCCACGGGGTCGGAGCTCGGCAGCTTTTGGGGGTACTGCGCCGCCTGGATGCCGGGCTCGGCCACCACGGCGTACGTCGGCGGGCTCGGCGGCGTGTACCGAACTCTCGACGGCGGGGACACCTGGACCCGGGCCGACGAGGGACTGCCGGGCGGCATCACCGTGCTCGCGCTGGCCATCGACCCGGTCGCGCCTCAGGTTCTCTACACCTCGGTGTTCGGGTTTGGCGTGTACCGCTCCGGCGACGGCGGTGCGAGCTGGACACCGCTGACCAACGGCCTGACCCAAGCGACCCACTGGGCGCTCGCGGTGGATCCTGCCAACCACGAGCACGTCTACGCCGCATCGGACGCGGCCGGGGTCTTCCGCTCGACGGACGGCGGAGCCTCCTGGTCGCCTCTCAGCGATGGGCTGCGGCGCCCCCATGCCCGCAGCCTGGCGACGGCAGCGTCCGGGGCCTCCCGCGTCTGGGTCGGCACGGGCGCCGGGGCCTACGAGCTGGCGGAGGGCGGGCAGCGCTGGGATGAACGCAACGCCGGCTTGGCCAACGTGGTCGGCATCGGCGTGGCAGTGAGCCCCTCGAACCCGCGCGTGGCCTACGCCGGGTGCTCCGCCGGCGGCGTCTACCGCAGCGACGACGCCGGCGGCTCGTGGCGGCTCGCCAGCGGCGGACCGCTGGCGCCGTTCGTCGGCCCCGTCGCGGTCCACCCCTTCGACCCCACCCGGGCCGTCACCGGCGTCAGCATCCAGACCTTCACCTTCTCCCCCACCAACGTCGTCTTCTTCCGCACCGCCGACTCCGGCGCGACCTGGGTGGGGAGCGAGATCGTCCGGATCGTCAACTACATCAACGACATCGCCTACGACCCCAAGAACCCAGACATGGTCTGGGCCGCCGCCGGCAACCCGAACCTGTCGGTGGCGCGCAGCACGAACGGCGGCGAGACCTGGCAGACCGCGTACATCGGCCTGCCGGCCGGCGCGGTGGGGTACTCGATCTCCATCGACCCGGAGAACACCAACAACATGTACGCGGCGATGGCGGGGGGGACGGGCGTGTACAAGACCAATAACTTCGCGCAGAACTGGTTCCGCCGCAGCGAGGGGCTGGGCAGCACCGACGTGCGCATCGTCCGGGTCGCGCCCAGCGCCCCGCGCACCGTCTACGCCGGCACCTTCGGACACGGCGTGTTCCGGACCACGAACGGGGCCGACAGCTGGCAGGCCGCCGGAGCACTGCCCGAGGGTGCCGCGCGGGCCGTCTGGGCGATCGCCATCGACCCCGCCAGCGCCGAGCGGGTGTGGATCGGCACCTCGGGCGGCGTCTTCGCGAGTCAGGACAGCGGCGCGACATGGACGCCGATGAGCGCGGGACTCCCGGCCGCCAGGCCGGTCTGGTCACTGGCGTTCGACCCCTCGGGCCCGCGACTGCATGCGGCGGTGGTGGGTGGCAAGGGCGTCTACACCCACACCATCTCGGCGCTTCCCGGGCTCTCCCTGACCCCGGAGGCCACCGTCGCGGTCGGGCACGACGTCTCGCTGACAATCACGCTCTACCCCGCGCAGGACAGCGACACAACGGTCGCACTCGCGGTCGATCCGCCAGGCGCTCCCGGTGTCAAGCTCGACGTCCCCGCCATCGTGACCGTCCCTGCCGGACAGGCGGCGGCGCCCGTCACGGTCACGGCGCGCTCCCTCGGCGCGCCCGTCACGATCACGGCCTCGCTTCCCGAGCGCCTGGGCGGAGATTCCGCCGTCGCGCTCGTCACCGTGACGCCGCGGGAACCGCGCAAGAGGCTGACCCCGCCGTAACCCGTCACCCGGGCGCCTGCTGCCGGGCGCTGCTGCCGCGGCACCCAGAACGCATCCCCGCAGCCGCCATGTCGGCCGCCTGCGATGACGTTGGGGAAGGCCTTCAGACCAGGTAGGCGACGGCGAACCCGACCTGGGCGGTCATCATCATCAGGTACATGTGGGTCCACGACGGGTGGTTCTCGGTCGTGGCCAGGGCCTCCGGGTCGCGGAGCAACAACCGGCACGTGTACAGACCCCACCCGGTCAGCGCGAGACCAAGCGCGACCAGAACCGAAGGGTTGCCGGTCAGCAGCGGCAGCTCCGGGCGAGCCGGATCGCGCAGCACCGTCCCGAGCGGCATGAGCAGCCAGGGGAACACGAACGACGGCGCGATCATCCAGGCGGCCTTGCGCACTCCGTACTTGACCGGCAGCGTGTGGACGCCGCTCGCCCCGTCCCCCGCCATGTCGGAGAAGTCCTTGGTGCTCGAGGCGCCGAGCAGGAACAGGCCGAAAACGAGGCCGATCCACCAGCCCTCGGCGTGGAGCACGCTCGCGACCATGCCCCACCCGGCCACCTTGAGCCACAGCCCGCGGGGGACGGCGATGGTCACGTTGGCCCAGATCCCGAAGCGCTTCGTCCGCCCGAGCGCCGGCAGCGAGTAAACCAGGGTGGCGAGCGCCGCGCCGGCGTAGAGGAGGAAGACGGCGTGCTGGGCGAGCGGCGCGTGCAGGCGGTCGGCGAGGCTCAGCGCCGGAAACGGGACCACCAGCCACACCGGCACGGTCCCGAGGACGTAGAGGAGCCCGGCCAGCCAAGCTGCCGCCCGCGTCGTCACGCGTCCGGACGGGATCGGCCGCTCGGGCTTGTTGACGCGGTCCGCGTCGAGGTCGGCGATCTGGTTGAGCGAGTTGCTGGCGGCGTTGAGAAGCGCGGCGCAGACGGAGCCCAGCACGACGTTGAGCAGCACCGCAGCGGTGACCGCCCTCGCCGGATCGGGGTTGTGGGCCGAGCCGAACGCGCACACGGCGCCGGAGACGATCCCCAGCAGCGGCGGCAGCAACGTGAACGGCCGGGCGAGATCGCGAGCCTCACGCCACCTCATCGCAGCACCCCCAGCGCCGCCATCGTCAGCAGCGGCGCGAGCACGGTCACGACCAAGTTCTTGCCGGTGTGGGTCGCCTCGCCCAGCTGCGGCAGCAGGCTCTCGACCACGCTGGCGCCGAGGGCCGCGGCGGCGGCGATTGCGGCGACGCCCCAGCTCACCAGCCCCAGCCCCGCGCCACAGCCGGCGATCGCTGCCGCTCCCACCGCGGCGCCGGCCAGCCCGGCCCATGACACCGCGCCAGCCGTACCGGGTGGCACCGCGGCCGGCGGAAGAAGGGTAAACGCCCGCCGGCCCAGCAACCCGCCGATCTCCGTCCCCCAGGTATCGGCGGTCGCGGCCGCGAGCACGGCGACCACAACCCACCCCGGCACCCGCGCGGCGCTTGGGGTGCTGGCGGAGGCGGCCAAGGCCGTGAAGGCGAGAACGAGCAGGAAACCGCCCTTGCCGAAGATCTCCACCGCCCCGCGTCGGCCGCCGTGTCCTTCGGCGACCCCGCGCGCCCGCTTGCGGCCGTAACCGAGGAAGGTCACGGCGGTGCCGGCGAGGAGGAAGACGAGGAGCAAGAGGAACCCCCGCGGCGTCGCGGCAAGCCACACCGAGACACCGAGAGCCCACGCCACCGCCACCCCGCCGGGTCGTAGGGCGCGCGTCGCCAGGGCGATGACGGCGCACGCGGTGTTGACCGCCAACGCCCAGCCCAGCGTGGCCGGGCTCAACGGCGCCGTCGCGAGCGGCGCCGACATCGCCAGCAATGCCGGGGCGACCAGTGGCGGCAGGACGTTGTCGTCGAGCCCATGGGGCAGCCCTTCGAGGAGTGCGGCGAAGGAGACGGCCACGAGGGCGGGCAGCATGAGGCCGACGAGATCCAACCCTCCGCCCCGGGCGGCTGGCGAGCCACCCTGCGCCGTCCACACCACCAGTGCACCGCCCCCGAGGAGTGCGGCGACGACGAAGGCGGCCAGCCCCTCCCAGCTCTTGCGCGCGTTCCAGGGCAGCGGGTGTCGTCCCCACTTCTGTCCCACAGTCCCCGCCGCCGCGTCGCCGAACGCCAAAACGCCCCAGCCGAAGGCGGCGAGAGCGAGGTCGTCGCGGAAGAGCAGGATCAGCGCCAGGACGACCACCGGGTAGATCAGCACTCCCCGGTCGGACACGCCCTCGCGTGCGCTGGTCAGACGGTGCCCGAGCAGCCGCGGCAGAACTTGCCAATTGAAGAGAAAGGCGACCAAGGCAAAGGCCACCGCCTGCGGCCAGGTCAGGAAGCGAAAGAGCAGGGCGAAGGCGCCCATGCCGGCGTGCACGAGCTTGCGCCGGCCCTCGCCCGCGGGCAGCGCACGGCCGCCGAGAACCGGCGCCATCACGCGCCCCTTCCGGAGCGGGAGCGCCAGTCCGCCAGTGTGTCGGCGAGCGTCTGCGGGAAGGGAACCTCTGCCGCCCACCCCGTCGCCGCGTTCAGTCTACTGGCGTCGCCCTCGAGGGCTGGAATGTCGACCGGCCGCAGGCGCACCGGGTCCGACCTGACCTCGGCGCGCAGGCCGGAGATTCTGAGCATCTCGTCGAGCACCGCGCGCACGGTGCGAGCGTGCCCCGTGGCGACGTTGTACACGGCCCCGCCCTCACCGTCCTCGGCGGCACGGACGAACGCCCGGGCCACGTCCCGGACATCGACGAAATCGCGCCTGGTGTCGAGCGCCCCGACCTCGAGCACGGGCGGACGCCGGTTCGCTTCGATCTCGGCGACCTGACGGGCGAGGGACGCGACCACGAAGCGCTCGCTCTGGCCGGGTCCGCACGCGTTGAACAGGCGCAGCCGCACGGTGCGCAGTCTCGCGGCGAGGTGCTGCTGGACCGCGAGGAGCTCTGCCGCCGCCTTGCTCACGCCATACGGCGAGATCGGCCTCAAGGGGCGATCCTCGCTGACCGGTAGCTCGGCGGGAGGCACGGGACCATAGGCCTCCGCCGAGCACGCCAGCACCACACGACCACCGAACCCGACGGCGCGCAGAGCGTCGAGCAGCGCCGCCGTGCCGAGGATGTTGACCTCGAAGAGCTCGCGGGTCGCGGTCCACGCCTCGGCGACCGCCGCGAACCCGGCCAGGTGATACACGACATCGGGGCGGATGCGCGCGACGACGGCGTGCAACGCCCCGGCGTCGAGCAGGTCGGCGTCGACCATCGAGAGGCGCTCCAGCGCCGCCTCCGGCCGCCCATGCACGGGCTCGGGCCGGCCCATCCCCCAGACCTCGGCGGCCTGATCCTGGGAGAAGACCGCAGCGGCGAGGTGGGAACCGATGAACCCGGTGGCACCGGTGATCAGCGCGCGCACCCGCGTATGGTAGCCGATGGTCGGGACCGCGAGCCCCGCCGTGAAGGGAATCGCATCACCACGACCCCGCTTTACCCAGCCGTGATCGCCCATGAATGAACCCGTCCACCTCCTCGGCGTCATCGGCAGCCCGCGCGCAGAATCGACCAGCGCGGCCTTCGTCCACCGCGTGGTGAGCGCGGCGGACGGTCGTGGTGCCGAGACCCGCCTCGTCGACCTCCGCCGCGAGCCTCTCCCGCTCTTCGAGCCGGGAACTCCGCGCTCGGCCGCGACCGAGCGGGTGTGGGAGGCGGTCCGCTGGGCCGACGTCCTGGTGCTGGGAACGCCCGACTATCACGGCGGTCCCTCGGGCGCGCTGAAGAACTTCCTCGACCACTTCTGGCGCGAGTTTGGCGGAAAGCTCTTCGGCGTGGTTGTGGCCTCGAACGAGAAGGGGTTGACGGTCCAGGACCATCTCCGCACCTCGATCCGTCAGTGCTACGCGTGGGCGCTTCCCTACGGTGTCGGCGCCACGGACAGCGCGGTCGACGGCGAGGGGAACGTCGGCGAGCCCCGGGTGGCCGAGCGGCTCGACATGATGGCCCGCGACCTGGTGACGTACGGCGGCCTCATCGCCGCCCAGCGACGCGCCGATCAGGCCCTTCCCCACGAGCCGTTACTGGCGGGGTTCATGGCCCAAATCCGCGGGTAGGCTCCACAGCCGGCGCGGCCGGCCGACCCCGTCAGCGCGCAACGAAGGGCGCGAGGGTGTCGGCCAGGAGTCGATCGACGACCAGCGGGTGCGGCGAGCCATACACGTCCAGCACGTCGTCCGCCCAGCTGTTCGCGTTCCACTCGGCCTCCAACCCACCTTCCGCGGCCAGACGGCGCCAGCGCCGGAGGTGCCACGAGTTGTGCCCCTCGAAACCCGCATCGATCACACGCTGTCCGCTGACGACCTTGGCCTCGAGGGCGGCACGCGAGCGCAGCGGCGCGTGGAGGATCACCAGGCCCTCGGCGTCGACGACCGGCCCGGGGGCACCGAGCACACCGTGGGAACCGGGACCGTAGACGACCTCCGCCGTCGAGCGGCATGCCCACTTCGGCGGGTAGGCGCCCTCGACGAACGCGATCCGTCCCTCCTCGACCAGTTGCTCGTGGGACTTCGGCGTCCCGACCGGCGCCGGCACCCTGCGGCTCATGGTGAGGAAGGCGTCCGGCTGCGAGCGGACCCGGTCGCGCCGCTGCACGAAGTTGACCAGCCCGACCCGCAGTGCCCCTGCGCCGGATTCGGCGAGTACCTCGCGCAGGTCACCGCGGGGCGCGAACCAGAACTCGTCGGCGTCGAACGGCAGGACCCAGTCCGCACCCTCCTCATGGGCCCAGCGTGCGAGACGCGTCGTCATCGTCCCGGAGCGGAACGGGCCCCGGTCCCTGATCACTCCAACCTCGGCGGTGCGTTCGAGATGCTCGAGCACCTCCCGGGTCCCATCGCTCGAGCCGTTGTCCATGACGAGCACCCGGTCGATGCCCACACCGAGGTGGTAGGCGATGGTCACGCCGATCAGGTCCATCTCGTCGCGGACGCGGCAGATTCCGAAGATGCGCATGACGCCCGAGTCATCAGGCCGGGTCATTGGACACCACGGTCGGGGCGAAGTCAAAGCGGATGACGAGGGCGTGGCTGTTGCGCTTCCGGCCGCGAAACGCCGGCCGCGGAGTGCATTCGGGCCGGCGCAGAAAAGAAACGGGGACGGTCGCGAAACCATCCCCTGTCGATTGCATCTTCAGCGAGCTACCGACGGCTAGCTGCCCAACACAGTCACGGTCGCGGCCCGACGGCTCTGGGTGTCGAGCAGCATGAAGGTCATCTCGACGTGCTCGATCGCTTTCGCACCTCCGTCGAGGGCGAAGGCCGTGGTCGTGAAGCCGGGCTGGACGGACTGGTTCACGGCCAGCTCCTGGTTGCCGCCATCGGCAAAGAACACCGTGACGGTCTGGATCTTGACCGGCTTGCCCGTGACCCGAAGCTGCAGCTGACCGACGCTCGGCGCGCCCTTCACCTTGACGACTTCGCTGGTCGCGTTGTCCCAGATCGTCGTTGCACCGAGCTTCTGCCAGTCACCCGCCTGGGCCGACACTGCCGCGACAAGAACACCCATCACTGCAAGAACACTGAACTTTCTCATTTTTCGGCTCCTTTCGTGCTACCTCTCGTGCTTCCTCTTCGCTTGGGCCATACCTGGTCCCGCCCTGCGGCGCTCGGCTTCATCCCCGGACGATGCCGCCAGCGCTCGCTGGCATTCTGTCCGCTACTACGCAGATGGTGCCGCCGAGGTTTCCGCCTCGGGAAGACGCTGCGGACGGGAACACCGGCGGGAGCCGCCTCGCGAAGGGTTCAGCCGTCGCGGCGGTACGTGTCGACGAGGTCGAAGATGGAGCCGTGCACCAGCTGTCGCACCTGCTTGAGGAAGTCGCCCGGGAAGCCGGGGGCGATCCCGCTTGCTTCATCGAGGCGACGCGCCTGTTCCGCGGTCAGCGTCGTGCCGAGGCAACCGCCTCATCGCCGACCTATGAAGCCGTCCGCGCCCCGACGATTGGGACGATCGCGCCCCAAGGTTGCTGCCGGACCCAGGTGAGGGCGACCCGGGAAGGAGCCGCGCCGATCTCCTGCCTGCCTCTCACGCCGGGCGTCGCCCCTCGCCCCCGGCGGCCCGACGACCGCGCCTGTGCTAGACTTCGCCCTGGCATGTAAGTTTTGGCAATGAAGGTACTTGACCTCTTTCAACAAGGGTACAGGAGCGCGCCTCGAAGTCTCAGTGCGCGCGTCCCTCCCGTGCGCCGAGATGCCGGACCGGCCCGCATCCTGATCGCGGTGGCAGGAGTCTCACTCCTCTTGGCGGCGGCGTGCGCCGGGCACCGCACCGTGCGCCCGCGCAACGTCCTCGTCCTGTGCGTGGATGCGCTCAGAGCCGACCACGTCGGTGCCTATGGGTACGGGCGGCCGACCACGCCCGCGATCGATGCCCTCGCAGAGCGTGGGGCCACGTTCGAGTTCGCGCTCGCCGCCTCCAACTGGACGGTCCCGGCCGTGGCCTCGCTCTTCACCTCGCGCTACCCCTCCGAGCACGGCGCGACGCTGGCGGACGAGGTCAAGAACCTCGACGTGCAGCCCCCCGGTGAGTTGCGACCCGCCGTCGAGACCGTTGCTGAAATTCTGCGCAGCAAAGGGTTCGAGACCGCCTTCTTCTCCGCAAACCCGTTTCTTCGCGACTCTCTGGCGCGCGGCTTCGTCACCGCACGGACCGAGACGCGGCAGGCCGACGGCCTCGTCGACGACGTCCTCGCCTGGCTGAGCGAGGCGGGACCGGCGCCGTTCTTCGCGTACGTCCATTTCATGGACCTCCACCAGCCGATTCAAGTGCCGCAGCCGTTCTTCACCCTCTTCCCGTCGGACGATGGCGGAGAGCGCCTGGCCAAGCATG
>Ga0315287_10002853_pt1 | contig 16523 bp, 13 predicted proteins | sample YL17G11_0_MG_FD_205037 | JGI IMG/M metagenome (GOLD analysis project Ga0315287, IMG submission 205037) | Sediment microbial communities from Yellowstone Lake, YNP, Wyoming, USA - YL17G11_0 | ecosystem: Environmental > Aquatic > Freshwater > Lake > Sediment | place: USA: Wyoming | collected... | reverse complement strand
GAGGTGAGTTGCGTTCATCTTTTTTTGGGCCGCCGCCGGCGGAGGGGGGAAAAAGTTTGACCAAAATCGACCGAATACGTCCTCGAAAAGCCCTTGCATTCCCAAATGCTTAATCGCCGCATCGTATGTGGTATCTAAGCTACCTGTGAATAGCAAAATCAGAGAAAAGGAAAGCGAGAAGAGAAGAGCACAGAAAGCAAATGGACAAAAACTCACCGGGCGCCGCCTCGATGAATGCGCTGGCGGGGGCGAGCGTCGGCGCCGCCGACATCGACAGGCCAATTACGGCGGCGGCTGCACCCTTCGAGAGGAAAGACCGTCGGCTTTGCGTCGAAGGTCGTTCGCCGTCTCCTCTGGAAGCGGATGCGGAGACTGCCGAGCGATGGCTGCGGCGCGACGGCCGGGCGACGATTGCCTTCGACGTCGATGGGGTCGAGACCGATCTGGACGACGCCGGGAGCCTAAGCGTCGCAGAAGAGGCCATCCTGATTCTTTCTAGCAAGTGCTAGCTCAACAAGAGAGGCTTGAATGCGACACTCCTCTTGGCAGCCGAAAGGACACAAGATGAGGCTAATAGAGAGCAAAAGGAGGAAAGGACGCGTTGTGAGAGGAAAGAGAGTAAAGAGGAAGAGAGGCAGACAAGACGGATTCCAGGAAGAAAATGAAGGGGAAATTTTCTAACCCCAGCTCACTCTTTACAAAAAAGGAAACATCACGCTTCCAAAACCTCCTCCCTACGTCGTGTACCCATTGTTCGGGTAGTCGAGCAGGGGCACCTTCTTCCCCCACCTGTGCGGCTTCCCAACCGCGAACACGGGAGCCGCATCGAATTTCTCGTCGGCCGCCGTGACGTCGTACCTCGACTCCTCGACGTGCCTCTTGTTGGTTCCCCCGACGACCTGCCCTGCCCTCCTCGCGTCGCGCGGCCAGTACTTGATGTCGTAGATGCGCTCGGGGCGCGCGTGCGGGACGACGGCCTTGATCGGCTGCGAACCCGGGGCGTGCTTGCGGTACTCTGTGGCGGGGGGAATGTACGAGGCGAACTCCGGGGAGGAGGCGACGCCGGTGACCTGGCGCGTTTCGTTTTTTTTTGGGGTGGGGGGGTGTCCGTGGGTGTTCGTAGCGTTCTTCTGTGAGCTTTGTGGGGTCGAAAAGGGGGGAAGGGAGGAGAGCGTGTCGAGGAAACGCCAGCACGGAACAAAAGAGAGAGGGAGAGAGAACAGAGAGGCCGAGGTCGAAAACGAGTTTCGTCGCGGCGGCCGTTTTTTCGGTTCGTCCTGTTCTCGTCTCTCTCGCACGCTCATTTTGTATCTCTCTCTTTCGCTGAGTCCATCGTGCAGCAACAGCATCACCATGCGACGCACCTGCCACGGCATCTTGAACGGGAGGCGCTGGAGCAGGCGCGAGAGCGCCGAGCCCGCCTTGTCGGCCATCGAAGTGATGGAATTCCCTTGCTTTTTTTCCTCTTTGGAAAAGAGCCCCGAGTCCTCAGACACGCAGACTGACGGGGAGATCGCGCAAGCGCAGACGAGCGAGCGAGCGAGCAGGAATGAGATAGAGAAGAAGAAGAAGAAGAAGAAGAAGAAGAACGCGCTCCCTCGCTTGCCTATTCGAAGAGAGAGAGAGAGAGAAGTGAAGGAGGAAGAGTGAAAGAAAGCTCAATCGACAAAGAGGCCGTTGCAGAAATCACCGAGGAAGAGGAAACAGCGAAGAAGAAGAACGACAAACCGTCCCAGCCGCTCTGGAACAAGGAGGCTCTTTCATCTGCTTTTGCTTCCATCGTCATCGACAGGCCCTCGACGCATCGACAGCGCCGAGTAAAAGAGATCGACGCCAAGGAGAAGAAGAAGAAGAGAACCGTTTTTTCTTCGTCCTCCTCTCGCCGCGGCATCATCATTTGATTGCCATTGGAAAAAGAAGAGACTTTCTCTTCCTTTTTTGACCCCCCCCCTATTCCTGCCACCTTTCCGCTTCTTGAGGTAGCACGACACACGAGGCTCTCCAATCAGCCAGAGCCACCAAGCTAAACGGAAAGAATCTGACACCAAAATGGGCCTGTGGCTCTCCAGGCTCGCGTCGCTCTTTGGCGGCGACCAGGAGGCGCGCATCCTCGTGCTGGGCCTCGACAACGCCGGCAAGACGACCATCCTCTACCGCCTGCAGGTCGGCGAGGTCGTCTCGACCATCCCCACGATCGGCTTCAACGTCGAGACGGTCAACTACAAAAACATAAGGTTCCAGGTCTGGGACCTGGGGGGACAGACGAGCATCAGGCCCTACTGGCGGTGCTACTACCCCAACACGCACGCGGTCATCTTTGTCGTCGACGCCGCCGACGCCGACAGGCTCCCCACCGCCGCCTCGGAGTTCTCCGCGATCCTGGCCGAGGACGAGCTCGCCGACGCCGTCGTGCTCGTGTACGCGAACAAGCAGGACCTCCCGGGGGCGCTCGACGACGGCGCCGTCGCGGCCGGGCTGGGCCTGCCGAGCCTCAAGGCGAGGGACTGGGCGATCTTCAAGTCGAGCGCCGCTCGCGGGGAGGGGCTGTTTGAGGGGCTTGACTGGCTTGCTGGGGTGCTCAAGGCCAAGCGCAAGTAAAGGGGGAAGGGCGGAGAGAGAGGAGGTGGGGGAAGAACGAGAGAGAGAGACCTCCAAAACACATGAAAAATAAAGAACGTTTCGGTGAAATGAAATCTCTGTCTCTTTCAGATGCCGCTTGATCTTGCTTTTATTTCCTTCGCGCACAAGAGGAGATGCGGAAAATCCAGAGATGTTTTAGTGGTGGTGGGGCGGGGGCAGATTTTCAAACTCACACGGGAAAAAAAAAGAGCAGGAAACAAAAAGGAAAACGGGGGGAAAAGCGAACGAAAAGGGAAGGAGAAGGAAAAGGTTTTCCTCTCCGTCTCTCTCTCTCTCTCTCTCTCACGCGCGCGCACTCCCTCCCCGTCTCCCATTCTCATATAATCCCTCTACTTCTTCTTGCGCAGCATGTCGGCGACCTCCTCGCGCTTGGCCTTGCCGCGCGAGTGCGTGCCCAGCTTCTTCTTCGAGAACCTGAGGGCGCGCTTCTCGCGGCCCGTCTTGAGCAGCTCGCCGATCCGGCGCTCGTAGGGGGCGAGCCCCGCGACCTCACGGATGATCTCGCGGACGACCTTGACGCGCTTGGAGCAGCGCTGTTGCGTGAGTTGGCGGAGGGGGGGGTGAGAAGGAGGAGGAGGTGAGTGCTGGTGTCGTCGAAAACGGAGAAAGAGAGCGATTGCGCGCGAAAAAACACGCTCTCGCAAAAGAGCTTTTGATCGGGTCGTCTCCGTGCTTGGACTGCGTTGCCTGAGCGTTCAGCGCCTTTGTCGTACGTCGCCAGCGTATCGCAGGAGGGAGAACCCAAGGACACGACAGCCGTGAAAGGGAGAGAGAGAGAGCGGAGCAGGGCGGTGGGGAAAAGAGTGTCGCCGACCAGTTTGGCGGCTGATCGTCAAACACTTCCTTCCTTTCCGGTCGTCGCTCTTCTCGGGACTCTCTCTCTCTCTCTGGCGCCGGATGAATTCTCACGCGAAAATGCATGACGGTGCTCTATGTAGCCACGGAGAAAGAGACAGCGTCGCAGCTGGAGAGGCCTAACAGGAGGACGCAACGTCCTTTCCCGTCGTCTCAGATCAGCCGCCGTCGTCGTCGCTCCGTCCGTCATCGTCGATTGCTTCATTCACTTACCCCCTTCCTCGCGGCGGGCCTGGCGACCTTCTCGACCTTGGTGACGACGTGACCCTTGCTGAGCCCGACGGCGATGCCGGCCGGAGCCATTTTGATGCTTTTGGGGGGAGAAAGCGAAGGGGGGAAACGACGAAGCGTCGAAAAAAAAGATGAGCGAAGTGAAGACGAGCATTGGAGAGTCTTGAAGAAAAGAAATCGAAAACCACAAATCGAGCTCTCTCGCTTCTTCTTCTCTTTCCTTCCGCCTCCCCCCCCCCTTCTCTCTTTGCAGCCCTGCTCTCTCGCGCCATCCATCGCTCCCCCTCTCGGCCCACACCGTATCTTCCCTCCGAATTAATGGCTCTCCACGCCGTCGCTCGCGGAACGACCCTCCAGTCGTCGTCCCTCCGCTCGAACCGATTCGCCTCTGCTGCTCCCACTGCCCCTTCTACTAGGACCGCGTTCCCCCCCTCTTCGGCTCGCCGCTCCGTCGCCATGGCCGCCACCAAGCTCTCGCAGGACGAGCTCAAGAAGCAGGCCGCGTGGCAGGCCGTGGACTACGTCAAGTCCGGCATGAAGCTGGGACTCGGCACGGGCTCGACCGCCGCGTTCGCCGTCGCGCGGATCGGCGAGCTGCTCGCGAGCGGCGAGCTGAAGGACATCGTCGCCGTGCCCACGTCGATCGCGACCTACAACCAGGCGAAGAGTGAGTGCTGGAGAAGAAAGGAGAGGAAGAGAATGAGAGAAGAGAAGAGAAGAGAAGATGAAGGAGGAGGAAAGGAGAAGAAAGAAGGACGCAGATCGAAACGAAGAGAAGTCGCTAGCTCTCCGCTCTCGATTTTCTCCTCACCCGCACCCTCGCCCTCACCCTCACCCTCAAAACCCAAAACCTTCCCTCCTCTCACCACGACCCCACAGGCCTCAACATCCCCCTCGCCACGCTCGACACCGTCCCGCGCCTCGACCTCGCCATCGACGGCGCCGACGAGGTCGACCCGGAGCTCAACCTCGTCAAGGGCCGCGGCGGCGCGCTGCTGCGCGAGAAGATGGTCGAGCTGGTCTCGGACAGGTTTGTCTGCATCGTCGACGAGTCGAAGCTGGTCGCCGGCCTGGGCGGGTCCAAGGACGCGATGCCCGTGGAGATTGTCCAGTTCTGCTGGGAGTTCAACCTCAAGCGGCTGGCCGAGCTCCCCGAGGTGAGGGGCTGCGAGGCCAGGCTGAGGACGGGGGCGGACGGGAAGAGCCCCTACGTCACCGACAACGGCAACTACATCGTCGACCTCTACTTCCAGCAGCCGATCAAGGACGCGCGCGCTGCCGCCAAGGCCATCGCGTCGCTGACCGGCATCGTCGACCACGGGCTCTTCATGGACATGGCCGACGTCGTGATCATCGCCGGGTCCGACGGCGTGCGCCAGCAGAGCAAGTAAAGAAAGTTGATGAGAAAAAAAAGAAGGGTTTTTTTTTTTTCATTTTCGTTTTTGGATGATGGTGGTGGAGGTCGCGGCAAGTTTCGATGACGATTCCTTTTTCGCTTTCCTTTCTTTGACAGGCTGTTCTTTTGCAGTTGCTCGTTCGCGACTCGAGAGGGCACGGGTGTAATCGAAAACGCTGGGATGACGAACCGAAGCAAGAGAAGAGCAAGGAGATAAGTTTTTTCTGTCTTCCCCAGGGCGCGCGACGACAGCGACGGCGACGAGGAAAGAGGAAAAAGAGAGAAACAAACGCCGCGCATTCATCAGAAGGAACAGGCATGCGACATTGGTTTGCATAATTCAGGGGAGTGGGAACAAAACGAGAAGGAAGAACGAAAGAAACAGAAGCGGGGGAAAAAGAGGAAGCCGCAAAAACCCCATCAGTTGTACACCAGGTAGGTCGGCGTCGCCGAAAACTTCTGGTACCCCTTGATGACCTTGGACACGGCGTCCAGGAAGTCCTTCTCGGTCACCGTCTTGCGCCTGGCCCTGATCGCGTACATCCCGGCCTCGGTGCACACGGACCTGATGTCGGCGCCCGTCGAGTTGGGGCAGAGCCTCGCGAGCAGCTCGAAGCGGATGTCGCGCTCGCAGCTCATCGCCCTGGTGTGGATCTGGAAGATCTGCGCGCGGCTCTCCGTGTCGGGCAGGCCGAACTCGACCTTGCGGTCGAGCCTGCCGGGCCGCAGCAGGGCGGGGTCGAGCGTGTCGGGCCTGTTGGTCGCCATCAGGACCTTGACGTTGCCCCTCGAGTCGAACCCGTCGAGCTGGTTGACGATCTCCAGCATGGTGCGCTGCACCTCGTTGTCGCCGCCCGCGCCGTCGTCGAAGCGCGCGCCGCCGATCGCGTCGACCTCGTCGAAAAAGACGAGGCAGGCCTTTTTCGAGCGCGCGAGCGTGAACAGCTCGCGGACCATGCGCGCGCCCTCTCCGACGTACTTCTGCACGAGTTCGGAGCCGATGACGCGGATGAAGCAGGCGTCGGTCCTGTTGGCGACGGCGCGGGCGAGGAGCGTCTTGCCCGTTCCTGGGGGACCGTAGCAGAGGACGCCCTTTGGCGGGTCGATTCCGAGGGCGACGAATTTCTCCTGAGAGGAGGATTGTTTTTTTTTTTTGGAAAAGGAGAGTGGGGTCCCAGGGTCGAAGGAGGAGAGAGAAGAAGTTGAAAGGAGTGAGCGTTTTCGAGTCTTTTTTGCTGTTGTCGATGAAGCACAGACCTTTGAATGAAGAAAGAAAGCACACACAAAAAAAAAACTCTCCCCAACTCCTCACCGGATGCAGCATCGGCAGCTCCACCACCTCCCGCATCTTCTCGATCTGCTCCTTGCACCCTCCGATGTCTGCATAGGTAATGTCCGGCTTCTCCTCAACGGTCATCATCGTCACCGAGGGGTCGATGCGGGGAGGCAAAGGGACCTGGATCTGGTACTTGGTGCGGTCGACGCCGACGCGCATGCCTTCCTCGATGTCAGTCGGGGCGACCTTCTCGCCGAGGCCGACGACGAACTGGGTTGGGTGTTTGGGTGGTGACAGAGGAGGGGTCGAGTGACCGAGAGGTAAGAGGAGGCGAGCATCGAGCGTGAGGGCGCTGAGAAAGAACGAGGGAGGGTCTTTCTCTCTCCCTCTTCGCTTCTTCCCCCCCACACGAGACGAAAACACAAGTGGAGGGAGACCGACCTTAGCGATCTGCTTGACGTTGATGAGGTACTTGGCGTCGTCGGTGTTGGGCGCGATGATCTTGGTGCAGCGCGCGACCTGGGTTGAAGAAGAAAAGAGAAGAGAGTTGAGAGGTCGAGGTCGAGGTCGAGGTCGAGGTCGAGGTCGAGGTCGAAAAAAACAGAGAGGAGGGTGAGTGAGGTCGCCTGCGTAAGAGAGACCATCATCATCGCTTGCTTCTCATGTCCTGCTTCTCCCTTTCTGGTCCTTTTTGAGCCGACGCAGGGCTCGAGGACATCGATCCTCGTCATGCCAGGCACAGAAGAGAAAGAGAAAGGAAACGAGCAGAGGAGAGCAGAAGAAAAGAAAAATGCATCGGTCGCAAGAGCAATCGATGCGCGCAGACACCATTGATCGTGCCATCAAGCGAAAGAAGATAATCCTCTGCCTCTCGCCCTCCACGCCCGCGTGCTCTCTTTCTCGCTCACATACCTGCAGCGGCTGCTCCTCGCTCATTGCTTGCTTGTCAGATACCAGGTCCCACCGGCTCGGCGGGGCCAGGCCCGTGTCGCTCTCCCGGACGCCACACGCGTCGTCGACGCGCTTCGCCAGCGTCTTGAGCTCGGCCTCGGCGGCCTTCAGCTTGGCAGCGTAGGGCCCGGCGCCGTAGGCGGTGAGGAGGGCGATGTCGTCCTCGTCGAGGGCCTTGATGGGGGCCTCGTCTTTCTCGTCGGGAGGCGGGTCCGAACCGCGCATGGTTGTTTTCTTTGGGGGGAGTGGATGGAATGAAAGGGAAAAGAAGAAATGCCCAGAAGAAAAAAAAAGTGTTTTTCTTTTTTCCTATGACGACGACATAACTGAGTTTTTTTCGTTTGTTTTACAGGAGTTCGTCAAGTGTTGGTGTTTCTCTCTTTCTATCCCCACTCAGTCCCCGAGGATCTCGTCCACCAGCGCGCCAAACAGCTGCGTCTCGACCAGCGCCGTGGCGAAGGCGCGCTCGCCGGCGGCGACGGCGGCGGAGTTGCTGCTGCCGCTCCCGATGAAGCCGCTTCCGGCACCGCCTCCGCCGCCCCCTCCGCCCCCGCCTCCCATCGCCGCCGCGGCACTCGCCTCGGCGAACGACGCCACGTAGGTGTCGTACAGCAGCACAGACACGCGCTCACCCCTCGCGTCAACCTCGGTGAGCGCGTGCGCCCTGACGGGCTCGAGCAGCGTCGAGCAGAGGTGGGAGCGGATCGAAAAGAGAAGGCCGTCGGCGGCGGCCTCGTCGGCGGCCGAGAGCGACGCGAGGGTGCTCGCGTTCGCGTCGGCGTCCCCGCGGCCCCGCAACCGCTGCAGGGCCGCGTGGTGCCTGTGCGCGGCCGCGGCGAGCGCCTCCCTGCGCGGGATCCGGGGCATCGGGCCCGCCCTCGAGAAAGAGACGTCGCCCGGAGCAGGACACGCCAAGGCGCTCAGGCCTCCGAGGCCGTCCTTGTAGAGGTTGACCCGGATGGCCCCGGCGGCCCTCGCGGCGTCGGCCGCGGGCCTCGTCTTGCGGGTCAGGCCCAGGGCGTAAGGGACGGGGGCCTCGAGCCAGCGCAGGGAAGAGTCGTCGTCGGAGTCTTGCCCTTCTTCTTCCCCTTCTTCTTCTTCCTCTTCCCGCTCCTCCTCTTCTTTTTCTCCTCCGTCGCCGTTGGCGCTCCCTTTCTTCTTCTTCTTCTTTCCTCCTCCTCGGTTTCCGCCTCCGCTCCTGCCGTTCCCGCCCCCTCCTCGCGGAAGCAGGGGGAGCATCGGGCACTGCCACCTAAAGGGCCGCAGCAGCGGCACCAGGGCCAGCACGCAGGCGGAGACGACGCCTTTGTCCGGGTGGAAGAAGACCAGCCGCCGCTCGAGCAGCGCCGCCGTGAGCAACGTCACCAGGTTGTCGAGCGAGAGGCAGCGCGCGAGCAGCGCCACAGCCCAGCGGAGCGACAGCGCGTCCTCGTCCAGCGGCGGCGGGGGGGGCGGCGGGAAGAGCGAGGAGGGCTCCGCGTCGGGGGGGCCGGGTCGGCCGCCGTCGCTCGGTCCGCTGCTCCGGGGGGCGAGCCGCCCGAGGCGCTGCTGCCGCCGCCGCCGCTCGTCCTCCTGCTGTTCCGCCTCCGGGGCCGACGCCGCTGCCGACGCCGCTGCCGCTGCTGCCGCCGCGGCGGCAGAGCTCTCCGCCGCCTTCGGCCTCGAGACCTCGATGGCGGGAAGGGCCTCGAAGGGCGCGAAGATAGCGCTGGCTCCGGGGGCGGGGAGCGGCAAGCGGAAGTAAGACTCGAGGAGCGCGAGCGAGGTCGGAGGCCGAGGAGAGGGGAGCGGACGAAGTTGTTCCTCCTCTTTCTCTGCCTCTGCCTCCTCTTTCTCTGCTTCTTCTCCTTCATCTCTGCTCTTTCCGAGGGACAGCCTGCTCAGCCCGTCCAGGTCGACGACGCGCGGCCTCGTCTTCTTCTTCCCGCCGGGGGAAGGGGAGGCCGAGGAGGGGGCGATGGCGCTCTCCGCCGAGACGAACGAGCCGTCGTCGCTTTCTTCGCCGTCGTCTTCTTTGCTGTCGCCGTTTTCGTTTTCTTCCCCGTTTCCTGCTTCCGCTTCCGCTCCCGCTTCGGCCGCCGCGGCAGCCGCCGACGCCGCCGCGGCGAGCATGCGCTCGGAGGCGTCCTTCAGGGCGGCGGCGGCGGTGGAGGAGGAGCCCTCGGGAGGCGCCGTCGCGGCAGCAGCAGAAGCAGCGGGGGCGGGAGGGGCGGCAGGGGGAACGGGAGGCGGCGGCGGCGGCGGCGGAGGCCGCGGAGGAGCGACGGCGATCCCCGACCCCGCGAGCCACGACTGCACCCTGTCCAGCCTCTCGAGCCCCGCGAGAGCCCTCAGCACCCTGAAGTGCGGCTCGAAGAGCGGCGCGCGGGAGAGCAGGCAGAAGCAACGCGGGGCCGCCGGCACCCTGGCGTCGCGCGGGAGCGAGAAGGCAGCGGAGCCGCCGCCGCCGCCGGTCGCCGCCGCTGCTCCACCGCCGCCTCCGCCCCCGTCCCTCGAGAGCGTGGGCTCCCTCGCCACCAGGTCGTTCGAAAGCATGCAGACGCCATAAAGCGGCTCCCCGGTATCGGTGCGCATCAGGAAGACGAAGGACGAGTTGTCCGAGAGCGCGAGCGGCGAGGGAGCAGCCGAGGTTGAAGAAGAAGAAGAAGAAGAAGAGGTTGATGTCGTAGAAGAATAAACGAGGGCTTGCAGGTCGCTGTCCGAGGCCGAGCGGCGCACCCCGGTCAAGGGGACGCCTCCCTCGGGGAAGCAGAAGGCCGCGACCTCTTCCAGTGGCGGGCAGGAAGAAGACGAAGGATGCGCCGAAGAATCCGGATAGGAAAAGAGGACCTTGGGCGGCAGCGCCGGCTGCGAGCGGAGCAGCAGCAGCGGCGCCGATGCCTCAGGGGCCCCTCCTCCTCTTCCTCCTCCTCCTCCCCCGTTCGATTCTCGGAAAGGGCCGCCTCCCCCGGTGCCGCTCCCTCGCCTGCCACCGAAGAAGACGGCCGCGGGCGTGGAATTTCGCGCCGAGGAGGACGCCCCGGCTGCCGCTGCTGCCCCCGACGCCCCAGCAGCGGCGAGGGCGGCGCTCGCGAGCGCCTCCGAGGCCGCAGCGGGCGTCGCCGCGAGCAGCGAGGCCTGGGCGTCTCCCGGCGGGATGCCCACGACGAGGAAGCATTCGAACGTGCGCTCGAACAAAGGGGGAGGAGGAGGCGTAGAGGAGGAGGAAGAGGGCGGGAGATCCGCGAGGGCGGCGGTGGCGGCAGCGGCGCCGTTGTTGCCCCTCGCCCCAGACGCGGAAGGGACCCGGCGCGCCGCCCCTCTCTTCGAGGAGGGAGTTTCCCCTCCGCCGCCGCCGCCGTCGGTGCTCCCGCCCGCGGCGCTCCCGTTCTCGCTGCCGAAGAGCTTGCGAGTGCCTCCCTCGCTCGAGCCCCTGCGGCGCCGGACCCATTCTCGCTGAGTTTCGATATTTTGGGTTTCGAAAAGAGAGGGGGGGAAAGGTGAGCAAAGACAAAGTTTGATGATAAAAAAAGGGCCCTCAAAAAAGAAATAGCAAGGGAAAAGAATCCAAAACTCAAAAGACAAACCTTTTGCGCGGTCAGCTCCTCCGGGTCAAAGTCCGGGATGACGGGCACCTCGGCGGGCTTGTTCGACTGTCTCGCGAAAGAAGAGGGAGGGGGGGGGGAGGGTTGGTCAGAGGCGGGTGGTGGTGAGGAGCGAGGTCCAACGAGAGCCGTCGCCGCCCCTCCCCCGCTTTTTCCCTCACCGGGTTTCCTCTGTCTCCCTCCATCTTCAAAAAGAACAAACCTTGAACGCCGCCCTGAAGAACGAGCCCAGTCGCCCCTCGGACGCGGCCCCTGCGGCAGCAGCGTTGCTGCCTCTGCCGCCAACTCCTACGCTGTGCGGAGAGGGCGGCGGGCGTGCGGCTGAGGAGGAGGAGAACCAGCGGTTCCTTTGCTGCTGCGAATGTGATTGCTGCGAATGTGATTGCTGCGATGCCGCCGATGACGCCGACGACGGAGCATTGGCGTCGATGCTGTCTCCGCCGGCCTTCGCCAGCAGCAGCGGCGCGGCGGCGGCGGCGTCCGTCGGCGTGACGGGGCTCCTTCCGGAGGCCAGAAGCCCGACACCGTCGGCGCCCTCATCGTCGTCGTCGCTGCTGGCGAGCATAACGAACGAGGGAAAAACAAAACGATGAAAAACAAGTGAAAAACGGAGAGGCTCAAGTTTTTTTTCTTTCTTGTGTTCTTCTTTTCTTCTCTCTTTTCACACACACACTCCCTCTCCGCGCCCCGCCAGCGCGGAATAAAGGGAAAACAACCATGATCTCGAACCGCAAAGTGCTGCTGCTTCTCTCAGCCATATTCGTTTTATAAAAAAACTCGAACGGGAAAACACAAAAAACTCTCGAAAAGAAGAACGCTGCTGCGCTTCTCTTTCTCTCTTCCTTTCTCTTCCTCGCTCGCTCGCGCCCCCTCTTCCCCACCCCGTTTCCCCTTTCAGCTCACTCGAGCAAGTCCGCGATCATGTTCATGTGTGCAAAGTCGTCGAGGCCGGGGGACTCGCTGGGAACGCCAGGCGCGGGGCCCTTTTGGGCGATCGGGGTGCCGTCGGCGGCAAACTGCTGATGCAGGTGCTGCTGCTGCTGAGGAGGAGGGAGCTGTTGGCCTCCTGCTCCTGCGGCCGCAGCAGCGAGGGTGGCAGCGTGGGCGGCTGCGGCTGCGTACTGAGCCGTGCCCGGGGCGTAGCGGGCCATGGCGGCAGCGGCGGCGGCGGCCGCGGCGGGGGACTGCGGGACCGCCTTCCCTCCCGCGCGAGCGGCGGCGGCGGGAGAGGAGGCCCCGGCGGGAGGGGCGCCTCCGCCGGCGGCGCCGGGGCGCGGGCGAGCGCCGACGCCGTTCACGGCAGCGTGCGCGGCCGCGGCCGCGGCCGCTGCCGCGGCAGCCGAAGAGGGCACGTAGGGTGCGGCGCCGCCGTTGACCCCTCGGGCAGCTGCCGCAGCCATCGCCGCGGCGGGGGAGACCGGAGGCTGCCCCGGAGAAGAAGAAGAAGGCGAGGGGGCGGCTGCAGCGTCGGCGCCGCCGGCTCCTCGCATCGCGGGAGCGGCAGAGATCGCCGCAGCGGCGTGAGAAGAAGACGAGGGTCGAACAGCGGAGCCTTGGACGCCACCGGGAGAGGTGGAAGCAGCGGAGGCGCCAGGCGAGACCGGGACGCCTCCGCCGCCGTCGCTGCCGCCGCCGCCGTCGCCCGCCGTGCCCTCTCGCCCGGCGAGCGCGACCCGCATTGCCGCCATCTCCGCCCTCGCCTGCTCCAGGGCGAGCCTGGTCTCCTCCAGGGCTGCAGCGAGCGTCGCCTGATAGGACGCGGGAGCAGATCCAGAGGCGGAAGAGGAAGAGTTCGCGGAGGCCCGAGCGGAAGAGGACGCGGCGGGGGAGCTCGCGGCGGCGACGACGGCCGTCGCGGCGGCCTCGGCCGCTGCGGCGGCCCTCGCGACCTTGGCCGCCGCAGCGGCCTCTCCCTCGCGCGCTCTCGCGGCCGCTGAGGCCTGCGTCGCCGTCGCCGTGGTCGCGGCAAGTCTTTCGCGCTCCTGCGCCAGGACCGCGGCCTCGGCGGCGCGCTGCGCCGCCTGCGCCTCGCGCTGCCGCTCCTCCGTCGCGCGGGCGGCGTCGGCCTCTGCCTGCGCCGCCGCCTGCACCGCCGCCTGCGCCGCCGCCGCGGCCTTGGCCGCCACCGCCTTCTTCGCCGCCGCGGCCTCCTTCTTGGCGGCCGCGGCCCTCGCGACGACGGCAAGGGCCTCGGCGCGCTCCCGTTCCTTGGCCGCCTCTTGCTCGCGCCGCTTCTCGTCAGCCTCCCGCGCCCTCCGGTCGGCCTCGGCCTTCCTCGCTGCCTCGGCCGCGGCCCTGACAGCGTCCTCGGCGTCCTTCTTGGCCTGCTCCGCTTCTTTCTTGGCGCGCTGTCTCTCCTTTTTCCGGGCCTTGCGCTCCTTGTCCGCGAGCGCGCGCTCGGCCGCCTGCTCTGCGGCCGCGGCCTGCGACGCCTCTTCCTCCGCAATCAGGGCGTCCGCCCGCTTGAGGGCCTCCGCCTCGGAGTGCGCGGCGCCGACGGCGGCGAAGATGTGCGCCGCCGCATAGAGCTCGACGGCCGACCTGCCCAGCTCGGCGAGGCGCCGCTCGTCCCTCTCGACGCCGCCGCCCCGGCCGCCGCTGGTGGAGACCGGGGTGGCGCCGACGGAGGCGGGCGCGGAGGGAGGGGGAGGCGGGGGCGGAGGAGGATCTGTTGCTGCTCCCCCGTCCGCCGACGCTGCGCCTCCTCCGTCCCTGGACGCGTCGGAAGCGGCGCCTGCGGCCGCGACGTTCGCCGGGGACGAGGAGGCCGAGGCAGTCGAAGAAGCGGCAGGAGGGGCCGGCGGCGGGGAGGGCTCCGTCGCCGCTCGCAGCAGGAGCTCGGCGGCGTCGGCACTGGCCAGCGAGAACGTTGCCTTCGCGGGGTCGAAGCGCACGAGAGGCGCCGGCCGCGATGAAGAGGTCGACGCTGCCGCCGCCGCCGCTGCTGCTGCTGCTGCTGGAGAGCTGGAGACGGAGGAGGAGCCAGAGGAGCCCTTTCGCCGAGGGGTAGAGGGCCCGCCGTTTGCATCGTCGCTCGCGCGCTCGCTGCCGCCGGCCTTGCTGCTGCTGCTGCCGTTGCTGCCGCCGTCCTCGCCCCCCTCTTCCGTGATGGTGACGGAAGCAGCCGCGGACGTCGAAGCTGCAGAGGCATCGGAAGTGGAAGTGAGAGCGTCCAGGGAACCGCCGGCAGCCAGCGCGCCGCACCCGGCGCACAGAGCGTCCATCACCAGCGTGCTCGTGACCTCCTTCTCGTTGAAGAAGCGCTTCACCAGTCCTTTGAGCACCGCGTCCGCCCTCGCGCTGGCCAGCCGCCGCTTCCTGTCGTCCGGCAACCTGCGCCACCAGTCCGCGAAGCCCGGTCCCGAAGAGGCGAGCCTGCCGAGCGCGGCCCGCGCGTCGTCGGCGTGCTTGCGCGCCAGCGCCTCGACGTTTGTCAGGTAGACGCGGACGAGCTCGCGGCGGTACTGCGCGTCGAGGCAGCGGAACGGCGCCGCGGGCCGGTCGCGGATGACCTGGACCTGCGCCTTGATGACGAGGGCGCCGCCGCCGGAGGTGGAGGCGGTCGCCGGTGTTGTCGCTGCGCCTCCGTCGGCGGCGCTGCCGCCGCTGCCGCTGCCGCCGTCCTTTGCCGCCGCCGCGCCCGGAGTCGACGGCGAGGAGACGAACCCGTCGGCGACCTTGCTCAGCTCCATAAACTTCTTCCAGCCCCAGTCGTGCTCCTTCTTGCAGAACCGGTGTAGCGTGTCCGAGTACTTGGACTTCTTCGGGTCCTTGTTGACGACCGCGATCGTGAACTGCGCAAAGTGGGACCAGCCGGGCAGGAGCTTGTCGTAGTCGGCGACGCAGAGGAAGAGCGAGAGGTGGTTGGCGACGTCGCAGCCCTGCGGGTAGACAAGGATGTACCTGAGGAAGAGGGTTTCGTTACGTGATTGGTAGTTATGCATGCGGTGAGCGTTACTGCTGGGGCGGAGAGCGCGCGCGTGAGAGAGAGAGAGAGAGAGAGGGAGGGAGGGAGAGAGGGAGAGCGAGAGAGCGAGAGAGCGACAGAGAGGGAGGGGTTCGGGGTTGAAGAAGGAAAAGAGCAGGCGAGAGCGACGACGACGCCCGACGGACTCGGAGCGATCTGAACGTTCGACCCAACCGCGCGCGTCCACACTCTCGGGCGTCCGTTTCTCGTGCACTCTAGACTCCCAGCGCCTATCCGCGATCGAGCAGACAGCGCCTGGGTACAGGCGAGATGGAGAAGAGTGTCCACAGGAGGAGGCAGCCCTGTCTCTTCAGAGATAATAGGATCCGGCGTCGGCGATGATTTTTCTCCTTCCAAAAACTCCCTCACCATCGGTACCCGCCGACCTCGAAGACCGCGCTGCGCAGCTCCCGCTTCGAGACCTCGGAGAAACCCTCGATGCGCCACGTAAACTTGCCGTACAGGTCGTCGGGCTTGGGGCCTGTGTTTGAATGTTTTTCGAGTTTGGGTGAGATCTTTTCCCCGGGCGTCGACGCCTCTTGCTGGCAATGCCTGAGCAAGCAGAGAACTGTCGCACTCTTCGTGTTAAGGTGTTCCGCTCCCTCGCTTTGGCGTTGTGCTCGGACGGCAGTTGGCAGGAGACGCGGAACTCGCGTTCTAGCGGGTGCAAGCATTCCGGGAAGCTCTACGCTGCACGCAGCACGCCTCACTTCCCGACTCAGACCATCCGCTTACCGGCTTCGTGGTCGTCGCTGCCGGTGCCGCCGACGCCCGCGGCCGCCGCCGCGGCGTCAATCGGCGATATCGTCCGCCCCTCGCTCGACTCGTTGGTGCGAGTCAGCACGCCGTCAGCTGTGGCCTTGTCTTTGGAGGTTCCCCCGGGCCCGCCGGCGGACAGGGCCTCCCTTAGCCGGACGGAGCTTCCCATGTTTTTTAGGAGGTCGAAGGAAGAGAGAAAGAGGCGGCGACGATGCTTTCGGTTGTCGTCAGCGTCGTCGGCCTTTCCTCTCTCGTCCGCCTGGCTCTCTGTCTCTTGCCGCTCGAAGCGCAGGACAGAGAGGACTCGAGAGAACTTGCTCGCGTCGTAGTGTGTTGTGTCGCAGTGATTTGTGTCGTAGGGCGCGGTCGCTCTCTTGTCACCCCCTAGCGGCTCTCCAGCTTTTTCTCTCGAGTTTGGGAATTAGTGGAGAGAGCTCGCGAACCGAAAACTTCCTCTTCTCTGCTCTCGCTCACACAACCTCGGCCGTGCTCCGCTTGCTCCGGGAAAGGAAGCAGAGCCCCCCCCACACACACACTGCTCTTGTTCCTTCTTGTTTTTCTCTCCACAGGCTCGTGGTCTCTTCACAGGCTCGTGCTCTCTGTTCCCTCTGCAACAACAGCTGCTCCTCGAGTCGATTTACGGCAAAAAAGAAAGGGCGCCGGCTTACAAAACAAGCGGATTAGTTCCAAACTCCGCGGCAGCGACAAGAAAAAAAGAGAGAGCGCAAATGGACTCTGCGAGACTCGTCCTCGACAAGGTACAAAACGACAGTTACGCTCGTCTTATCTTCTTGCTCTCTGTTCGAGCGTTTACAGCGCATCACAAGCTCCGGTACAAGTGGTTGGCTTGCCAATATGATGCCA
>Ga0315287_10002852_pt1 | contig 16525 bp, 13 predicted proteins | sample YL17G11_0_MG_FD_205037 | JGI IMG/M metagenome (GOLD analysis project Ga0315287, IMG submission 205037) | Sediment microbial communities from Yellowstone Lake, YNP, Wyoming, USA - YL17G11_0 | ecosystem: Environmental > Aquatic > Freshwater > Lake > Sediment | place: USA: Wyoming | collected... | reverse complement strand
AGGGCAGGCTGAAGTCGAGTACAGAAAAACAGTGCTGTAAGTCCATGAAGTTCATCGCTTTGCAGCAACGTAATGTTTGCTCAACCGGACACTACTGATTCCCAATCCCTAATCCCTCTCCACCACGTACCGGAACGGCTCGTTGGCAACTTCGTAGCCCGGCCGCAGACCGACGTTCAGCAGCAGACCGATCGCGAGTGCATGGGCCAGCAGTCCCGAGCCGCCATAGCTCACCAGCGGCAGAGACAGCCCGGTAATCGGCAGCAGGCCGACGCTCACGCCACTGTGGATGAGGACCTCCACGGCAAACAGCGCCGCAATGCCCACGGCCAGTAAGCGTCCATAGGGTTCCCGCGTCTCCACGGCAATGACCAGCCCGCGCCACACCAGCGCAACGTAGAGCCCCAGCACCAATGCCAGGCCGGGCAGTCCAAAACGCTCGCCCAGCACGCAGAGAATAAAATCGCTTTGCGCCTCGGGCAAGCGATAGGCGGCCTGATCCTCAGTGAGTTGTCCGGCGACAAGGCTTCCCCACGTGCCGCCCATCGCGCGCATTTGCTTGGCCTGATAAAGCTGATAGGCGGCGTCGCTCGGACGTTGCCCGGGCGGCGGCTGATCGAACAGCGCCGTGACGCGCGACTTCTGATCCGGGCTCATCTGCGTCCACAGCAGCGGCAACGTCAGCAACCCGGCCACGATCATCCAAGCCAGGTCCTTTCGCCGCGCCCCGGCCGCGAAGAGCATTGCGAACAGCACCGGCAGAAACACCAACGCCGTGCCCAGGTCGGGTTCTTTGAGGATCAGCAGCACAGGCACGAGCGTCAGGGCCAGCGGCGCGGCCAGCCCCCGCAGACGTCGGTAGTTCTCGCGGTACATCAAGTATTGCGCCAGCGCCAACACGAATGTCACCTTGGCCAACTCCGAGGGCTGCAAGCCGATCGGACCGATGCGAATCCAGCGGTTGGCCTGGTTGATCGGCGGGAAAAAGTAGACCGCCACAAGCAGCGCCAGGGCAACAAGGAACAATGCGTAGCTGAACCGGCATAGAATCCGGTAGTTGGGCAACGAGACGCCCAGCATGGCGAACAACGCCATCACGGAATACGCGATCTGCCGGTGCAAGAGCCGCCCGCCGCCATCGGTCAACTCTTCAACCCGCGCGATGCCCAGCCAGCCCAGACCGATCAGCAACGTCGTGCAAACGACGATCGACCACGGCAGGCGGTGGAACCAAGCGGCAGGTTTCATAGTGGACTGTTGCGGAAGGTGGGATTTTTGTCACCCTGAGCGAAGCGAAGGGTCTCGAAAGGGCCAGATTCTTCGCTTCGCTCAGAATGACATGGGGCCAATGGCGCTTTCCGCCACAGCAACAACATAGCGAAGAGACGCGGTGCAAAGAAGCCCGCCCCGCCGAATCAAGAAGAACACAAATCCAAGTGATTGTTACGTTTATGTCGATTGATCGGGGTTTATGGCCGGGAGTGCCAGTGGCGATGGCCTCCCCAAACGACCTATGTTAACCAAAAACTGTCCAAACTGTGCGTTTTTTGCAGATTGCGATATTGCGCAACTCAGCCCAAGCTACTTGATTTTCGTCGTGGGTCTGCTATGTTTCTTAGGTGTGGCTTGGGTGTATTGTCCGTCCTCTAGAGAAAGGGAGTAAGTACACATGATTCGACCAAGTTGGAAGTCTCTGTTGATCGGCGCGGTGGCCGTGGCGGCCTTGTCGGCCGCAGCCCCCCGGGCAGATGCCCAGTGGTGGGGTTACTATCAGCCGGCGGCATGGGGCGGCTACTATAGCCCGTGCTACTCGTCGTGCTACTCGCCGTGCTATACGTCGGTGAGTTGCGACCCATGCGGTTACGGTTGGTACGCGGGATGGCGGTATGCCCGTCGCTTGGCCCGCTACAATTGGTGCAGTGGTTACACGGGCTGTGGTTACACGGGCTGTGGTTACGCGGGGTGCTATTCTGGTTGTAGCACCTGCTGTGGCGACGGGGCCTCCTACACCATTGGCTCGGCGCCTACCCAAACGTCGCAGCCGACCCCTGCCCCCACACCGGCCAAGAAGCCGGTGATTGAGCCGCCGGCGATGCCCTCCGAGCCGGCCCCGGCCCCGACCGAGCCTGCTCCCCCTGCGCCTGGCGCAATGCCCGAACCGGACCCGGTCATGCCCAAGACCAGCGCCACCTCGGCCGAGAATAGCGGCATCCTGACGGTTTGGGTGCCGAACGACGCCAAGGTGACGGTCAATGGGATCGAGACCCGCAGCACCGGCAGCCGGCGGCAGTTCGTCTCGTACGGCCTGAAGCCTGGCCTCAGCTACAAGTACGTGGTCCGTGCCCAGATTGTCCGTAACGGACAAGTCGTGGAAGACACCCGAAACGTGGTTCTCACGGCCGGCCAGATTACCGCCGTGGCCTTTGGGTTTAACACCACCCCGTCGGAAGGGCTGGCGCGCGTGAACTGACCGATCGCCATCGAACGCCCCGGGACTGCGGTTTCGGGGACCGATGTGCGATCCACCCCGGGGAGCATAGTCCCTGGGCGTTGAGGTTTGCGTCAAAAAACCGGTCCCCGCGGCGGATATGCTGCCGCGGGGGCCTTTTGCTGCGCCGTCATTTGCCGTTGTGATTCCCTGGAATGCGTGCAATAATAAGATACTAATTCGTTTGAGTTGAACAGAATTGCAGGAGGCCACCGGTGTTCGATTGTATTGCGGTCGTAGGCGCCACGGGCGCCGTGGGGACCATCATTCGCGAGCTGCTCGAAACGCGGAAGTTTCCCCACAAACGGATGAAGTTTGTGGCTTCGGCCCGTTCGGCGGGCAGAAGAATTCCCTTCGCCGGCCGGGAGATCGTGGTCGAAGAGCTCAAGGGGCCCGTGTTCGACGACGTGGACCTGGTCATCAGCAGCACGCCCGACGAGACCGCCCGCGACTTCATCCCCGACGCGGTCCGCAGCGGTTGCGTGGTGATCGACGAAAGCGGTTACTGGCGGATGGACCCGAACGTGCCGCTGGTGATTCCCGAGGTCAACCCGCACGCCGTCCGCCGTCACAAGGGCATCATCGCCAGCCCCAACTGCTCGACCACGCAGATGGTTCAGGCGCTCAAGCCGCTCCACGACGCGGGCCGAGTGCGCCGCGTGGTGGTCAGCACGTACCAGGCCGTCAGCGGCGCGGGACTGGCCGGCAGCCGCGACCTGCTGGCCGGCACCAAGGCGCAGTTGGACGGGGGCGGCTACCAATACGAATGCTTCCCCTACCCCATCGCCTTCAACTGCATCCCGCAGATCGGCTCGCCCAAGCACAAGGGTTACACCTCGGAAGAAATGAAGATGGTGTACGAGACGCGGAAGATGCTCGAGGACGATTCGATCCTAATCTGCCCGACCTGCATCCGCGTGCCGGTGAGCAATTGCCACAGCGAGAGCATCTTGGTGGAAACCGAGCGGAAGATCGGCGTCGAGGAAGCACGCCGGCTCTTTGCCGCCACGCCGGGCCTGGTGGTGATGGACGATCTGGAGAAGAAGGTCTACCCGATGCCAATCAACTGCGACCGGCGCGACGAGACGTTCATCGGCCGGATTCGCGAGGACATTTCCTGCCCCAACGGCCTGGCGTTCTGGTGCGTCAGCGACAATCTGCGCAAGGGCGCGGCCACCAATGCGGTGCAGATCGCCGAGTTGCTGGTCAAAGGGGCAGGGTAGGGGGGCGGCTTGGAAAATCGTTTAACCAATTCTTAGGGCATGAGCAACGAAGAATTCAATTTTGATGTCGATGCGACGGTTCGGCGCGTTGCCGACGATGCCATCCTTCGGTCGCTACGGGAGTTTGTCGACCAACAGAAACCGTAAACAACGCGTCATCGCCACCGTCGGACGCCTCGATCAGTTGCGGGAAAGCGGACAACTCGACGGCTTGCTACAGTAGGGCGCGAAGTTCGCCGAATCCGTAATGGTGCTGGCGGCGCATCGCCAGGGCAAGACGCCCTCAATTCACACACGCCGCATCGGGCCGGCGATGGTCTTCGGACGGCTTTGGGATGAATTGCATATCCCACAAGTCCTCCAAAGGTTGCTGTCCGGAAGACGCTTGACGTTTGCCCTGGAACGCATCCTGTTGCTGACCGTATTGCACCGCTTGTTCAATTCCGGCAACGATCGATCGTGCGTGTTGCTCTGGAAGAGGGATTACGCAATCCCTGGAATCGGCGCCGTGGACTTGCATCACGTCTACCGCGCCATGGCATGGCTGGGCGAACAACTGAAGCACGGGGACAAGTCGCTGGTGGGCAACAAGGGATACCACAAGTATCTTCACGGCGAGGGGCCGAAGTTCACGATCGATGAAGAGAAGATCAAGTGGGAGGAGCGATTCGACGGGAAGTGGGTGTTGCAGACCGACCTGGAGGAAATGACGGCGGAAGATACGGCGTTGCAGTACAAACAGCTTTGGATGGTGGAGGAGATGTTCCGCACGGTGAAGACGCTGCTGGAGACGCGGCCGATCTTCCACAAGTGTGATGAGACGATCCGCGGTCACGTGTTCTGTAGTTTTCTGGCGTTGCTGTTGCGGAAAGAACTGCAAGACCGCTTGGAGGCTCGGGGAGACAAGTTCGAATGGGCGGAGTTGCTTCGCGATCTGGAAGCCTTGCAGTACACCGAAGTTGAGAACCAAGGAAAGCGATTTTTGCTGCGCAGCGACCTGGCCGCCACGACCGCCGCCGTGTTCCGCGCCGCGGGCGTCGCGATTCCAATGAGCATACAGAAAGTCGAGAAGTAAGTGGTGCTACTCCCCTTGTGCTGACGGGCGCATGGTGCCAAGACGCATTGACGTCGTCGTAAACCCTTGTAGGGATGATAGATACAAAATCAAACTGTAGAAGACGGGCTTGATACCACATCACCGATGGAAAAGATTGCTGCATTTCGAGCCGCTCACCGTATAGTTCCAATTTTTACACCAGTTCCCGTCGGGTTCCGGGGCCCGCGTGCCCACAGGATGCAAGTCAAATGGGCGAAACAGGGCGAAGTATTTGGGCCGACTTTGCCGATTAGTACGACGACGACGATTTGGTAGAGTATGCGGGCACATTATCGGTCAGTAGTCACCCGAAATTACCGAGTTTTCCTGTCTTGCAGTCATCCAGTTCATGACATTATATCAGCTATCCCGCTGCACGATGATGCAGACGCTGCTGGCCACATGTTTGCTAGCATCGCTGACGGGATGCCACGCGATTGACCTCTATACTCCAGCCATGAAGAGTCCGGTTCCACCGGAAATGGAGCCGCCGCGGGAACTGTCCAAGATTTCCCTGCCAACCTACCGCATCGAGCCGCCGGATATCCTGCGGGTCGAGATGCTCAAACTCGTGCCTCTGCCGCCCTATCGAATCGAGATCTACGACGTATTGGAGATCCGGGCGCTGGGAACGCTCTTGGACCAACCGATCAAAAATCTCTACCTTGTGGAGGGCGAGGGCATTGTCAGCCTCGGCCCGGCCTATGGGACGGTGCGCGTGGCGGGAATGACCATCGAAGAGGCCACTGCACAGATCACGCGGTGCTTGCAGCAGGTGTTGCGCCAGCCGGAGGTTTCCGTACGTCTGGCCCGCTCGGCAGGAACTCAGCAGTTTACCGGCGAGTACATGGTGCAGCCCGATGGCACGATCAATCTGCGCCGCTACGGCACGGTCCACGTGGCCGGCAAGACGGTTACCGAGGCTCGCCTGCTGCTCGAACGGCAACTCGCCCAATACTTTGACGGGCCCCAGGTGGCGGTCGAAGTGGGCGCCTACAACAGCAAGACCTACTTCGTGATCACTGCGGGTGCGGGGTTGGGCGACCACATCATCTCCTTCCCCATCACCGGCAACGAGACCGTGCTGGACGCCATCAGCCAGATGCAGGGGCTTTCACAGGTGTCCAGCAAGACGATTTGGGTGGTGCGGGCGGCGCCGAGCGGTGTCGGCTGCGAGCAAATCCTGCCCGTGGATTTTGAAGCTGTCACCCGCGGCGGCTCGACGGCCACCAACTACCAGGTCCTGCCCGGCGATCGCATCTACATCGTGGGCGATAGCTTGGTTGCTTTCAACAACTTCGTCAACAAGACTATGGCCCCCGTCGAGAAGCTGTTGGGCCTCACCGGATTTGGCGCGGTCACCTTCCGCAATATGCAGATTTTGGGACGATTTTCCACGGACCCCCTTTATATCCTTCCGCCTTGACGGCGTCGCCGGCCTGCTCGCCCTAGGAACGATCCACTGCGCCAAGAGGTTGTGAAAAAATGGGGATGGGCATCTCACCGGACATCGATTTCTCGGGGACTACGTATGCCGGCTCGCAGCCGGTCCCAATTTTCTCGCAACCTGCGAACCATCTGCCCCTGGAAAACGTCCGCCGGCTGGTCGAGAGGAACCGGCAGGACCCCGGCGTGGATCTCGCCGTCGCCCGTCCGATGTCTATCGGCTCCGTAGGGATTATCGGGGCCGGCATGATGGGCGCCGCGATCGCCGCGGCCCATATCCAATATGGCCTGCCGGTGGTGATCTGCGATGCGAACGAGGTCGTCTTGGCCGGCGCGCGCAGTGCCATCGAAGCCTCGCTGCAAGAGGGACGATTGGTGGAGGAGCCTCGCAAGGCCCGCGCCAAAGAGCTAGTCGGGCGACTCGTCCAAGCGAGGGCCGAACTGGCCGTGGTTTCCCGCGCCGACCTGGTCCTGGAATCGATCGTCGAGACCCTATCGGCCAAACAAGGGCTGTACGCGCAGTTGCAGGCACGCCTCGGCGCCGGCACGATTCTGGCCTCGAACACCTCGACCATCCCTATTGCGCGCTTGGCGGAAGGGCTCGTTGAACCGGAGCGGTTCTGCGGGATGCACTTCTTCCATCCCGTCGCCAGGCGCCCGCTGGTGGAGATCGCCCGCGGGCCGCGGACCAGCGACCAGACCGTCGCCACCGCCGTCGCCCACGTCAAAGCGATCGGACGGATGCCGATTGTGGTTGAGGACGGACCGGGATTAGTGGTCAACCGGCTGTTGTTCCCCTACCTGACCGAGGCACTGGAACTGCTGCGGGAAGGGGCGCGGATCGAGGAGATCGAGCAGGCGGCAACCGACTTCGGCATGGCCTTGGGACCCTTGAGGCTGATCGATGAGATCGGGCTGGACACGACCTTGCACGCCGGGTGGGTCCTCTCGGCAGCCTTTCCCGAGCGGATCGTCGCCTCGCCGCTGCTGGTCACCCTGGTCAAGGCGGGGCGGCTGGGCCGCAAGGCGGGCGCCGGCTTCTTCGCCTACGACCACGCTGCCCAAGCCGGCGCCTCGGGCGTCCCAAGTCCACACGTCAAAAGCATGATTGCCCGCTGGGCCGTTGCTCACCGCAGCCACACCCCCAAGTCGATCGCCGACCGGCTGCTGCTGCCGATGGTGCTGGAGGCGACCTGCCTTCTCGAAGAAGGCAAGGTCCGCGACGTGCGCGACCTCGACCTGGGGGCGGTGTTCGGCCTGGGCTTCCCCCCGACACGCGGCGGCTTGCTGTGGTGGGCCGACACCCTGGGGGCGGCGGAGGTCGTCAGCCGGCTCCGGTCCTTGGATGGCAACCATTGCCGCCATCGGCCCACGGCCATGCTCGAGCATCTGGCCCACAGCGGCGGACGGTTCCACCACGATCCGGCCGATCAAGGCACTTTTCAGCCGCCCTTGCAACGGCTATAATGCGCGGCGTTAATCGTCGGCAACCTTTGGCGAAAAGGGGCGTTGCGCATGGCTGCGAGGAAAGCGGCAAACCGGTATCCGCGGCGCGGCGAGCGGATTGTCCCGCGGATACTCCAGGAGTTCTTCCTTGATCCCATTCCCGAGGAACTGGCGGGCGCCGACGGCCTGCGGCTGTGCGACCTGAACGAGAGCGCCTGGAAGCGGTTCCCCGAGGATGTGCTGCGCAAGCTATCCCTGGTGGTCGTGGAGAAAACAGCAGGCCGTCTCGCGGGACGCATGGGACGGTTGGTGCGTTATCGTCCTTTTCCCCGTCCGCCAGCCGGCGTTTGCCTGGAGGACCTCCGCATCGAGAACCGCACGCGACGGTGCCTCGCCCAGGAAGGGTTTGGCGAAGACCTCCAGAAGTTGGGCGACCACACGATCGGCGACATCCAGTCGATGCATTCGTTTGGCCCGCGGTGCCTGATCGACTTGCTCAGTGCATTGGAATCGCCGCGAAGTTCGAGGAGAAAGACGAAATCGACGCTCAGCAGGCTATCGGAACTACTCAGCAGCAAAGCGCGGCGGCTGGCGGCGCTACCCGAGGCCGCGATGGTCCGAGCGGACGACCCGCGATTCTCGGCCTTGATGCGCGCCGTGGATGCGGACGCCCGCACGGCGGCCGATCTGGCCGAGCGGCTGCTGGCCCGTAGCCAGGATCCGCCCAAGGCGGCCCTTGTCGTCCGCCAGGTGCGGCAGTTGTCGGATCGGATCGAGGCCAAGTCGCGGTTGACGCTTGAGCAAGAGTTGATCGATGTGTTCGCCTCCACGTCGAAACAACGGAATCGCGATATCTTGATGGGCTACTGCGGCTGGAAAGACGGCCGGCGGCATACGTTGGCTGTGGTTGGCCAGCAGTTCAAGGTCACCCGCGAGCGTGTCAGGCAAGTCTGCGCTAAACTCATGTGCAAGCCGAAGAACCCGTCGACGATCCTGGCGCCGGTGATGGACCGCGCGCTGGCGCTGATCGCCGCGCGGCTGCCGTGCCACGCCCGGCAGATCGAGGCCGAACTGGCCGAGCAGAAGTTCACCGCGGTGGGTATGTCGATCGAGGTGGTGCTCGACGGGGCGGAACTCTTGGGCCGCCCTGTCCCGTGCATGGTAGTCCAGGTCGATCCCAAACGGGAAAAAAGTGCCTGGAAAAGACGTGACAGCGCTGTTTTTCCGGATGAGTCCGCGGCCAGCCATCCATCGGCATCCGGCTCCGCGAAGAATAGTTCTGACACCTTTTCCCGCCGCGACAGTCGGGTGCTGATCCGGCCCGAGCAACTCGACACCGTGCTGGCCATCGTCGATTTGGCGAAGAAGGAGGGCTACTTCCACGGGTTGGCGACCGTGGAGATGATCGAGCAGGCCATCGCTTCCAATCCGTGGGGCATGCCGCTGATCAGGCAGACACTCATGCTCATCGACGGCTTCCGTTGGCTCGACGAGGCCTCGGGCTGGTTCCGCATAGTGCGGATCAGGAAGCACGGGCTGCCGAAGGGGCTCGACAAGGTCCTGGCCGTGGCGGGCGAGGTGACGCTCGCGGAGCTTCGCGTGGCGTTGTCGCGGAACCGCCGCCTGTGGAAAGAGCCCCCGCCCGACAACGTATTGCTGGAGTTCTGTCGACAGATGCCCGAGGTCCGCGTCGAAGGGCAGCGAATCATTGCCGACCCGCCACGCAATTGGCGCAAAGTCCTCACCGGCATCGAGGCCAAACTCGTCCGCATGTTGAAGGAGCACGGCCCGGTGATGGAACGCGGCATGATGGAAGACCTCTGCGTCTCCGAGGGCATGAACCGCTTCAGCTTCCACGCCTTTCTCTCCTGGTCGCCGGTGATCGCGCAGTACGGGCCCAGCGCGTATGGGCTGGTGGGGGCCGACGTGTCGCAGGAACAGGTCGACCAGTTGCTCACCGACTACCGCGCCAGCCGGCCGAATCACCGCGTGTTGCACAACTACGGCTGGACCGACGACGGCAAGGTGTGGCTGCGCTACCGGCTCTCGAAGTCGGCCAGCACCCACGGGGTAATCACCGTGCCCACAGCGCTGAAGGACGTGGTGCATGGCTGTTTTCAACTTCTCGCCTCCGACGGCCGCGTCATCGGCGAGCTAATCGCCAAGGAGGGCCGCGCCTGGGGCCTCGGCCCTTTCCTCCGCGAGCAGAACGCCCGCATCGGCGACCGGATCGTGCTGACTTTGGACCTCAAGAAGCAAACCGCCACGATGTTGTGGGAGGCGGACGACGCGGAACCACCCCAACCAATCCCTAATCCCTGATCCCGACTTAACCAACGCGGCGGTGGGGAATACCAAGGTGACGTCCCATATCAGAACGAGGCCCCCCGAGCCGCGTCCCCTTTTACTTTTCACGTCGGCAATTGAGAGCCGCGTCCCCTCGTATGAAACTTCCCCCCGAAGGCGCCCGCTGGCTGGTTTCGCTGCGATGGCTGGCCTGTGCGGGGGTGTTTGGCGCCACCTGGCTGACTTCATCGGTGCTGGTGGTCGTGCCCGACCCGATGCCGCTGTACGCCGTCGCCTGCGTCATGGTCGGCTACAACCTGCTGTTCTACCTGGCCCAACGCCACGCACCGGCCGGCGAGGGCAACGTCGACCGGAACATTTTTCTGCAAGTGACGCTCGACCTGATCGCTCTAACGCTGTTGCTGTACTTTGCCGGTCTGCCGCGGAATCCGTTTCTGTTCTATTTTGTGTTCCACATGATTATAGCGGGCATGTACCTGCGCGGGTCGGCGCCGTATTTTTTCGCCGGGTTGTCTACGGCGATGATCGGCACGGTGCTGCTGTTGCTGTACCTGCAATGGCTTCCGTCGTATCCATTGCGGTTTCCGTCGGACCCGCCGGAGTTGCCGCCGCCCGACGGGCTTTACCTGCTCAGCGTTTTCGTGGCCTTTGCCAGCGCCCTGTGGGTGGCCGTGTACTTCACCACCTCGATCCGCCGCTACGTCGACCGGGCCCACGCCGAAATTCGCCAGAAGGAGAAGATGCTGGGCATCGGGCAACTCGTGGCCGGCATCGCCCACCAGATCGCCAACCCGCTGGACGGCGTGCAGAACTGCCTGCGGCGGATCGGCGAACGGGTGAAAGACGACGAGCACCTGACCGAATACGTGCAACTGATGGCCGAGGCTCTGGAACGCATCGAGCGGACGGCCAAGCGGGTGCAGGCCTTCGCCCGGCCGCGGGGCATCACCCTGCAAAGCACCGATGTGAACCAGGCCGTCGAGGCCACGCTGGAGGTGCTCGGCGCCAGTCACGGCCGCAACCTCCGCATCCACAAGGAACTGGGCGACGTGGCCCCGGTGCAGGGCGACCCGTACACCTTGCAGGAAGTGCTCTTCAACCTTTGCACCAACGCCCTGAACGCCATGCCCAACGGCGGCACGCTCACGCTGCGCAGCTACGCCCTGGGCAGCAAGGACGAGGACCAGATGGGCTCGGTGGCCATCGACGTGGGCGATACGGGCGTGGGCATCCCGCCGATCAACCTGGAGAAGATCTTCGAGCCCTTCTTCACCACCCGCGCCGATAGCGGCGGCACCGGCCTGGGGCTCGGACTGTGCCGCATGTTGATTTCCGAGATGGGCGGCCGCATCGAAGTCCGCAGCGCGCTGGGGCAGGGCGCCACGTTCACGGTGGTGCTGAATCGGGCGGATGCCCCAAAGAATTCAGCCAAAGGTAGGAAAGCAGATTGAGGCGGTTAGCTTTCACAAACTGCTATACAGGACTTGCTCAGCACACTGGAATTGACTAGACTCGATAGTATGAGTACCGCAGAAGAGATCGAGGTCGCCATCTCCACGCTGCCGCCGGAGGAATTGAACCGCCTTCGGGCGTGGTTCGAGCAATTCGATGCCGACTCGTGGGACAAGCAATGGGAGGAGGACGCCACGGCGGGAAGGCTCGATCGGCTCGCCGACCAAGCCATTGAGCAGTTCCGCCAAGGTCGGTGTACTGAGTTGTGAAACACTATGCCTCTCCCGAGTTTTGGCAGCACTACCATCGCCTCCCGGCGAGAACCCGCGAACTCGCCGACCGATGCTTCGGATTGCTGAAAAACGACTCAAGCCATCCTTCCTTGCATCTCAAGAAGGCCGGCCGTTACTGGTCGGCGAGAGTGGGAAGGAAGCATCGAGCGCTTGCGGTGGAGCAACCCGAACGGCTGATCTGGTTTTGGATCGGCAGCCATGCGGAGTACGATCGGTTGTTGCGATCTTGAGGGCGACAATGGACAGTCCAAAGCAGCAAGGACCGACGAAACAACAACTTCCATTCGTTGCGAGGCTATTCATTGGGGTGCAGCGAGTGACGTTGGTTGGACTTGTGGCATTCGTTGGCATATTTGTGGTTTCGTTATTTGTGGTGCCCCGCCTCAACCTCGTGCCGTCGGCGCAGCGGGCACCGTGCCAAAGCAATCTGCGACAAATTGGCCTTGCGTTACACGAATACTATCAAGCGTACGGCTGTTTTCCCCCAGCCTACATTGCCGATAAGGATGGCAAATCGATGCACAGTTGGCGGGTATTGTTATTGCCCTTTCTGGACTGTGACGACCTCTACAAGCAGTACGATTTTGCCGAACCCTGGAACGGCCCACACAATTCTCGCCTGATGGGAAAGTGTCCATCCGTCTATCGCTGTCCATTGGCGAGTAATCGGAATCCATCGGCAACCAACTACCTAGCGGTTGTCGGCGCTGCCACGCTATGGCCCGGAGGAAAGTCCCCACGATTGGAAGACATTAGAGACGGCATGTCCAACACGATTGGGGTGGTGGAAGTCGCCGACTCGGACATCAACTGGATGGAACCTCGCGACATGGGTTTCGACCAAGCGGTTGTCGGCGTGAACAAGGACCGGCACGTTGGAATCAGCAGTAATCATAGCGGCGGAGCAAACGTCTCGTTTGTAGATGGTTCTGTCAGGTATTTGCCTGAGAGCGTGTCACCGGCAACGCTCAGGGCATTTCTGACGATTGCCGGCGGCGAGAAGATCGAGATGGGCCAAGACGGGACGTTCTCCGTGCGTCCGCCGCAACAACCACGCCTTCCGTCACCCGGTAGAAAGAGTTATAATTGACACGGTTGTGGCGATGTGTTGCGTGCGCTGTATGGGGAGTGTCCCGCGATGATGATCACTGAGTCTGTGTTAGGCAATGCGGTCGAGACCGCGAAAGAGTATGGCGCCACGGAGTTGATTCTCTTTGGTAGCGCACTGAACCCATCCGAGGATGCACGGGACATCGATCTTGCATGTCGAGGCGTGGAGGGCTGGAAGCTGTTCGGTCTCGGCGCCGCTTTGGAAGAACGGTTGCGAATGCCGGTGGACCTCGTCCCATTGGACGAGCCCAGCAGATTCGGTCGCTGGATCGAAGCCCACGGAAGGAGATTGCTGTGAATCTTGAAGTGCTCAAAGAGGAAATATCGATTCAATTGGAGTTGATGGAAGGGACCGTGCGCGAGATCGAATCACTTCAAACGGACCTGGGATCGAGAAAACCAACGGTAAGGGAAGTGACGGCAGCCGCCGTGTTCCTTGCCGATTTCTATACTGGCGTGGAAAACATTCTGAAACGGATTTCCCGCTGCCATCGCGTCACAATGCCCGTCGGCGAAGATTGGCATGTGGAGTTGTTCAACCGCTTCTGTGAGCCCGGGTTCCAGGGCCTGCCCATCATCTTTGACGACGAACAAAAGAAATCGTTCGCCAACTACCGGGCCTTTCGGCATGTGATGCATCATGGCTATTCGCTGCAACTCGATTGGGCACGCTTGGTTGAAGGCGTCGAGAAGGCAAACGCGGCGTATGTTTGGTTTCGGGCGAGACTTAATGATCTGTATGGCGTCTGACCGTGTGGGCTTATGAAAATCCTTGTCGTCGACGACGAAAAGATCAAGCGCGTCACCCTGGCCGACGATCTGGCCACGCAGGGGCACGACGTGGTCACGGCCGCCGACGGGGAGGAGGCGCTGGAAAAACTGGCCGCCGGTCCGTTCGACGTGGTGGTGACCGACCTGAAAATGCCCCGGCTCGACGGCCTCGAACTGTTGAAGTGGATCAAGCAAGGCCCGCTGGCGGAGATGGAAGTCGTTATGATGACCGCCTACGGCAGCATTCCCGTGGCGGTCGAAGCGGTGAAGCTCGGGGCGTTCGACTTTCTGACCAAGCCCTTCCGCAACGAGGACATCTTTCCGCTGCTGGCGCGGATCGAGCGGCAGCGGGAGGCGGCCACGGCCGAATCGCGTCCGGCGGCCGCGTTCTCCGCCACCGACCTGGCCGCCGCCATCATCGGCCAATCGGCCGCCATGGACCGCGTCAAGCGGATGATCGAAATCTGCGCCAAGACCGACGCCAACGTGCTGCTGTGCGGCGAGACGGGCGTGGGCAAGGACCTGCTGGCCACGATCATCCACCGCCATAGCCACCGGCACGGCTTCCCCTACGTCAAGGTCGGATGCACGCTCTTCCCGCCGCAATTGATCGAAAGCGAGCTCTACGGCCACGAGAAGGGCTCGTTCACGGGCGCCGAGCAGCAGCGCAAGGGCCGTTTCGATCTGGCCGAAGGCGGCACGCTGTATCTCGACGACGTCGACGATATTCCCCTGGAGCAGCAGCCCAAGCTGCTCCGCGCGATCGAGGAAAAGGTGTTCGAGCGCGTCGGCGGCGCCATGCCCATCAAGGCCGACGTGCGGATCGTCGCCTCGACCAAGCGGAACCTGCTGGAGAAGATTGCCGAGGGCACCTTCCGCGAGGACCTCTACTATCGGCTCGACGTGCTGCGGATCAACATCCCGCCGTTGCGCGAACGATTGGACGACGTGCCGCTGCTGGCCGAGCATCTCTTGAAGCGCATCGCCGCCGACCGGCCGTGCCGCATCGAGCCCGGCGCGGTCGAACTGCTGGCCCGGCACGATTGGCCCGGCAACGTGCGCGAGCTTTACCACACTTTGGAGCGGGCGTACCTGATCGGCGGCGGACAGATCACCACCGAGATCCTCAGCGGCGAGATCGGCGGCCCCGATGCGAACCAGCGGCTGCCGGTGGGCGGCTTCCAGGCGGCCATCGACCACGCCGAGCAGCAGTTGTTGCAGGAAGCGCTGCGCAATTCGGGCGGCAACAAATCGGCCGCTGCCGCCGCCTTGGGCATGAAGCCCTCGACCTTCCGCGATAAGCTGGCCAAGCACGGGCTGGGATGACGCTCTTCGCGGCGGTGTGGCATAATTTCACATTCTCTAACGTGTTTTACCATAAGACGTTACGACGCAATCGCGAAAAATAGGCTGAAAAGATACGCCATGTCCTTGACAAAATGGGAAATTTAGATGAGAATAGGTGGTAGTACATGGGCCTTCTTCATTGAGAAGAGGCGGTAACTCAAAGATCAAACTCTTCCTTGAGGCAGCGCGTCGCTCGTTAGAACAAAAAGTCACTCGTTCCCGGGCTGACTCCGTCCTGAACTAACGCGGTGGGCACTCTTTGAACCTCAAGGTCTTGCCACTTCGCTTGCACGGGAAGCCTCTCGCTCGGGTTCGACAACATCGACTGTGTCATTATGCGGTGCTAACCATTTTGGCGGCTTCGATGCCGAGAAGGCGCGTAGAAAGCGGAGGTAACTTTCATGGTACTCAATGTTATGCGAGTTTTATTGTGTGTCGCGTTGGGATTGTGGGTTAGCGGCGCACACGCAGGCTCGATCGGTGTGACTCAGCAATATCCGGACATTGCTGTGCCGGACAACTTTTCACAAATCAGCTACGACCACGTCACTGGTACGTTTACGGCGATCGGTGATCCGCGGCAATACACTGTGGGGCCGGAGGAAAGCCCAACAATCTACCAGTTCGCCACGCCGGAGAGTTCGCGGAGTTTTAGCCTTACGGCCAACTTGGATCCTTCGACTGGATCGCCGAAATGGAATCCTTCGACTGGATATGGATCGCTGACGATCACCGGCAGCATCCTGGATACAGATAATACAACGGTGCTGTGGAGCGGGACGCTGCTAACCGCCACGCTGGATCAGATCGGTTTCTTTTCTGCATTAGACGCGGCTCAAATGGGTGATGACTGGGACAATGGCTTTTTTGACTCTTTCGACTTTGTTTACAATGTCACGGGCGGTCTGTTGGCACCGCAGTACGGCGGGGCAGGCTCGGGCAAGGTCGGCCTGATGATGATCGCATCGAATTCGGGCTTTACCGGCTCGTTCGCCACCGATGATTTTGCGGCGGCCAACTTAGCAACGGGCTCCACGGTAGATGCGGTCTTCTACCCTGTGCCCGAACCGTCCTCGATGGCATTGCTGTTGCTTTTCATGGCCACTGGCCTTGTGATGACAGCGTTTCGCCGATCTCGGATGATGCGGTGCGGAGTCACGCTATGGAAGGGTTGACAGCGGCGACCCTGCTTGCCGAAACAATTCGCAGCCCAGGCGGTGATCAACCAATATCCACCCTGGGCCTGACGGCCGGCTCAACCGCGCGTTTTTCGCTAATTGCATGGGACTCTAATTTCGTCAAGATATTCAACAAAGACACACCTTCTGGGTATCCAATTGGGAGAGCAAGCTATGTTTCATCGCACCGTGAAGCGCTGGTTGGGGCACGACAATCCGTTGCGCAGGAATGTTTCGCAGTTTGGCCGCCGGCTGCTTCTCGAACCGCTGGAAGATCGAAGGCTCCTGTCGCTCGTGGGGGTTTTGCCAACTTTCCCCGTAGTCAGTTACGACAGCACCGGCACGCTGAGCTACAACGCTGCCGCCCT
>Ga0315287_10002851_pt1 | contig 16529 bp, 17 predicted proteins | sample YL17G11_0_MG_FD_205037 | JGI IMG/M metagenome (GOLD analysis project Ga0315287, IMG submission 205037) | Sediment microbial communities from Yellowstone Lake, YNP, Wyoming, USA - YL17G11_0 | ecosystem: Environmental > Aquatic > Freshwater > Lake > Sediment | place: USA: Wyoming | collected... | reverse complement strand
TTTGCGTCATTCATGATTTTAATATTTTACTGGCAGTTAAAAATCTCAACATTAGCATTTGTGATTTGATCACTAGGCGATGGCATAAACCCTACGTTGATATATCGAAATGTTTTTGTTTTATTAGGCGGTATAATGTCATAAATTGTGAAACTTCTTCTACCTAACTCAGTTCCACTCCTTGTTGAGAAAATCATAACTCCCCTAATGTCTCTACACTCAGTATCCGATGTGTTTCTTATCGTTATTGAGTTAATAATAGCTGCGGTGTCAAAGCCACCCTTTACCCAACGAAAACCGATAAGACCACCCTTCTTACGTTCGTATTCTTTTTTTCCTTTTGCGGTATGTTTGTACCTCTCCTCGACTTCCTGCATTCTTAGTAATGCTCGTTGTGTGATGTCGTATGTGTACTTCTTATCTCTGATATCCCCTAATTGCCTTATCGCACGATCTAGGCGTCCTTGGGATATGGATTCTTCCACTTCTTGAAAAATACTTTCATTAACTGCTTTGTCCAATGCCTTAACATCTTCCCTTCCTTTATATTGTTCCGAAAGGTTAAATGCAATTATCACAGCGTCATTTATTCTTTTTTCCGATAATGCTTTTCTTGCTTCTTCAATTTCTCCTTGTACCCTCACATCAGTAATTGCTTTGTTCAGTGCCTTAACATCTTCTCTTTGGCTATATTTTTCCGAAAGTTGAAATGCAATCATATTCGCATCACGTATTCTGCTTTGGGATAGTGCTTTTCTCGCTTCTTCAATTTTTCCTTGTACCCTTTCATCCGTTGACGTACAAGCGGCATTAATAAGAAGTAAAGCACAAAATACCAATATTTTAGTAAAGCTGCTCTGATATTTCATTAGTCCACTCCTTTCTATATTATCGCCCATAGTAGTAGCGGGGTCAGGTCTTTAATCTTGACATTGCTCATGAAGCCGTGATAGTGAACAGCCATGGCACGACCACTGCGGATACACGCAGAAAGAGATCGCTCACCATATCGGCCTGCATTACACCTCTGTGAGCAGGCTGATCGCCCGTTCCAGAATATGCTAAAAGACAAGACCTGACCCCCGATGACCCCGGGTTGATAAGGAAGTAACGTCTGAGGTCAGGGGTGAGGTCGTAATATCGCATCCCCTGAAGCGATTCGTTAGCCGATTAATTTTTTGCCTCTATCAGTTTACCATTAATAAATTTATGAATTATGCTGGAAATATATGTTTGATAGGGTAATCCCTCGATCATTGCCTTTTTTTGCAATTCACTTAGGTCTCTTTCGGAAATTCTTATGTTCAATCTTTTGTCTTTCTTTAAAGTGTTCATTGCATATTTCATCAGTTCTGCTTTTCTTTTTGAAAGATTTTTTACTGGAACCCATTCCCCTTTTTCAAAACTATCCAATATTTCCTGCTCTTTTTTAGTTAATTTAATTTTCATACTTTTTCTCCAAAATAAATTTCTGTTGCCTTTCTACTGGGGATGATGGTTTTCAGGAATATTTCTTCGTCATCCTCAAGATAAGGAACAAGGTATGCGTAATCATTTATTCCAATTACCATTATCCGCTGTCCTGAATATCTTTTTTGATTTGGATGTTGATAGTCATTTAATATGTCACCTTTTTCAATATAATAAACAACATCCTCAAAGCATATTCCCCTAAGCTCCTTGAGCTTCAAACTCTTTTCCGTATTCCAATTTATGTGTTTCATTAATTAATAGATTAGCACATTGTGTGCATTATGGCAACAAATAAAGCACAAATAAAGCTAAAAATAATTATGATGATGCTGGTTGACTTTGTTTTTAGATAGCCTATAATCTTACATAACTTATCCTCATCAGACAGTATGAAAAAAACAGTACGCACAGTAATTTTTTTTATTCTTCTCTTTGGCGCTTTCCTGGCGCAGGCTGTAGGCGCTGGTTTGTCCCCCGCATACGCGTTTTCTGATCAGGATCTTGATAATATCCTCGCACCCATCGCCCTCTATCCGGACCCTCTGCTGGCCGTGATGTTGCCCGCCTCGACGTATCCGGCGGAAATTGCCGACGCGGACGCATGGTTGAAAAGAGGCGGGACTGTATCAGGCATTGACGGACAGAGTTGGGATGAATCTGTCAAGGCAATTGCCTACTATCCGGACATTCTTAAAATGATGGCCGGAAATTTGGACAGGACTGCCTATATCGGAGATGCCTTTCTCAACCAGCCGGAAGATGTGACAAGATCGATCCAGCGGCTCAGGCGGCAGGCCAGAGACGCCGGCAATCTGGAGAGTAACGATAAACAGCAAGTCATTATGGACGGGGACGACATCGAGGTCATCCCGGCTCAACCAGAGTATATGTACGTTCCCCAGTACGATGCTTCCGTTGTATATAAAAAAAGTTCGGTTCCGGGCAGGCCGCCCTTCATCACCTACGGCTTTGGTCTGGCAATCGGGGGCTGGTTGTCGATGGACTTTGACTGGCGCCAGCGCCACGTAATCTATCATGGCTGGAATCGGCCGGGCTGGGTCAATCATGCCAGGCCTTATATCCACGTGCCGAATGTTTATATCAACAGAAGCAGGCCTTTCATAAATCAGACATGGAGGCATGACATGTCACATGGCGACCCTGAAAAGTTCCGGACATCACAACCCGGCCGCGTTAGCACAGGCAGAGTTGCACACACGCCTGAAGCCAGGGGAAGAGGGACAACACCGACAACGCTCCCGGGAGTAATTTTCGGTCCCAGGGGCGACACCAATTCGTTCAGCAATCGCGGCAGGCAGAGCCTCGGTACAATCAACCAGCGGCAGGCGCCACCGGCTGCCGCTATCAGCCGACAGCCGTCCATGCCAGCTCCTGCTATCAGCCACGCCCCCTCGCAGCCCCGTCCAGCCGGCGGAAGCATGCAGCCTCCCAAGACGCCGTCAGTTACCTTTGGCGGTTACAGGGGAGGCAGCGAGGCAATGTCACAGAGCCTCCGCGGCCAGTCCAGCCGTGAGAGCAGCATGGAAACACGACCATCCGCCGCCCCTGCAAGCAGAGGGAGTGCTCCCGCGGGCAGGAGTTCCTCCGGGGGCAGACCAGACCGGTAGCAAAGGCAGGTTTGTGTTAAATGTTTTTTGGTAACAGGTAATCAATGAATATGGAAAGGAAGGAAACTATGGGTACAATAGAGAAGAAACCCGCATGTCGCCCATCGCGGGGATTGGCTTTCATCGCTTTGCTTTTGTTAACTGCGGTGTTTGTCATTGCCTGGAGTATACCGGTAGTCGGGGCGCCATTGCAGAGGCTCTTTTCCTCTCCCGAAGACGCCTTGAAAAGTCTTGCTGATGCCGTCAAGACAAAAGACAAAGCCGCACTCGAGCAGATCTTCGGGCCCCCCGGAAAAGACCTTCGCTCCGGTGACAGGGTGCAGGATGCCGCAGAATTTGAAGAGCTTGCCAAACACCTGGCTGAAAAAACCAGCCTTGTGAAAGACGGCGATTCAAAAGTGATCCTTCACATAGGAAACGAGAACTGGCCATTTCCTATTCCCATTGTAAAAAAAGATAATCAATGGTTCTTTGACACGGAAGCAGGTAAAGAAGAGATACTGAACCGCCGGATCGGGGAAAACGAACTCACTGCCATACTGGTCAGCCGCACCTATGTGAAGGCGCAACGCGAGTACACGCTTAAAGACTGGGATGGCGACGGGATATTTGCATACGCGCAGAAACTCCGGAGCGATCACGGGAAGAGAAACGGCCTCTTCTGGAGACACGCGCCGGGAGAAGAGGTAAGCCCCCTGGGTGAGCTCGTGGCACGAGCCTGGCATGAGGGATACAAGAAGAAAAAGGCCGCCTTCAGGGGAGAGGCGCCGGCGCCTTTTCACGGCTACTATTTCAAGATATTAACAAGGCAGGGGAAAAAAGCGCCGGGAGGAAAATACAACTATATCATCAACGGTAACATGGTTGGGGGCTTCGCCCTGGTCGCTTTTCCCTCAAACTGGGGAAAATCCGGAGTCATGACCTTTATTGTCAATCAGCAGGGGGAAATTTACCAGAAGAATCTTGGGCCGGATACAGCGAAGATCGCCCGGGAGATGAGATCATACAATCCCGATACAACCTGGATGCGTGTTAAAGAATGAGGGGGATTAAAAAAAAGGTGTGCAATCTACCGATTTCTTGCCGAAGCGGTATTTATCATAGCAAATATTCTTCATGATGGGCGATTCTTCTCCATCCATGTGTCTGCATATTTCAACAGGAGTGAGGAGATACTGCGACATTTCGTGGTGAGAGGCTGATCCCCAATAAGACACTGCCCCGCTTTCATGAAGAAAACGGGGCAGTGAAGAGACAAATTGCGGATTATTTCACCGCATGGTTATGTTAATTACTTGCCCGGAGGCGGGGGAAGACGGGGGAAGCCCGGAGGAGGCTTCGGAAGCGGAGGAGGGAAGCCCGGAGGAAGCGGAATATGGATCGCCGGTGGGTGCGGGGGATGAACGACCGGGATACCGCATTGATGCTGCACTTCCACGTTCACCTTGACAAGAGCGGTATGGGCTGCCGCCAAATTACGGAGCACTGTTGCGAGCTGCGCCGCAAGTTGTCGCTGCTGGTTCTCAAGAGCAGCATGGGCCTGTTCGGCTCGCTGCTTGTTGGCTTTGGCCATGACACATTCTTTATTTGCCTGGCTGCATTCAGCCTTCATCCTCTCGGCCTGAGCTTGTAGCGGTTTCACACTGTTGTCGCAATAGGCATGTTGAGCATTAAGGACATCGGTGACACACTGGCCCATGGGCTTTGCTCCACAGAACGTACCGAGCTGCACGTTCGTCATTTTATTAAAATTGTTGACCGGGCTGCCCGCGGGAGCGGTATTCGGGTTATTACAGGCAGCGAAGGTTCGATTGATCAGGTTCACCTGATTGGTTAACGCGGTACACGAGGCGAGACTGGCATCATGCGCCCTGATCGTCTGCGGACGGGTGAGATGTTGTTGTCTCAGAAGTTGCTTGGGATCCATGGGTTGAGCATTTCCTATTAGCGGCAAAGCAACCAAAGAGATTGTGACCAGTAATAATACGACCAACTTTGTAACCTTCATTGTTTTCCTCCTTAATTTTTGGTTTGATAGGCAGGTGAAAATTGAAACACCTCTAAACTGATAAGGCATTGCTTTTTGATGGTGGGAGTATACGAAGAACGATCTTGCGTGTCAAGGGAATTTTGGCCACAAAATATCAAATAGTAATTACCATATTTTGCATCATTTTCCTGACAATTTCACCTGTTAATTTAACCTTGACACTCAAGAGCCTTTCCCTTCATAATGTTTAGGCATCAATGAAGTTGCGATATTAAGATAATAATGAAGGGTTGATATTGACGATCATTGACCTCTACCCGCTCTTTCCCGGGATGTAAGGAGGATTGAATGATCACCGTTCATGATGCCCGATGTTATTTCATCAATGCGGGCAGAACAAGGAGGGCAAAATGAGAGAGGCAAAAAAGATTCCAACGGTCGGTGAAATCCAGCTTTGGAATTATGCACGAATTATCGTTCGCTGGTTCTTGACAATAACGATGCTGTTAGCGTTGCTGCCAGGCATGCTGTGTGCCGCTAATACTGCCCGTCCAGCGGAAATCCCCCCTGAGGCAATGGCGCTTCATGCTAAGTTTACACCAAAGGTTCAGCCAAGTGTCCGTATGTGGATCGACGAACAGGCGAAAAGACTGAGCCAGGGGCAAATGGACGAGGGCAGTTTACACAATGGAATCCTTAACCGCTTTAGCCGGCAGCCCATTAAGACCGGGGACGTCGAGGCGATTAAGTTCCTTACCCACATACAAGCGATTAAATACATGGATGGCGATATTGGGGAGATGAACGGAAAGCTCAAATCGATTGAAGAGCAAAAGAGGGAACTCCGCGCAAAAATCAGTCGCCAGAAGGCCGGTTCGAATGTGGCAGCACTCAAACCAATGTCAGACGATCTGAAAGGCAAGCTCGACGGAATGAACGGAATGAGTGAGATGATGTCTATGCGCCTTCAGATGATGATGGAGCGCCGCAGTAAGATCATAGAAACGCTGAGCAATATCATGAAAAAAATCGCGACGACGGCGGAAACAATAATTCAAAATCTTAAGTAATATTGGGACTCAACACAAAGACAGTAAACGGCAATAATTACTGGTTAGCCTGATAATAGAAACATAAAAAAGGAGGCCTAAACGTGAATTTAATTGATCGAGTCAAAATGATTTTACTTCAACCAAAACAAGAATGGGAGGTCATCTCCAGTGAAATCACGACTACTTCAGAGTTGTACAAAAACTATATTATGCTATTAGCAGCCGTCGGCCCCGTGGCCTCTTTCATCGGGATGTCAATCGTTGGCATCAGCATTCCTCTTATAGGAACGTTCCGGGTTCCCTTTACAACCGCTATTGCTTCTACAGCTGTGCATTATGTTCTGGGGCTTATTGGAGTGTATGTACTTGCTCTGATTATCGACTACCTGGCTCCCACCTTTTCCGGAGAAAAGAATATGGGTCAAGCTTTCAAGCTCGCGGCATACTCCTGTACCGCCGGTTGGTTAGCAGGGATTTTTGTCATAATTCCTTCGCTCGGTACTCTATCGATTCTTGGCCTATACAGCATATATCTTCTTTACACGGGAATTCCCGTGCTCATGAAAGCTCCTCAGGAAAAAACGCTGGGGTATACGGTGGCGGCAGTAATCGCTGCCATAATCATCTTTGTCGTAATGAGCTGGATACCGCGCGCCTTCATTTCCTATCCTGCGCCAACCGTGAATGTGCCCGGAGTAACAGAAAAGGCGGCAAAGGATATGGAAGAGGCTGCAAAGAAGCTGCAGGAGGCCGTTTCAAAAATTCCCCAGGCTGGGCAGATGACCGCAGAACAGCAGAAGCAGATGGAAGCGGCAGTAAAGAAGATGCAGGAGGATATGATGAAGCAGACGCGACCGAAAAAGGAATAGAGCTATGGCTTTGCTGCAGATGGGCTGCGGCAAGTTCAGGGAGGATGGGAAACTCGCACAGGCGTACCCGCGAATATCAAGAAGCTCTGCTCAAGATACTCTGTCGGGGGAAGAACACTTGACAAGCAGAAACACATGAGATAAATAGAAGCGTCAGGATGAATCACTGATAAGGGGTCTCGTTATCAGATATCTTGGAGGACACTTCCTGTCCGATTTCTGCAGGTTTCTTTACCATCTATTCCTCCTTTGCGGGGCAGTATGCTTTTGAAAATAAAGATATCTGTTTCATCAGCAATTATGTAGCCGGTTATTTCGGCTTAATAAAAGGAAATAATCAATAAAACATCAAGTTGTCATAACGTTAACAATTTTTAGGAGGTTCAATCATGGAAAATAAAATTCACGGGGAGACCGCCTGCCTGAAAATAACTTTAATTTTTGCTCTTCTCATGGCGGCTGTTCTAATTCTTGCGGGATGTGTTTCGACATCAGGTACAGCCCTGGAAAGCCACAAGAAGGGGATAGAGGGCATAGCGGAAAAAGAGTTTTTCATTCCCAAGAAGCCTGTGGATCGCCATTACATAGGCTCCGCGTGGTCAAAACAATTCGGCCCTGTTGAAGACCCGACGGCGGCAGATATCCGTATCAAGAAGGAGAAGTCTTTCAACAATGTCCAGCAGGATTTTGCCTATAATCTCGGCATCGGTCTCGGAGGCCAGAGCATTGTTGGACCCACTGCACAAATAGGTGCGCAGGGCGGGAGCATCAAAAAGGCAGCATTGGAAGGTGTAGAAATAATCACGCCCGTTTCGCTTGCGGACATACCCTTTGAATTGAAGACCCCTTATATTACAGAGGCTCTGCGTCTGGCGAATTTCAAGGTGAAAGAAGAAAAATCCAGTAAGGCAGGCATTCAAGGATCGGTAGGGTTAGAGGTGGGAACTGTAACAGCTCTCGCCGAGGTGGGCTCCCAAGCCAGGAGGGGAACAGAAGGAGATGGTCTGGTTGTAGCCTACAAACTACACATGATTGATCCCAAGACATATACCAAGCAGGATTCAGGTAACATCTCTCTGGAACTGGGCAAGGTCGTTGATTTCTCCAAGGCGAGTCTATTCGCGAAGACACGATTGCAGATCATAGAACCGGGAGCCAGCAAATCCCTGCCGCGAAACCTTCTCTGGTCCTGTGACCGCGCCGATGCCAAAAGCCGGGACATGGTAGCAGCGTGGATCGTGGAACTGAAGTCTACTGACCCGAAAAGGAAGTCGCTTACTATCGCCTTCCCAGGCCTTCCGAATATAGAAGACTGTCAGAGTTTCAGCGGGGTTGTTTTCTCAAGGCTTGATCCTTTAACGGACAAGATTATCCGGCAGAAGGTCAACATCGTCATCGTTGACGCCGAAGTTTCCGATACACTGCAACCCCAAAAGTGGGAAGCCAGAATTTCTCTTGTGGATGAATCTTTCAAAATTAAACCCGTAATGCCTGATGATTTATAACAGGAATATTTTGTCCAACAAAGGAGTTGTGCAATGAACCGACCACTTTCGCGATTGCTTTTAGCACTATTGGTATTACTTTTACTGACTCCCTGCGGTGCTCAAGCCGGAAGCAAGCCGGTGGTTGTCAGCCATGACGAAACTTATGCCAACAAGGCCGTTCGCTTTCGTGTGGCGTGGCAATCGGAGTACCCCGTGGTGATGGTGAAGATCTTCGCCGGAAAGGATCAGAAAGAGATCAAGGTTGACGAATACGACAACAGGAGAACCCGTGACGGTTATTCTGGAGAGGTGAGCGCCATCGTTGAACTGGACCCCTCGTTTGCAGATGAGACGTTGTCCTTTACCATTCAAGTGGAGGATGACACGAGGCTTAGGAGCGACGAGGTAAGGGGTAAGGTGCAGATCGTGCAAGCCAAAAAGCAAGATGACGACTGGGGCAGGGACAAGGTGGCAGGGCAGCCGATGGGACAGCCGATGGGGCAGCCTCCGGGAGGCTCTACCGTCCAAATTATCGACAGGGTTGTAGGCCTTATGGACCGTTATGACATGGCGCCCTCTCTGGGCAATATTATAATCAACCGTGTCGGTACAGACGGTGTGAGCATCAGCACGAAAGCAACTGACGACAAAGCCTTGCGCGAGGTCAGCTTCAAGATTTTCGATATTACGGGAAATCTTGTTCAGCAGGATTCCGTGCCCATGACAGGAAAGGTCTGGGAGGGAACATCGAAAGTCATCAATCTGATCAACGGGAATTATAAGGTTGTCATCCAGGCTATCGATGGGGTCGGGAACACTTCCAAGGAAAAGACGGAATTCTTTTCCATTACAGGGTCTTCATTGGCCTCTCAACCCCCGGTAATACAGACGCCTTCATATCCGCCCCCCGGTACGGTACCTCCGCCACAGCAGCCTGGGGCGCAACAACCTCCGGGACCATGGCCTGCGGCACCACAGCCTGAGGCGCAACAACCTCCGGGACAATGGCCTCCGGCACAGCCGCCAGCGACGCAGTAGCAGATAGTGATTATGAAGAAAAGGCAGTCAAGACCCATTCTGTTTACTCTCTAAGGAGGATTGTATGAGATCGAAACTTATCGTCGCAGCAAGTGTTATTGTATGCATGTTGTTCCTCTATGCAGGGATCGGTTTTTCTCAGGAAAAGGTCAGCGGGTCCCAATCGACCCAGATTGTTGAACAGATGGGCGATAAAGCGAAGATTAACTGGTCGGAGGGCTATATAGAGGCAGTGGGAATCGGCGCTCCTCCCGAGCGGTACATAGGAAAGCCCAATGCTCGTCCCATGGCCTTGCGGGCGGCCAAGGTAGACGCCTACCGTAATTTGCTGGAGGCGACAAAGGGTGTGCGAGTCGATTCCACGACAGTCGTCAAAGATTTTACTGTGGAGAGTGATGTCATTAATACACAGGTAGAAGGCCTTGTGAAAGGGGCCAAGGTAGTTAATCAGGACTACCTGTCCGATGGAACGGCAGAAGTGACTCTGAGAATACCGATGGCGGGTGGCCAGTCTGTCATCTCTGTCCTCAACATAGATAATAAGAGTGAACCTGCCTTTGTGCCGCCAGAGCGGTTGATTCCTCCCGCCGATGCTGTTAAGAAACCGGACCCTTTGCCGCCCGAAACCCAGAAGAAAAGCATTACATACGATTCGAGCAAACCCGTTACAGGAGTGATCTTTGGCCTGGAGGGTCGAGCCTTTCAAAGACAATTGCTCCCTGTCATCATTACTATTGCAGATGGCAACAAACAAATCACCGTCTATTCCGTGAAGAGTGTGAAGCCGCCAGTAATCCGCAGCTACGGCGTTGTGCGCTATGCTGACGACAGAGAGCAGGCCAAGAAAAATACCTATGTCGGGGACAATACTGTGGTGATTCCCGTAACCGATGTCACAAAGGAGAACATGCTTGTGATCGGCGCCGATGCCGCGCGCGTCATACGCGATACCAGCATGCACGGCAACGATTATCTGAGTGACGCCAAGGTCATTGTCTCGTCAAACTGACGCATATTAACGCGAGTGAGATAGTAATAATGAAGGGGCTAAGAAAAATTCTTAACCCCTTTACTTTTTTTGCAAACCAAAATTCCTGCCAATTATGTAATTCTTTAGTCCCTCAGTTTAACATTTCATTGGATGCTTTTTAAGACCCCATCTATTTTAGCCATCAGCTCTTCAGGCGTTACCGGCTTGGCAATAAAATTTCTTCCTCCTATGATTCCTTCCTGTGATTGAACCTGCCGTCTCGACGCGATGGCGGTAATGAACAATACGGGGATCTTCCGTGTTTTTGGGTTCTCGAACAATAGCTCCGCCACCTGACCGCCGCCCATTTCGGGCATAATTATGTCCAGAAGAATTAAATCGGGACGCTCCTTCGAAGCCAGGACTACGCCGCCGCTTCCGCTCGTAGTTGTCAGTATCTCAAATCTCCCGGTCTTTTCGAGGTTGAGCTTGACAAAAAAGCAGAAATCTTCTTCGTCATCAATGAGCAATATTTTTTTCTTTTCAGGCGCTGCTTCTGATTTAATTTCTTCGTTCATGATGCTCTCCTATATTGGTGGATTGGAATCGCCTACATTGTTAAACGCGATCGCTGGCGGGCAATGCGATGATGACACATGTGCCTCCTTCAGATTCACTCTCTATCTGTACGGTCCCATGGTGTTTATCGATGATCCCTTTTGCGATAGAGAGTCCTAAACCTGCATTCCCGGAGCTGTCTTTAGTAGTATAGAATGGATCAAACACTTTTTCAATTCTATCTTTCGGGATTCCGCACCCGGTGTCAGCAAGGGTTATCTGCAGGTGGCTTTCTCCGGGCGCACTCTCAACTTTTTCAGCACTAATGGTGATAGTTCCTCTGTCCTTGATGGCATCAATAGAATTTAATAGGAGGTTGAGAAATACCTGTTTGATCTGATTACTGTCAACTGTCACCTTCGGCAAACCGGGAGAGAATTGTTTAACAAGCTTTATATGCTTTACTTTCAACTGGTGATCTATAAATGACAGCGTTTCTTCTATGACAGGCGGAATCTCCACCTGTTCGGTCTGAATCGGCATCTGACGTGTAAAGCTCAGGAGTCCCTTTATGATGGAATCAGCCCGGAATGCAGATTTCTTAATTCTCTCCAAGATATCCGCAATGTGAACATCAGAATCAGCGGATGTCCGCAGGTACTCGACCCCCTGGATAATGATCGCAAGAGGATTTTTCACCTCATGCGCAATGCCGGCAGCTACAATGCCTAACGCGGCTAACTTCTCGGACTGGATCAGCTGCTTTTGTGTCCGTTCCTTTTCCTCAAGCGCCTCTTTGCGGGAGTTGATGAGGGTTTGGGTAAAAATTCCGTATATAATGACAAAACAGGCAATGAGTACACGCGAGAGGACCTGATCGGACGCCAGAGAATCTATGATCCAGTATATTAATATCATGAAGAGGGCAATTAATATCAGACCATTGCGTTCTATCTGCTGGCGAAGAGTGTATTCTTTTACCATGCGTCTCAATGCCTCACCGGACGCAACGTAATGCATACTTCCGGAACTGTAACGAGAATACTCATATTTGTGTGGTACACACGGCCTTTTAGTTTGTTGAAGTCAGTGGTAATTCGATGACAACCCGGGTTCCTTCCTGAAGATTGCTATCTATCCGAATAGTGCCGTGGTGCTTATCAATTATCCCTTTTGTAATGGAGAGTCCCAGGCCAGTGTTTCCCAAATTATCCTTTGTTGTGAAAAAAGGATCGAACACTTTTTCAATCTTGTCCGCCGGGATGCCGCATCCAATATCAGCAAAAGAGATCTGTAGATACGGCTCTCCAGCTTCATTTCTTATCTGCCGGACGGCGATCGTTATTGTTCCATGGTCCCCCATGGCCTCTACGGAGTTCAAGAGAATATTGGCAAATGCCTGTTTGATTTGATCGCTGTCAATACTTACCAGTGGTGCATCCGGCGAGTATTGCCTGAGTACTGTTATATGTTTGGTATTGATCTGATATTCTACAAATGACAGGGTCTCCTCAATGACGGGTATAATCTCCGCTTTCTCTGTCTGAATTGATATCTGGCGCGTGAAACTCAGCAGCCCTTTCACTATAGTATCCGCCCGCTGTGCGGATTTCTTGATTCTTTCCACAACGTCAGCCAGCAGAGCATCAGAGCCGGAGGATGTTTTCAAATATTCGATGCCCTGAATAATGATTGCGAGAGGATTTTTCACCTCGTGGGCAATTCCGGCAACAAATGTGCCTACAGCGGCTAATTTTTCCGCCTGCAGCAGTTCTTCGTGAAGTTTTTTCTGGATTTCCTCTGACCGTTTACGATCGGTAATTTCCTGCTCCAATTTGATATTTCTATCTTCTATATCTTCTATATAATCTGAAATTTGTGATTGAAGCAGCGCTTTCTCGAGAGTTAATTTAATCTCAATAAGCATGGTTGATAAGAGAGTTTCATCTTTGGCATCAAAAGACCCTTCTGATTTCTTACGCGATAGATTCACTATAGCTGTGACATCGCCCTTGTGCCCTGCATAGATTGGCATGCTGAGAAACGAAGGCGAACCGTATTTGGGATCGTTTTTCTTTTTGGTTCTCGGATCCCTTTCGATATCTTTCACGAGGAGCGGTTTCCTTTCGGTAATTACGTGCTTAATAACAGAGTCGTCGATGTCGATATATTGGCCCTTTTTCAAGCCCTTTATACCCCTCGATCCGACAAGGCGAAAGCGTTTTGTTTCGGGATCGACCAGGTATGATGAGCCGATCTGGGAATTTGTCACTGCGAGTGCAGCATCAAGAAAAGTATTAAGAAGTTCTTCGAAGTCCCTGTTTTGGTAGGCTTTGTTTGCAACATTACTAATGGCGGTGAGTTCTATGGAACTTTGGGACGCCTGTGCCGTCAATTCCTTTATAATAGATTCCGCGAAAGAGAAGACGTTGTCGAATATATTGAAAAGGATATATAACCCGGTCAGGACGATGAGCAAAATAATGGTAAAGAGTGTGCTTACATAGTAACTGAAAGTTACATCCGCATTGTAATGCATGTATACAAGGATCAATGCCGGAAATACAATAATCGACGATCCCACGAGGACAAATTTTCTCTTTACATCCCTATTTATCGTGCTGATTCTTTCGTCCACAATGACACCCCTCTTACTCGTAAGTTATATTTGCTACTTTTAACTCAAAACGGCTCAAGACGCAAAGATTTTTATCAAAAAAATGAGGTGTATGTGGAGAATAAATCATTATCAGGGGGACTTCACGAGATGCTTGAAAGGATTCTTTATCGAAAGGCCATTGATTGTTTGGCTGTCTGTTAAATCTTCTGTTAGCAGAAGTACGGCGCCACTTCTGATAGCGGCCTGGATTAAAAGAGAATCCCAGAAGGAATAGTTATAACGGATGTGAATATCAATAGCCTCTAAGAGGGAATTCTCATCATTGATGACAATGTCCCATTTAATAAAATCAGAGACGATCTCCCTGGCCAACCCTGCGTCCATTGGTTTTGGAATCTTCCTGGTGACGCTCACAAAGAATTCCTGCAGAACCTGTGTACTGAGAATACCATCTTTTGTATCCCATAAGTCGATGACAATTCTTTTCGCAACTTCATGCTTTTTTCCTGCGGAGATGTCAAAGGCATAAACCAGAATATTCGTATCCAGAAAACATTTATCGCCTGGCATGAAGTTCTTCCCTTGAAATTTTAAGGTATCCTTCAGTGCCGAGATCAAGCCCCGCCTTGAGAAGATTCAATTGTCTTCGCTTTGCCTTTTTGTATCCGCTTTCTTCATTTACTTTTTCTTCGAGCGCTTCCCTCAAAAGCTCGCTCAATGATTTTTCTGCTTTCGTAGCCACAGCTTTAGCCTTCCTCAGTAATGGCTTTGGTAAAGACAAGGTCACATTCTGCCTTTCCATATACAGCCCCCTTTCATGGTTGTCACGTAAATACGTGTACCATGAGATGATATGTCTGTCAACTACTTAAAATTCAAATGTAATCAATTGATTAAGCAATCGATATAAGGCTATTTATCTACAGATCACCTGGAAAAAGTGAAGACATTTGATGAAGGAGGCTTAAGGTTCATGCCTGCGGCTATGGTTAAAAGGGTGCCGCCGTGATAAGATTTCATTATCGAACGAGGTAATTGCAAAAGTCCCACTATGTCATTCCCGCGACGTTTCTGGGCGGGAATCCAGTTTGTAACTGCTTGATATCATGGATGCCCGATAAGAGCACTCGGGCATGACCAAACGTTTTGCAATTACCTCGAACTTATGGGGTTAAGGATTAAATATCACCTAAGGTACAGGTTCCTGTAGTAATTTGCACCCTGCCATTACGAGTAACAACGGGAAATGGGAGACCCATCCAGTCTACATTTCCCGCATCAGTAGCAACCGCCGTCATATTGAAAGTAATGGGTGTTCCACACGTAGTTGGTTGACAGGTTGTTCCAGTTGCATCAGTAGTATAAAATTGAACAGAATTACCCTGGGGCAAATCAAAGAAGGTACCGGCTGGGACAAGAATCTTATTGCCAGATAAATTTAGTTCTGCACATTTATTTCTCTGCGGCGGTGGCATTGAAAGGTCATTATTCTGTATCCTGATCTTTGTTTTCTGTGCCGTGCATATCTTGTTGTATAAGTCGCCATATGTCAACTCGGAGACGAGGTTTCCATATGCATTGTCATTTGCTCTCGTTGCCATTTCATACTCCCGGTCTACACCAACTACATTCTTACCGCTCAATCCAGGCGGCGCACTGAAGACATTGTCGATAGATGTTTGACTGATGATCAAGGCGGCAACACTGTATCCCTGACCTGGCGGATCAATCTGACCATTAGCCGGGGTTGGATCATTTGCGTCGGTAACGCATGGTTGGCGTGGTACGCCCGTATCCGTTGCATGATTCAAATATTCGAACAAAACTCCGCAGAAAGTATCCTGTGTGGTATTGGTTAGTCCTGTTCCCGCTACGATTTCCTGACTTATATCGTACCGGAATACGTTGCTGAAGGAATCCTTGCCTCCCGGCAACTGTAGTTGGAGGGTCTGAAAAGGCACGTAGCACGGCGGGTTTGCGCAACCTGCACAAATGCCGGCACCGACAGGGTTTGATTGACCCGTATTGTTAGGCGGTATCGTTGAATCGGGACAGGGAAGCCTGCCGTTGGCTACGGCGAAATTTATGATGGAAGTTTTTATATTATCCAGGTTGGTTTTTGTGGTGGATAATTTTGTGCTTAGAATTGAAGATCGAAAGATCGTGACACCCGCAGTCATAATTAATCCGATTATTATCATGACTACGGCAATTTCAATTAGTGAAAAACCCTGTTGGGCTGTCAGTCTTAATGGGCACTTGGGTAAATATGCTCGAAGAAGGATTCGTTCACTTTTTTTTGTGCCAACCATTAATGAGCCTCTTCGCCAATGAAAAGACCTTCATCCAAAACGGGAAGAAAAGAATAAAGGACAGATAAGGGGAGGTGATGTCCCCTTATCCGTCAATAACGAAAAGTTTTGGCGACAGGAAGATTTGAACCAGCAGTGCACTAATTGCAGGGACTGCTTTCACATAAATTTCGTTTAGAGCTTGAATTCAAGCTGAAAAACACCAGTAGTAGCTGGCATATAGTTTGTCGTTCCCCTGATGGTTCCCGTTGCCGCACCTCCAAGAGTCGCAAGATTCCCATCATCAAATTGCTGATCGATGAGCTGGCAGACGTCATACGGTACGTTTTGGAAATGGATCCAGTGAGCCAACAGGACAGGGGCGAGAGGCGCGTTGAAATAGCTGACGGCAATTGCGCCGCCGTAAGGATGCGTAGGGTTGGTAAAGCCGCTGCCCGTAAGAATACCGGACTGTTTCAATTCAGCCCAGAGATCACACTGTTCCGTACCTGTCGCAGCACAAACGAAATTGGCGGCTGTGCTTGCGACACCG
>Ga0315287_10002850_pt1 | contig 16531 bp, 12 predicted proteins | sample YL17G11_0_MG_FD_205037 | JGI IMG/M metagenome (GOLD analysis project Ga0315287, IMG submission 205037) | Sediment microbial communities from Yellowstone Lake, YNP, Wyoming, USA - YL17G11_0 | ecosystem: Environmental > Aquatic > Freshwater > Lake > Sediment | place: USA: Wyoming | collected... | reverse complement strand
AGCCACTGCGTCAATGTGCTGCAGGATTTCCTTGTCGGACGCAACCGCCTTGGTGGCCATCTCTTGGATGGTCTTGAGGCCCGCAGGGGTCAGATCCGTGTCTAGGTAGTGTTGGATGTCCTTGAGGCTGCCCACATAGGGAGCAAGGGCCTCCTTGACGGCCGTCAACTCCGCATAGAGCCGCTTGAAGCTCTCCTTGGCCTGGGACACACGGTCCAGGGCCTGCTCCCTGAGCTTCACGTCTTGGATGGTGACGACCTCGTCGCGCCATGCGTCCACATACTTGTCCAGGCCGGCCTGGATGGCGACACCCCGCTCGCGGGTCTTTTTGGCCATGGCGTCGAGCTTGCTCACGGCACTGGTGAAGGCCTTGTACTGCGGCTTCAGATCCCTCTGGGGATCACTGATCAGGTCGTTGAGGGCAACGGTCGTCTTGGTGGCCAAGTCCTTGAGCTTGACCATGTCGGCCTTGTCCTTCAGCAGGCTCCCGCCAGTGCCAGCCGCCCGCTGATACCCCGAGGTAGAGCTTCCGCCGCATCCGGTGAGGACCAGGGCTGCGCCCACCAGGGCCACGGCTACGAATCCCTTTGTGATCCCCGAAATCTTTACCATCTTATCCATCGATGTTCTCCTTCATGACGATCCGTGTTTGCCATTGTTTTGATCCTTACCTACCCCGCACGGGGCGCCCCATGTTCGCAGATATCAGTCTTCCAGTCAAGGATTCAGCACTCTCTTGGCTTTGGCCCCATCGCCCACACCACGAAAGCTCAGAGAATCCGTCTCTCACCATCTTCTCATGCTAGGGAGGATAGAATGGCTCCCTGGTGAAATAAGGCCGGTTTAACTCATGACAAGGGGAACCATGACAGATGTAAAGAAGGCTTATAAATTCCGACACTGGCCCGTCTTTGTCTCGGCTGGTCTCATAGGCGTGGTCCTGCTCGTGACGGCCTGGGGGGACCCAAACCAACCGGCTCCATCCGGGGCTAAGTCGCCCTCGGAGGGATCGTTCCGTTTTACTGTCACCGGTGACGTCCGTCAGTACGATGCCTTATTTGGCGAGGTGCTCGGGGCCGTGCGGAAACAGTTCGGTTCCGTGGGGGTCTTTGGCGTGTCGGTCGGCGACGACGATCCCCCTGAGAAGGTGCGGGCAAGGATTGACGCTCGCATTGGCCCTGGCGCCATGTGGTACCACGGTACAGGTAACCATGAGGCAGGTAAGGCCGCCTGTATGCGATGGCTCCGCAAGGAGTATACCACCGGACAAGATGGCCGGCCCGCGATAAGGGCCCATACGAATCAGGACGGTCCTGCGGGCTGTGCAGAGACCACGTATTCCTGGAATTATGGCAACGCCCATTTCGTGATGCTCAATGAGTATTGGGACGGCTCCATCGGGCCTGGCAGCGACTCACAGAAATCGGGTGACGTGGTACCCGCCCTGCTTGAGTGGCTGGCCCGTGACCTGGAGAAGAACACCCTGCCGGTCGTGTTCGTGTTCGGCCATGAACCGGCGTATCCTCAGGGACCCCGTCATACCGGAGACAGCCTCAATGCCAATGCCAAGCATCGAGACGCCTTCTGGGAACTGCTAGAGAAAAAGGGTGTACAGGCCTACTTCTGTGGCCACACGCATTACTTCTCCCGCTATAGGTCCGAGGGCGGGCGCGTCTGGCAGGTCGATGTGGGCAACTCCGGGAATCAGCCCAAGGGTCTGCTCGTGCCAGAGGGATTGACGTTCATGAACGTGCTGGTGACGCCCACCGAGGTTCGCTATGAGGTCTGGAGGGACAGCGGCACAAAGACCTTCAGCCTGGCCCAGACGTGGACCGAGCCAGTCCATTAAAAATACCCGGTCTCTGAAAGGAACAATGAATATGGTCAAGAGTAAGTCTGTAGGGCAGGGTGACGTTCAAGGAACCCAGTATGCCCGGAACCTGTTTGACGGCCAACCCAAGACGGGCGCCGGCGTGCACGATGGGCTTTCGGCCCTGGTGGCCGCGAAATGGCAATTTGACTTCCTGTGGGTCAGCAGCTTTTGCAGCTCCGCCGCAGCGGGGCTGCCGGACACGGGGATTATCGGAGTCGAGGAGATGTTGGCCACGGTACGCACGGTACGCCGGTCCGCGGCTCTGCCGATCGTGGTCGATCTCGACTCGGGCCATGGCGATCCGGTCAAGGTGCATTATGTGGTGGACGCCATGATCCGCGCCGAGGCCACGGCCCTGTGTATCGAGGACAACCCCTTGTCCAAGCGGTGCAGCCTGTATGCTGGGTACGAACGCAACCTGGTCTCCATTGACGAACACGTGGCCCGCGTGCGAGCTGCATTGGAGGCGATCAAGGGGAGCGGCAGTTCCGCCAAAATCATTGCTCGCACCGAGGCACTGGTCGCCGGCATGGGTGTGGAGGAGGCCTTGCGGCGCGCCACTGCCTACGCCGACGTGGGGGCCGATGCCACATTCATCCAGTCCCTGGATTCGACCGGCAATGAGGTTCTCACGTTCGCTCGCCGGTGGAAGCGAAGGACCCCGATCTTCATCGCCCCCACGCGGATTGCCAGCGTGAGCAAGGACCAGTTCTTCGAGGCTGGGATCTCTCACTTCATTTTCGCCAACCACGGACTCCGTGCCGCACACGGGGCCATGGATCGCGTGTTCGGCATCCTGTCCAAGGCCCAGTCGAGTCTGGAGGTCGACAAGGAGATCTCCAAGGTCATGGAGGTGGCCAACCTAGTGGGCGCCCAGAAGGTGCAGGACCTGGAGGTCCTCCTCGGCATGGACAGTGAGAAAGGAAAGTAAGCATGTTAGCCGAACGGATGAAACACCTTTCCGGCTCGAAGACGACGGGCATGCGAAACCTCGCTCGCAAAATGCGTGCGGAGGGAGTTCGCGTCGTCAATTTCGCCGCTGGCGAACTGGATCAGGACACGAGTCCAAGTATCAAGCAGGCTGCTCGACAGGCGATTGACGCGGGCCGTACCCAGTACACTGATACGTTGGGCATCTCCGAATTGCGCGAGCGACTGGCCCAGAAGGTCACGCGAAAGACGGGCATCCAGTACACGGCGGACGAAGTCGGCTTCAGCGCTGGAGCCAAGCAGGCCCTGTTCAATGCCGTGTTCGTGCTCTTTCAACCCAATGACGAGGTCATCATTCCGGCCCCGTACTGGGTGACCTTCCCGGAACAGGTACGCATGGCCGGTGCGACGCCGGTGTTCCTGCCGACACAGCACCACGATTTTCAGATCGATGTTGACGAGCTCGCGAAGTGCATCACTCCCCGAACCCGGGGGATCGTTCTCAACACCCCGCACAACCCGACCGGGGCTGTCTATTCGGCCCGCGACCTTGAGGCAATAGCGCGCCTGGCTCTACAACACAATCTCGTCTGCATCTTCGATGAATGCTACGAGGAGTTGGTGTATGCGCCGGCGGTCCACCACAACATCGTGAAGCTCGTTCCCGAGATAAAGGGCCGGACCGTGCTTGTAGGTTCGTTCTCGAAGACCTATTGCATTGCCGGTTGGCGGGCGGGGGTCGTCGCTGCACCTCAGCCCATCTTGAAGGCCATAGCCAATCTCCAAAGCCATACCGCATCCAATACCTGTAACATCGTGCAATATGCGGCCCTAGCCGCCCTCGATCCGGCCAACGACGCCTTTGTCGCTGGAATCCGAGCGCAGTTGTCCACCCAACGCGCGACGGCACTGCAGCTTATCGGGAAGATCCCCGGTCTGTCTTGCGTAGTTCCCACGGGGGCGTTCTACCTCTTCCCGGACATCAGTGAGCTGCTGGGCAAGTCCCTGAAGGGGCAACGCATTGAGACCGTGGACCGGCTGGCGGAACTCCTCCTGGAGCACGCGCACATTGCCATTGTGCCCGGATCTGCCTTTGGCGCCGACCACTACATCCGTATCTCCTACGCCATACCGGCCGAAGAGATTGTGGCCGGGCTGACCCAGTTGGAGCAGTTTGTCCGGTCGTTGGCGTGAACGCAGCCCCTGGAAGAAGTATGATGAGCTTGACAGTGGAATCCGGGATCGTATTGTTTGTTGGCATGGTCCGTCGCGGTGAATTTGAGGGTCTCCAGAAACACGGATTGCCGTTGGGAGTCCTTGCAGACACCAACAGCAAGCATCGCCTCGCCGATGTCTCCGGATTTGCGGTCGTTGAGCGATTCGATTTCTTTCGGCCCCACAAAGAACTCATTGAGGCTTTCCGCACCATTCAGAAACGGTGGCCAATTGCGTGTCTCATCAACGTGGGCGAGTTCTACGTTCGCCAGACGGCCGACTTGGCCGCGGCCCTGGGCCTGGCGGGCATCCCCGCTTCGTCCGCTCGTCTATGCCTGGACAAGAGCGTCATGCGCCGGCGATTTCAAGAGCGGATCGGGCCGGACGCCGCAGCCCGCTTTCACGTCGTGAATTCCGAGTCCGAACTGATCGACCTCGCCAATCGACTGGGATACCCCGTTTTTCTGCAGCCCTCCAACGTGGCCGCCAGCATGTGGGCGACGCGGAATACCGACCCGGACACCTTGTTGGGCAACTACCGCACCATGTTGCGCGAGGTGCCTATCTACTATGAGAAACTCGGCAAGAAGGATACGCGTCTGACGGTCGTCCTGGCGGAGTACTTGCAGGGGAGCAACACGTCTATAGACTGTCTGGTCGATCACGCGGGCCGTGTCTACACGACACCCGTTGTTGACGTGTTGACAGGGCAGGATGTCGGAATCGACGACTACCATCACTTTGCCCGTCTGGTCCCCACTCGCCTTGGCGCAGAGGAACAGGAAGAGCTCAGACGCCTTGCCGTGGCGGGTGTACAGGCTCTCGATATGACGACGTGTGCCGCCCACGTCGAATTCATCGGTACGCATCTGGGGGAGATCGCTGCCCGGCCCGGCGGGAACCGGCCCAGCATCCTGGAATTGGCCTATGGCATGGATGAGATTTACGCCTATTGTCAGGTTTTGCGCGGACAATGCCCTGATCTGCGGCAAGAACGTCAAGAATCGGCCGCCATTGTCACGCCGTTTGCAGGCAGAAACGGCACCTTGCGAGCCATCCGTCATCTCGACCGGCTCACAAAACTCCCCGGTTATCTCTACCATGAAGTGCGGATTCAACCCGGCCAACCCGTTGGCCTTGCCAAGAGCGGCTACAGGGCTCCGCTCTATGTGGAATTGATGTCCGCCGATGCAGACACCGTCCGTAGCAGCGTGGACCAGATCGCCTCCTGGTCGGATCTCTACGAGGTGGACTGAGGTGAGCGCACGCTCGGAGTCAACGATCGCGATCTGGGTGGTGTGCGTTGGAATCGGCCTCTTGTTCCTTGCCCGAGGCGCCTTCCAGCCCTACATCTTTCCTCTTTTTGAGAATCTCGGGGGGTTGTCGTATCTCCGAATTGCGTCGCTGTTGAACGGCTACGTCCTGGCACAATCGGTGTGTGCGCCGCTGGCGGGTTGGTACACGGATCGCACGTCGGTGCGCACAGCGCTCGCCACGAGCATCGTCTTTGGATTATGCAGTTTTCTCCTGATCTCCACCAGCCCTGGATTCATGCTATCGGCCATCGCCGTCTTTACCGCGGGCCTGGCATTTGTTCTGGGAAAGATCTCGCTCAATACCATCTTGGTGCTTCATTCCAGCGCAGACACGTTGCGGCGATCCGTTGCCAAGCGGGCCACCCTGCTCAATCTGGGTTCTTTTTTCGGCAATAGCATCGCGTACCAGGTGACGGCCCACGTGGGTTACCGGGCTCATGCCCTTCTGCTCGGCATCCTGTATTTGCCCCTGGCGATCGGCCTGGCGGCCCCGCCGGCCCCTCGGAGTTGTGCGCGGGAAAAGACATGGGGGATGGCCAGCCTCAAGACCTTGTGTCACAATCGTGGATTCGTGTCCGATGCTCTGCGGCGATTCGCCCTAGTCCTGCCTTACGGCTGCTGGGGGACCGTCATTCCCAAGTACGTCATCGACCAGTACCACTCAAACAGGCCTGTGTGGATCGTCTCCCTGACCAGCGTGTGCACGACCATCATCGGTGCGCATTTTCTGGCCGTATATCTGTCCGCCAGATTGTACCGCCGGGGTTTCAAGTGGGAGTGGTGGTCCATGACCTCGGTGCTCCTGTACTGCGCAGGCCTGATGCTGCTGATGTTCAGCAAGAATCCCGTGATGCTGCCCTTGGCGATCGTTGTGTTCATATGTGGAGAGGTCCTGATGACCCCCTGCTTCGACGAGACGGCCAAGAAACACAGCGGAGACGCGGGCATGGGCACATGTATGGGGCTGCTTCACCTGGTCGATGGCTTGGGCCGCATGCTCGGGGCTGCTTTTTCGCTGGCTGTCTATGGGTGGATGAGGAATTCGCCCCACAACAGATTCTATTGGCCCGTGGTCGTGAGCGTATTCTTGTGCTCTTGCACTGTGTTGCACATCGTGGCCTTCGCGATCGCACGGAGTGCCGGCCACTCCGGCTGCCAGCCAAGCGATATCGAGTCTCCCATTCAACAGCCACAAAGGATTGTCCTTTCGGGACCGGAGAACTGGATCCAATGAAACAGTTGCCGTTCATCCTGTTGCCAGTCCTTATGACCCTGGCCACACACGGATGTGTGCGCCCTGGGGTCAAGGCCGAGACAAGCGGAGGCAGACCGAAGGACGGTTCAACTCGTTTCGTCGAGTGCCACAATGGCGCGGTGGTGTCTGTATCAGGCCCCGCCTCCGAGGTGGGTCTGTTGATCCTCAAGGCCGGTGGCAACGCTGTTGATGCTGCAGTTGCCACGGCCTTAGCGCTGGCCGTCGTTTACCCTCCTGCAGGCAACCTGGGCGGTGGTGGATTCATGCTCGTTCACCCCGCTCCAGGCGAAGGCGATCCGGTGGCCTTCGTTTACCGTGAGACCGCTCCGGCGGCAGCCAGGCCCAACATGTTCACCAAGGAGGACTCGCAGTACATCCACAAGGCCGTTGCCGTTCCGGGGACGGTTCGCGGCCTTGCGATGGTCCACCGCAGATTCGGCACGCTGCCCTGGTCGCGATTGCTCCGGCCGGCCGTAGAACTGGCCCGTGGCGGTTTCATAGTCGATCGCACCCTTGCAGATCTTCTCAATACGTACCTGGCCGATGGGAATACGCCAGGCCACGCGGAGTTTCTGCGAGTATTCTCAAAGCCGGGCGAAGGCTTGTGGGCGGCAGGCGACCGCCTGATACAGCCCGACCTGGCACGGACCCTCCAACTGCTCGCAGACTCGGGCCCCAACGCCTTCTACAAAGGGCCCATAGCCGATGGAATCATCGCCGAGATGGCTCGAGGCAATGGGCTTATCACGGCCGAGGATCTGGCCGGCTACAAAGCCATCGAATGTAAGCCCTTGACCACACGCTACCGGGACACGTATGACGTCTACGTCCCGCCTTCGCCAAGCGCCGGCGGCGTTTGCCTGTTGGAGGAACTGAACATGCTGGAGACCTTCGACGTGAAGGCATGGGGACGCTGGACTCCCACCACCCTGCACGTCATGGCCGAGATCATGCGCCGGGCCAACTATGATCGTGCTTGCTATCTCGGCGACCCGGCCTTTGTTCAGATCCCCGGCAATCTGACAACCCACGAGTACGGAAGTCAACTTGCCAAAACCATCGATTGGTACAAGGCTACCCGCAGCACAGTTCTATCCGTCGATATACCACTGTCTCGAGAAGGAGAGGACACCACTCACTTTTCCATCATCGACCGCAACGGGATGGCGGTCGCCAACACATTCACTCTGGAGCGTCTCTGGGGCTCGCGGATCGTTGTCAAGGATATGGGATTCCTGCTCAACAACAACATGTTCGGCTTCAACCTGTTTCCGGGCATCACAGACACCAAGGGAACGATCGGTACCGCGCCGAACACCATCTCGCCAGGCAAAAGAATGGTGAGCTCCATGACCCCGACCATCGTCGCCAAGGACGGCCGCGTCAAGTTGGTCACCGGGAGCCCAGGTACCCGGGCCATTCCTAACACTATGCTATGCATCCTGGTCAATCTGTTCGACTTTGCAATGCCTGTTCAAATGGCCATAGAATCGCCGCGTTTCTCGCACGAATGGTTTCCTGATCAGATCAGCTTCGAATCGCCGGAGCTCTATCCTGAGCTCGTGGGATTCTTGAATGAGATGGGCCACACCGTGGTGCGCACCGGGCCTCGGCCCCAAGGGGATGCCCATACTATTTGGGTCATCAAGCCAAACAGCTACGTCGGGGTAGCAGATCTGCGCCGCAACGACAAGGCATCCGCATTAGGATACTGACATCTTTCCTACTGCCGGTTCTGCTTCCGCAAACGGTTGGTAGGCAAACCCTCGGAAGATTGGGGTGGTCTTCTCACGACCGTATTGCGAGGGCGCATGTTGGCTGGACGACCTTCCCTGCCCGTCGAAAGTACGAGACATCGCCTGAACATCACCCTATTCGTGTCGCAAAGACTCAATAGGGTCCATATTGGCTGCGCGATAGGCGGGATAGAGGCCGAAGATCACGCCTACGGCGCTGCTGATGCCAAAGGCCAGTATCAGAGAACCGGGCGTGATCAGCGTGCGCATGTGGCCGAAGTAGGACACGCCAAAGGGGATGGCCGAGCCCACAATGATCCCCACGATGCCCCCGAACAGCGTCAGGAGCAGCGTCTCCGAGAGGAACTGGATGATGATGTCCCGCTTGCGGGCTCCGAGGGCACGGCGAATCCCGATCTCCCTGGTCCGCTCGCTGACCGTGGCCATCATTATGTTCATAATACCTATTCCGCCCACCAGCAGCGAGATAGCGGCTATCGATCCGAGGACCATTGTGAAGATCCGCTGCACGTCCCTCGCCCGCCTCATGAGCTCCAGGGGGACGATGATCTCATAGTCATTCTTCTTGTGCGACAGGGCCAGCAAGGTCTGGACGCTCTGCCGCGTCCCAAGGACTCGGTCAATGCTGCGGACCTGCACGACGATCTCCTGCAACTCGACTCGCTCCATCGCGGAACCTGTGGCGGGCCCTGTTTGCGTGGACACCTCGCCGAAGTGGTTCTTCACCGTGGTCAGGGGGACGTAGATGCCTCCCATGTTGGCCCCGCCGGTCTTCTTGGCGCCCGTGGGATCCTTGTCCTCGGGGCCACCCGCTGTCTGGGAACGGGCCTGCTCCGTGGCAATGCCCACCACGCGGTAGTAGTCGCCGCCGATCTTGATGTCCTGGCCCATGGGATCGTCAAAGCCGAACAGATCCTTGACCAGCCCCTCTTCGACTACGCAGACGCTTTGCTTGTACTGCATGTCAGTGATGCTCAGGAAACGCCCGAACCTCGCCCGGACTGGGGAGATGTCGGGATACCAGGGCACTGTGCCGATGACCTCGACGGACACCCGGCGGTTGCGGTAGAACACCTGCTGAGACAGGCGGCGGTTCGGCACGATCACCTGAACGTCCGGGATGCCGTTCTGGAACCGCTCGGCATCGTCATAGGTCAGACCATACTCCTTCATCATCTGCTGGCGTCCCAGGCCCGACCGATCCTCAGGCGGCGCCACGGTCTTGATGATGATGTTGCGGCTTCCGAGCTGAGCGATCTTCTCCTGTGCATCCCGGCTGGCCCCCTCTCCGATGGCCAGCATGGCAATGACGGAGGCGACGCCGAACACGATGCCAAGGGCCGTCAGCGTGGAGCGAAGGCGGTGCATCCACAGGCTCTTGACGCCCAGCTTGAAGATCTGTTTGAGACGAAAGACCATCATGACAGGCTACCGTCCATTGAATTCCTCTTTGGCGATTCGCCCATCGAACAATCGGATAATGCGCTGGGCCTTGGCGGCGATGGATTCATCATGGGTCACGACGATCAGCGTCTTGCCTTCCCCATGCAACCGGTCGAGAATCGCCAGAATATCGGCTCCGCTGGCCGAGTCCAGGTTGCCGGTGGGCTCGTCCGCAAGGATAATCAGCGGATCGTTGGCCATGGCCCGTGCAATGGCCACTCGCTGCTGCTGGCCGCCGCTGAGCTCCGTTGGACGATGGTTCAATCTGTCCGCGAGGCCGACCAGGGTGGCCAGCTCCCTGGCCCGCCGGGCGCTCGCCTGCTCGCTGAAGCCCTGATAGTACATCGGGATCTCGATGTTCTCGACGACGTTCAACTGAGAAACAAGATTGAAGGACTGAAACACGAAACCGATGCGGGCCCCGCGGATGAGGGACAACTGGTCGTCCTCCAGAACGGCCACGCTCTGTCCGCCGAGCAGGTACTCCCCTGCGGTGGGGCGGTCCAGGCAGCCGATCATGTTGAGGAGCGTGGACTTGCCCGAACCGCTGGGACCCATGATCGCGACGTATTCGCCGCTGTGGATCGTCAGGTTGACGTCTTTGAGGACGCGAAGCCCCACGCTGCCAAGGTGATACGTCTTGCACAGGTCCTTCATCACGAGGATCGCGGTATCGGTCTTTAGGTTCGGGACTTCTCGGGACTGCATCATCGCATCCAACTTCCGTAGCCTTCGAGTCTTCCAGTGTCCTGCTACTCGCCCTGCCTGCCGTCTGAGGGTGGCCCGTTTTTCTGGCCCTTCTGCAGACTATTGGGATCTATCGCCTTCTCCGACCGCGCCGGCTGGAACGCCGCAGGCTCGGCGGATTCCGTAAACAGCGGAGGATTGAGCAGCACCTCCTCCCCTTCGCCAAGGCCCTCGACGATTTGGACAAAGGTAGCATTGAATGCCCCGGTCTGGACCTGCCGTTCCTGGACTGCACCCTGTGTACCGACCACGTAGAGGACCTTCTTGCCCCGGCGGTTGGCCACGACCTGAACCGGCACCAGAATCGCATCCTTCAACTGGCGGACAAAGATTTCGACCTTGCAGGACATCCGGGTCTTGAGGAAGTCATGCGTGCCGTCAATGCTCACCAGGGTCTTGTAGACCTTCAGGTCCGGATTCATCAAGCTGCGCTGCTCATCGGGCAGCGGTGCCACCTCAAGGACCTGACCCCGCAAGGCCTGGTCCGGGAAGGCATCAAGAATGATCTGGGCGGACTGACCAGGCCTGACCTTATCCACCTCCGTCTCATGGACGCTGATTTCCGCGATCATTGACGCGGTATCCGGCATGGAAATCAGCGTCTGCCCCTGATAGACCTTCTCGCCGGCGGCGATGATTCCGCTGCTCGCTCCGCCTCCGTCTCTGCCACGCATCGCGCTGTAGGCGTCGCTGCTGGTACCAGTGCCATAGATCACCAGGCCAGGGGCCTTGGCCCGGATGGTGCACTTCGCGACGAGTTCTTCGTACCATTTCACCGTCCCGGACTCCTCTACCACGTGCTCGTTCGCGTCGGAAAGTCGTGCCTGGGCCTGGGCCAACCGGGACCGGCACTGGGCATGCGTCCTCTCCAACTGGCGTTTGGCCTCGACGTAGTCGCTGAGGTACTGCTCGGCGTTTTTCGGGAAGTCGTATCGCAGGAACAGATCGAGATTGACCGCCGCATTTTCCTGGGCGAACTGACGGTTGGTCACGGTGAGCCGGTCCCGCTCCAGGTCGAGTTCGGAGACGTAGTTTGCGTCATGGAGTTTGTCGGTTCCGATCAAGGTCGCCTGAGCCGTCTTCAAGTTGCCTTGGGCCAGGACGATATCATCATTAAGCTTCTTGAGCTCCTGGCCGGCGGCCGAGCCATCCAGCAGATTCGGGTCGTCTCTCACTTTTTGGAGGAAGGGAGTGACGTAATCCGTCAGGCTGGTGTTGTGCTGCACGTCCTTCGTCAGCATATCCGCCAATTGTGTACCCAGGTACTTCTGAAGGGCCATCAGGCCGAACCGGACCTTGAGCTCGCCGCCAGCGATGTCGCTCTCATTCTGTTTGACCTGAATATCGTTGGCCTCCTTTGCGGAGATCATGCCTCCCTTCTCCGTAGCCAGGTCCAGCCTCGCTCGGGTCAATTGTTCCTTCATTGCCGAGGAGTCCATCTCCACCAGGATCTTGCCGTTGTTCACATCTTCCTGGGTGATGTACGTCCCTGCGGGGACAATATTGAGAATCGTGAGCTCTCCGCCCCGTCTGGCGACCTCGCAGTTGTAGTTGATGGATTTACGTGCCCGGATGCTCCCGCCTTCGGTCACGGTAATGGTCAGATCGCCCCGGCGCGCCGCGAATGTGCCCCCGGCCGATGCGGCGGAGCCCGCCTTATTCATCTTCATGGCCGCAGCAGTCACAACAACGGCCAAGACCGCAATACCGAGCAGCAGATACGTCCTGCGCCCTCTCGTGCGGGACTTCGCTGGCACGACGCTCTGATCGGCATTGATCGAGATGTCCTTGTTTGGGTCGTTCATCTGAGGTTTCATAGCGTTTTCTGCTCCCACATTCCATCCGGCCTGACTTGCAAAATTCCCACGTCGCGGAAGAAGCTCAGCTTGGCGATCAGGTGATCGACCAATGCGCCCAGCACGTCATTCTGGGCCCGCACAAGGGCATCCTCCGAGTCCAGCAGGAGACGCACTGTGCCCCGCCCATATTGCAGTGACAGCTTCTCTACTTCCACGCGTCTCTGTGCGAGCTTCAGGCCGAGCTTCTGAATCCGATAGCTATCGGCGGTCTCGGCCAACGTCCTATAGGCATTGCGGACATTCAACTTGATCTGATCGATCTCCTCGTCATATCCGCGTTGTTGCTGTTGCACCGATATCAGGGCCTGTCGATAGGCGTTGCGTTCCGCCTTCCGGTCGAGCGGCAGGTTGGCTGCCAGTCCCAGAGAGTAGGTTCCCTCATTAAACCGCAGCTTTGTGAACTCCGTTTCAGGCGTAGAGCCTACGTTCGCACTGGCGGTCAGGTCCAACTGGACCCCAAGGCCCTTCGCCGACAGGACCAGTTTCCTCTCCACGTCATCGAGGCCGTCCCGCGTGTTCGCAAGGTCCAAACGCCGGGCCAGGGCTATCTGGATGGCGTCCTCCTCCGAGTACTCCAGCGGAGTGATTCCCACCTGTTCCAGCGCCCTCAGCTCGTTCGGGTCCAACGTAACGGCCGCATCGGTTGGCAAGGCCAACCTTATCTTGAAGCTGTCAAGCGTCTCCGCGTAGCGCTGACGGGCCGAGACCAGGGCCTGTTCGGCACTCAGAAGCCGTTGCTCGGCCTCACCCAAGTCATAAGCGGGCCTCTGCCCCACATCCACCTCCATTCGCAGTTGGTTGGTGGATTCGACCAGCCTCTTGTAGCTTGCCTGCTGGATATCGACGCTGTTGCGTTGCTGCAACACGCGGTAGTAGTCGCTGATGATCGAGACTACGTACGTCTGACGGTACCGATTGAAGGTCCGGATGCGGTACAGGACGTTCCGCTCGGCCTGAGTCAGGTTCTCTCTGGCGGCCTTGCCTGCGCCTGCGCCGAGCAGAGGAGCGGTTACGGTTGCGCTGAGAACGGAGGCCAGCGAGGTCCGGGGGTCGCCCGTCAGAAACTGGACCCAGTCAACCGCCAGGCCGGTGCCAACCAGAATCCCGTCGCCCACAAGGAAATCCTGGTTCACACCGGTCTGGGCATTCGCCGAGACGTCGTCCGTGCCTGCACGGCTGTCGTAGGAGGCATCGATGGTCCCGAACCACTGCGGTGCGTATCGATGCCGGGTCAGCGTCAGGCCCAGCGCGGATAGATAGAGCGCATCCTTTTGGCTTTGATAGTCCCGGCCGTACTGGGTTGCAATGCCAACCGCATGGGCGAGACTGAGCACGCCCGACTGCGGGATCACCTTTCCGATATCGGCGCGGGTGGGCGTGGTATCGCTGACCTGATAGTTGGCCATTTGGCCGAAGTCGTCTTTCCATTTCGCCTTGAGGATTCCATAGACTTCCTCATCAGCCTTCGCCTTGTGGTGCTCAGGGCTGCACCCACCGGTGAAGGCCATCAGTGCGCCGGCCCATAGCCCGCAGTACAGCAAGGCGACTGACCTCGAACTGCGAATCCCAGAACCTTCCTGTAACGCGACCTTCACCTTCGATTCTCCATGTTGACCTCAATCTCCCTTCGCCGATCCATGTCCGGATAGCGGCATGGACCCAATCGTCCATGCCGTGAACATCAGCATACAGGCAGCACCAGATAGACGGCGAAGACCTCGCCGGGCTCTAGTGCGACGGCAACTGAGCCTCCCAACGCCAAAACGGTCCTTCGGACAAGAGACAGTCCCAGGCCGAAGTGAACGCCCGTATCTGTACGAGAGGCATCGGCCCGCCAGAAATAATCGAACACCTGGCCTACCTGCTCTGCAGACAGGTGGCACCCGGTATTGGCAATCCTGACCTCCACCGTGTCGCCCTTCCTGCTGCCCGCAATCCAGATTCGGCCGGCCTCATCCGCATACTCCACGGCGTTGTCTAGCAGGTTCGAAACCACCAGGCACAGGGCGTCCTGGTCCGATGCACAGGCCAGATCCGCCGACAATGAGCTCTCGAATGTCAGACCTCTCCTGCCGGCCTTGTCTGAAAAAGACCGCCAGCAGGTCATGACCAGGTCCGCCAGGACGATCCGCTCGCGACGTGACAGGGCCGGATCGGCCTCAGTGCGGGCCAGACGCAGGAGCGTGTTGACCAGGGCCTCCATGCTCTTTGTAATCTCCAGGCAATCCGCCAGTGAAGACCGGTACTCCTGCTCGTCGCGGGGCCTGGATCGCGTCACCTCCAAGGTGGACCGCAGCCCAGCCAGGGGGGTCCGCAGCTCGTGGGCCACATCTGCAGTGAAACGCCGCTCCCGCTTGAATGAGGTCTCTAATCGGATCAACAGGTCATTCAGCCTGTCCTGGACGGGGATCATCTCCGCCGGTGTGTCGGGTGTATGAATTCGCACACCCAGATTATCCTCCCGGATGGCGGCGATCTGAGCGGCGATCCGATGCAGGGGTCGAAGGGAACGCCGGACAATCACGGTCCCCGCCAGGAGCGACAAGGCGATGGTGCCAGCGGTGGCGGCCAGAAGGAGCCATCGAAGGAATCGCAACTGTCCCAACATCTGGCTGCTGTCCCGGGCGACCACCACGGTGAGTGGCCGGACTCCTCCGTTGCCTTTGTCGCGTTCATCTCTTCTCCCCCCTTCAGGCTGAAATGTCAGCCCCGCTGCGCGGACCGGAAGGCCCGGTCTGAGATCGAACGACCTGAGAACCGGCTCGTCGATGGGTCCTTGGAGCTTGGGAAGATCATTTGTCCGCAACGACGGAGACTTGGCCGATACATGGCCGTCCGCACGCCACATCTCGTAGTAGGCGGCAGTCCCCTTGCCCCGGAACTCCGGTATGTCCTCTGCATCTACGGCCAAATGGATCTCCTCATCCTCCTGTTCCGCAGAGGCAGCCAGCAGACGGGCCGCAGAGACCAACGATGCATCAAATTGATCGACCAACGTGCTGTGGATCACCGTATACACGACTATGGCGAACACGATCAACAGCACCGACATGCCGGCCAGAGTGCCGGCCATAAGGCGGGCCCGAAGGGAATGCATCATGGTCCCACCCCCAGCCTATAGCCTCGCCCCCGCACCGTGTGGATCAACGGGAGTCTGCCTTCTACATCGAGCTTCTTGCGCAGGTAACCGATGTACACATCGACCACGTTGCTGGTGGCCGAGGAGTTGAAGTCATACACGTGCTCCCATATCTCCGAACGGGAGACGCTCTGATCTGCTCGTCGGACCAGGTACTCGATCAGGGCATACTCCCGGGCAGTCAGAGGTATCTCTTCACCGCCCCGCCAGACCCGCTGGGCGGCCAAGTCCACGCGGAGGTCCTCGATCTCGACACAGGGATTCTTCTGCTGGTAGCCCCGCCGCACCAAGGCATGGACCCGGGCCAAGAGTTCTTCAAAAGCAAACGGCTTGATCAGATAGTCGTCCGCCCCCAGGTTCAATCCCTTGACCCGATCCGGCACTGAATCCTTGGCAGTCAGGATCAGGACGTGGTTTTGTCTGCCCTTGGCGCGGAGCCTCTGAAGCAGGCTCAGGCCGTCCAGACCCGGAAGCATCAGGTCCAGGATGATGACGTCATAGTCGTTGCCGGTGGCGTACCACAGTCCCTCGTTGCCGTCGCCCGTGGCGTCTACGGCAAAGCCCTCCTCGCGGAGGCCCTTGGCCAGGGCATTCTGCAGAGGTCGATAGTCTTCGATCAGTAAGACACGCATTCTAGTGCACATACTCACCAGCCAAACGGTGAGCCATTCTACAATAGAAACAATGAGAAAACTGTGAGAAGGCATTGCCCGTGACCTAACAGTTGGCTCGTGCCAGGGAACATTAGGCATGGCCTCCGACGCAGACAGCCTTATACGGTTCTATGTGTCCGGGCTTCATAATAGTCTTCCAGTCAGTAGGTTACGGCGATGCCAAGCCGGTTGTGCGCCAATATACCCTGACCGCTATCCTATCAGAATGCGGCCCTCCAGCACAAGCGGAGATTGGCTGCAGAGGCAGGCTCTGCGGGATCGCCTGGCCCAGCGAGCGAGGACGGGAATACAACGAAACCAAAAAAGAAGCGGAGTTTGGGTTA
>Ga0315287_10002849_pt1 | contig 16532 bp, 13 predicted proteins | sample YL17G11_0_MG_FD_205037 | JGI IMG/M metagenome (GOLD analysis project Ga0315287, IMG submission 205037) | Sediment microbial communities from Yellowstone Lake, YNP, Wyoming, USA - YL17G11_0 | ecosystem: Environmental > Aquatic > Freshwater > Lake > Sediment | place: USA: Wyoming | collected... | reverse complement strand
GCGCAAGTTCGGGAACGCGGAGAACCCCCTGCTCGTATCGGTGCGCAGCGGCGCCGCAGTGTCCATGCCTGGCATGATGGACACCATATTGAACCTGGGCATGAACGACGAGGTCGTACTGGGACTTGCAAAGAAATTCGGCGACGAGCGGTTCGCCTGGGATTCCTACCGCAGGTTCATCTCGCTCTTCTCGACCATAGCGCTCGGGATAGACGGGGACCACTTCCACAGGTCGATGGAGACCCTCAAGAAGGACCGGAAGGTGAAGTCCGACACGGACCTGACCACGGCGGACCTCAAGGAGCTCGTCAACCAGTACAAGCTCATTGTCAACGGCAATTACGGGAAGCCCTTGCCGACGGAAGCGTTCGAGCAGCTCGCACTTGCCATAGAAGCCGTATTTGCATCCTGGAACGGAAAGAGGTGCCAGGACTACAGGCGCGAGTTCAAGGTGTCCTCGGAGATGGCCAGCGGCACGGCGGCCAACGTGCAGACGATGGTGTTCGGGAACCTCGGGCCCAAATCCGCCACCGGCGTTGCGTTCACGCGCGACCCCGGCACCGGCGAGAATCTCTTCTTCGGCGATTACCTGATGAAGGCGCAGGGCGAGGACATAGTGGCGGGCATCCGCACCCCCAAGCCCGTGGCGGACATGAGAAACGAACTTCCCGAGGTCTACCAGCAGCTCCTCAGGGTCCGCGAGAATCTGGAGAAGCACTACAAGGAGGTCCAGGACATCGAGTTCACGGTCGAGGAGAACAAGCTCTACATGCTCCAGACCAGGAACGCCAAGATGAATGCCGCGGCGGCGGTCCGGACGTCCGTGGAGCTGGCCAAGCAGGGCGTGCTCACGAAAGAGGAGGCCATCCTGAGGCTCAATCCGTCCCAGCTGGCCCAGCTCATGTACCGGCAAATTGACCTGAAGAACAGGATAACGCCTATTGCCGTGGGCCTTGGCGCCTCACCCGGCGCAGCCTCCGGCGCGGTCGTGTTCGATGCCGATCTTGCGGAGAAGGAAGGCAAGGCCGGGAAGAAGGTCATATTGCTCAGGGAGCAGACGAAGCCCGAGGACATTCACGGCTTCTTCGCAGCGCAGGGAGTGCTCACAGCCGTCGGTGGCAAGACCAGCCACGCGGCCGTCGTCGCGCGCTCGATCGGGAAGCCGTGCGTATCCGGCTGCGGCGACATCAAGATCAACGACCTCGAAAGGTCCGCGCAGATAGGCGAGCACACGATATCCGAGGGCACCATCGTAACCCTCGACGGCGGTACGGGCCAGGTCTGGCTCGGGGAGATACCCACGAAGGAACCGGAGATGTCCGAGGACTTCAACACGATACTTGCATGGTCGGACGAGTTCCGGAGACTGGGCGTATATACCAACGCCGATACTCCCGCCGATGCGGCCAAAGCGCGCGAGTTCGGCGCGCAGGGCATCGGATTGTGCAGGACGGAAAGGATGTTCAACGACGCCAAGCGGATACCCATCTTCCAGGAGATGGTCCTGTCGAGCACCAACGAGGAGAGGCTGCGCAACCTTAGCCGGCTATTGCCGCTCCAGAAGGAGGACTTCAAGGGCATCCTCAAGGCGATGGAGGGCCTGCCCGTGACGGTCCGCCTGCTGGACCCGCCGCTCCACGAGTTCCTGCCATCGGAGGCGGAGGTGGAGAAGGACATCCAGACGCTCCAGAAGTTCGGGGCCGCTCTAGACAATATAGCCCAGCTTCCGGAGATAATCAAGGCGCTGGACCCACAGCTCGGCTCGGTCGTAGTGATGGACGACGTGACCGTCAAGAACCTGGCCAAGCTGCGCGCATTCGGAATCGACAAGAAGGCGCTGGAGAAGAAGAGGGAAACGCTCCGCAAGATACGCTCCCTGCACGAGGTGAACCCAATGCTGGGCCACCGCGGCGTCAGGCTCGGCATCACGTATCCCGACATCTACGCTATGCAGGCCCAGGCCATACTCGAGGCCGCGGGCGAGCTCATCAAGGAGAAGGTGGACGTGCATGTCGAGATAATGGTCCCGCAGGTCTGCACGGCCCAGGAGCTCAAATATGTCCAGAACATCATCCAGGACGTCGAGAAGAAGGTCGAGGAGAAGCTGGGAGTCAAGGTCCCTTACAAGTTCGGCACGATGATAGAGGTCGTGAGGGCATGCATGAGGGCGGGCCGCCTCGCGGAGATGGCCGAGTTCTTCAGCTTCGGCACCAACGACCTGACCCAGGCGACGTTCAGCTTCTCGAGGGAAGACGCTGAGAACAAGTTCCTGCCCCTTTACAACGAGAGAAGGATATTGCAGGACAATCCTTTCGAGATACTGGATGTGAAGGGCGTCGGCAGGCTGATGATGATAGCCGTGGACTGGGGCCGAAGGACGAGACCCGACCTCAAGGTCGGCATCTGCGGCGAGCACGGCGGCGAACCAAGCGCCGTCGAGTTCTGCCACTCCATAAACCTCAACTACGTCAGCTGCTCGCCCTACCGCGTGCCCATCGCCCGGCTTGCGGCGGCACAGGCCGCGATAAAGGAGAAGCGGGGCCTGCTCAAGCCGCCGAAGTGAGCACTAGGGCGGCAGGCAACGGGCAGTAAGCAGTGCTTCGCGGTTTGTCGAGGGCAGCGGGCAGTGCCGCACAATCAGAAAATGGCAGGAGGCGGGGGGGCCGCCCTTATACCATTTCCAAGTGCGTCCGGCTGCGGAGGCAGGCCGTCCTCAGGCCCGCCTGCCGGGCCCTCTTTCTGAGGTCGGAGTCGTTGGTGAGAAGCACCGCGCCCAGCTCTTTTGCGACGGCAAGGACCGCATCGTCCCCGCGGCCCTCCGCTTCGACGACCCTGTATTTGGCGGCGAGCTTCAGCGCAACCTTCGCCTCTGAATTTTTCTGGGTCCGTGCGACGTTCTTGAGCTCCTCCACGACGGTGGAAGGCACCACGACCTCGAAAGCGCCCAGGAGCCTTCCGAGCTCCAGGTCGATGTTGAGCTTGAACTGAAAGGGCATCATGAGAGCATTCGCATCCAGAACGACAACGGCTCGGGAGCCCGTGCCTTCGACCAAGGCCGCATCTCCTCACTTGGTTATCTCGCCGTAACCGATGAGGCGCCACCTGCCGCCGACCTTGCGGCTGATGGCCACCCTCTGGCCCTTCTCGGCGCACACGGGCAGCTTCAGTCCTACCCCGCACACATCGCTGTGGCATGTGTTCACGATTCCGACGGTGGTGGCGACGCCGACATTGAGCATCAGCGACTCCTTTGTCTTTATCTCCTTGACCGCGACCGCGTCGGCAGTGCCGACCATCCTCTCCAGAAGATGTACCCTGAGATTGAATGACTCCATCACATTGGGCAGGCTGCCGGGCTTTCCGAGCATGTTCCCGACCAGAGAATCTGATTTGGTGATGTACGGGTCCAGGTCCGTGCCGATGCCGACGAGACCGCCGGGTGAAACGCTTTTGACCCCTTTGCCGCCGGAGAAGAGCGAGGTGACCTTCGTGACCACTGGCTCCCAGCGGGTCCTCTTGTCCTCGAACTTGATGCCGGGCCGGATCTCGACCTCGTCGCCCTCGTTGAGGGTGCCCTCGATGAGCGAGCCGCCGACGACACCGCCCTGGAGGTCCTTGGGCTTCGTTCCGGGAAGGTTGACGTCGAACGAGCGGGCCACGTACATCTTGGGGGGCTTGGAGTGGTCCAGCTTGGGAGTGGGAATTATCTTCTCTATGGTCTGGATGAGGACATCGATGTTCGCATCGTGGTGGGCCGAGACCGGCACTATGGGCGCGCTCTGGGCGCACGTGCCCTTCGAGAACTCCTTTATCTGCTTGTAGTTCTCCTCGGCCTTGGCCTCGTCCACGAGGTCGATCTTGTTTTGGACGATTATGATGTTCTTGATGCCCACGATGTCCAGCGCCATCAGATGCTCCCTGGACTGGGGCTGGGGGCAGGGCTCGTTGGCCGCTATCAGCAATAGAGCGCCGTTCATGAGGGCGGCGCCGCACAGCATAGTGGCCATCAGTGTCTCGTGGCCGGGGGAATCAACGAAGCTGACGGCCCTGAGCAGTTCCGTCTTCGCGCCGCAGACGGCGCACTTGGCCTTGTTCGAGTAACACTCGGGCTCCGCGCACTTGGGGCACTTGTAGAACGCGGTATCGGCGTACCCGAGCTTTATGGAGATGCCTCGCTTGACCTCCTCGGAATGCCTGTCCGTCCAGTCGCCCGTGAGCGCTTTTGTGAGGGTCGTCTTCCCGTGGTCGACGTGCCCCACCATTCCGATGTTGGCGACTGGCTGGACCGGTACCTTCATCTGAAGTACCTTCCTCAGCCTTTCTTCGGAGGCGCCGGGGCAGGTGCCGCTCCGCCGGGCTGGTCGGTCTTGGTCTTGAAAACGTCTTCGAGGGGCTTGGAGCCGTGGGCGGAGATCTTGAGGTTTATCTGGACGATATCGGGTGATATCGTGTTGCCGCGGAGGCTTCTCCTCCTGCGGATGCCGGCCACCTTGGGCCTGAAACCGATGCTCTTCGCAACCAGGATCATCTTGCGCCTGGGGCCCGACAGGTCCTTCCTCATCGGGAATCCATCCTTGTCGCTGCCTCCCCGCACGACCAGCTTGTAGCCAGGCAGCCCCACGAATATGCCGTCGAACTCGTCGCCGATCTTCTTGCCGATGAGCGAGTTGGCATGATGGCCGGCTATCGTGGTCTGGTAGGACTTCCCGGTCTTGGGGTCGGATACTATCGCTGTGAACTGTACCATCTTATCCCTCTGAGGGACTCGGCCATACTCCCGGTAGGATATATTAATTTCGGCCCTTTCCGAGGGGGGTTATCGTCAGAGAATGGTACTTTCCGGGGGACCGGCCCGTGCCCTAGTCTTCCGGCTTCCTTGCCTCGTCGATGTTCTTGGGCCTGTACCCTATGTCCTTCCGGCAGAAAGGACAATAGGGCAGCTCGTTGGCAATTTCCGATTCCATGAAAGCGGTCTGCTGCCTGTCCCTGCAGTTCAGGGCGTAGCCCTCGTTCGGCCCCGGCCTTCCGACCCACCTGTGGGCAAGCTCTCGCTCGCTCCTCATCTCGGACCCGCACTTCGGGCATAGCACAGAGTACCCGTCTTCCACGCTTCCGCAGCCAATGCACACGTACATCGTCTTACCCCCAGAGGTCTCCCGCCGGATGCCTGACCTTGACCATGCCGTCGATGTCGGCGCTGCTCCACGCATATCTGACGGCCCGCCCCTTCGCAACGCTTCCATTTCCATTCCGGGACCGCCGTCCGCCTTTCGGCGGCGCCGCCCTCTTTCGGACGCAGAGGGCCGTGACAGTCAGTCCGTGCCCGTGGAGGGCCTGCCTCACACCCCAGAGGAGCCTCGGGCCCGGCCCCATGATGCGCCGCGCATGCTCCGCCACCGCCCTGCCCTCCTCGTGCCCCATCGCCTTCGGTCCCTCGACGACGAGCACCGCCCCCTTGAGCTCCGATTTGGGGCAGCCTGAGAGGGGGAAGCGCAACGCTTCCCTCGCAGCCTTCTCATGTTCCCCGTCCCCGGCCTTGCCGACGCCGACATAGCCCCGGCCGTTCGAGAAGATCGCTTTCAGCGGCCGGATGTCGTAGCGGGTGCTCAGGCGCGCTATGCTCTGGATTATGTGGACCGCAAAATCGTCAATGACGCCGAAACCGTCCGTGAGCGTCGGGGGCGGCTCGAGCTTCAGCAGAGCGTCGTTCGGGAGAATGAAGAGGCAGTCCACCTCCTGTTCGAGGGCCTCGAGCCCGTCGAGCGCGGCCTTGGCGCTGTACATTCCTTCGGCCCGGAACGGCAATACGCCGATGCCAAGCGTGAGGGCGCCTGATTTCCTGGCGGTGCGCGCCACCACGGGCGCACTGCCGGTCCCCGTGCCGCGCCCGAGCCCGCAGACGGTGAATACGATGTCCGCGCCCTTGAGATGGTGCCTGATGGTCCTCATGTCATGCCTGAGCGATTGCCTCACTAGCTCCGGCTGCCCTCCGGAGCCCCTGCCCTTGAACGTCCTGGAGCCTATGAGCAGCTTCAATGGAGCATGCACCATCAGCAAATGCTGGGCATCCGTGTTGAGCGCAACCAGCTCCACATGCGTTTCCACGGTGTCGGCGAAGCGCTCGAGGAAGTTGGAGCCCATCCCGCCGCAGCCGAACACCTTGATGCCCGGTCTGAGGGCTCTCTCGTCGGGCTCAGAGCCCTTCGGGATGGTTGCCCCGAAGTGCTGCATCGGCCCCGCCCTTGCCTTTTTTGGTCCTGCCGGCCCGGGGGCCTTTCTTTTCGGACGCACCTTGCGGGAGCGTGAGCTTTGGGACCTGGTTCTTTTGGGGTGCTGTCGCCTTGGGAGGCGCTTTCGTGCCGCCAGCTCAATCGCCCCCTTCGTCGCATGGTCGCTCATCTCCCGAGCCTCCCGCGCATTGTGTCCACTTGTAGAGAGGGGTCTGCTTGCGCCTGCCGCGGGCCGTTCTCCTGGGCGGTGGCGGCGAATGCGGACTGGTCTTGCGGGTGAGCTTCTCATCCCGGATGACATCGAGGAGGTCATCTTCCCGGATGCAGTAGCTCTCCTTGATGCGGTTGCGGGCCTTCTCCGAGGCACAGGTGAGGCTGATGCCCAGCTCGTTGGCCCTTCTCTTGAGGGCGATGAGCTTGGCGCGCTGTGCGGCCCTGGAGATGTTCCTCGGGCCGAGGCCTCTTGCGTCCTCGGCCAGATTGTCGAACGAAATGTGCTCCAGGTCGCAGATGTAGTACCTGCCCACGGTGTTCTGGATGAGCAACTTCCTCAGGCCGGCGCCCGTCGGGGGCTCGAAATGGATGACGTCCGCCTTGAGCCTCATTCCGGGCTCCATCCCGGCGGACTGCACCGTCGTGGCGACTATGATGACGTTCCCGTGGCCGTGCTCGCCCAGGACCTCCTTCCTCCGCGGACCCGTGATGAGCGAACCCAAAATCATCATCACATCGTGCGATGTGGGCCTGCGGGGACCGTTCCCGCCGGCGGCTCCGACACCGTCGTCGAATATGAGCACGAAGGGCCTGCCGTGGTTCTTCCTGCTGACGGCCCTCGCGTCACGGATGGTGGTTATGAGATGGTGCTCCGTCTCGCCAAGCCACTCGGAGGCGAACTCCCTGTAGGTGACGGTCTGGCATGAAAGGCTCAGCCCGCGGGCTATTGCCGAGAGCAATGACGCCTTGTCCACCTCGGCTGGCCCGACGGCCAGTATGAACCCGCCGTCATCGCCCAGCTCGTCGTCGGCGGCATAGCAGCGGAGCAGGAAGGGCTCGAGCAGCTGGGCGAGCCGCCCCTCGTCGTAGCCCACGAGGTCGGATAGCCGGGTATTGCCGCCGTATTCCTGAACACCCTGCTCCGCGAGGAACTTCGCGGCCGCCGCATGATGGTCCGGGGCACCGTTCCCGGTGTGCGAGGGCATCGGCCCGATATGTTCGCTTTTGGTGCCTGTATGCGTGGGCTTCGGCGGGACGGGTCCACCGCCATTGCTCGGCGGTTCCGACGGAACATCTGTCCTTGCCGGCTGCGCCGCCTGTCTCGATATCGTGACATATCCGCCACCTGAAAGAGGCGGCTCCGTCCCGGCGGCATCAGTGAATTCCTCGAGCACCGCGTTCCTTGGGGCAAGCTCCCATTTCACTGTATTGCTGAGGTGTTCATTCTGGAGCCGCTCGAGGCGTGTGAACGCACCGGTCATCTCGTCGGCGGGCAGGTGGCCCGGCGGGACAAGGTGAAGGGCCTTCTCGATCATGTGGGCGCTTATCGGGTGCGCCACGGACCTTGCGGCCAGGAGCGTGTGGTAGTAGAGGCTGTCCCTCATTTCCGTGGTGTGGAGGCGGTAGAGCTCGTCCTTGAGCTGGCGCAGGTCCCATTCCCCGCCGGAGAAGTGCTTTAGCGCTGCCCTGATACGCGGGACCGCGTCGTCCGGAATTCCTTCAAGGGCCTTGATGCGGAATGCGCCGCCCTGGACCCTCACCGGCGCCGATTCCGGGTAAAGCTCTGACATGTGCTGGAGCGAGACGCGGTTCTCCCGCAGCATCCTGTTGAAAATATCCTTGGGGAGCTGCCCGTCGCCGGCAATTCCGCGGTTAATCGCACCCACCATCAGCGCCCAGGCAAGGTCGCTGCCCTCCTCCTTGAGGCTGTGGAAGATCTTGAGGAACCCGAACTGGCCGTACCACTTCTCGAGGTCCCTGAAATCTATGTACGAAAGGGCACGGACGGTCTTCAGAGCGCAAGCTTCATCCCGCGAAACCTCCATCGAAACCCCTCCTCGCCGCCCCGCCAATGTACGTGCCGGTTGCTTTCGCCGCCACTACTGCATTGGGGTCGTTTGCCGCTCTCGGACATGTCGTTCATTGTATCCCGTACCGTATCGCTGCTCCGGCCACGGGAGCATCCGCAATTGGCGGCCCTTCCCCAAAAACCTACGGCCACTGACTACTAGCTATACCGGCTTTTCGATGGATTAGTTGCATCCGGGCCGTTTTTTATGGAGAGCGTTGCCTCACGGCACGCCGTTGAAGAAACAACTCTCCTTTCGGTCCTGCTCGTCCTACCCAATACGTTGGGAAAAATATAATCCTTGCGATTACCGGCGCTCAACGCATTCTGACGAGTGCGCGCGATGCATGGAATTTTCACGAGCCCGGAAAGGGAACGGCCATTATTTCCTTCTTTTTGCGAGCAGGACTAATGCGAAAGCGAATGCGACCGCAACCATGAATGCGGGCGCCTCGAATCCCGGCGTGTTGGTCTTGGGTTTTGCGGAAACGGACACCGTCACGGTCGCCGAGGTCGTATCGTTCCCGTCGGAGACCTCGAGCGTGAGCACGTGCTTGCCCTTCGTGAGCAGCTTCGTGGAGACCGACGCTCCGCCCTCGAGGAGCTTTCCTCCAGTGTCCTTCCAGCGGTAGGTGAGGCTGTCTCCATCCGGGTCAGTGGCGGAAGCCTGCAGCAGCACCGCCTTCCCTTCTTGGGACTTGGAGCCATTGAGGGGAGCGATGATGCGCACTTCGACCGGAGCACGGTTGACATTGGTGACGGTCACCGCCCAGCTGCGAGAGACGTTGTAGTGCCCGTCGCTGACAGTGGCGGTTATGTTGTGGGCCCCGGCGGCGTTGAAGTCTGGCGAGTAGGTGAGATTCGGGCCTGTCGCCACCACATTTCCGTCGAGGGACCACATGATTGTGAGGGTCGCTGTGTCGATGTCCGAGGCGGTCACATTGAAGAGCCTGCTCGAATTTTCTGGCACGCTCGCCGAGGCTCCCGAGGGGCCCGCACCTGTTATCTCGGGAGGGTCGTTCACTGGCCTCACGCTGATGCTAACGCTCTCGGATGCGGCCCTCTGTGTCTTGTCTGTGGCGGTGAATGTCACGTCGATGAGGCCGTTGAAGTCCTTTGGCGGAAGGGCGGATAGCGCGCCAGTCGCGGGGTCGACGCTCGCAGTCCATCCCTGCGTGAAACCCCCCATGCTGTACGCGAGACTGTCACCGTATGGAAGGTCCGGGTCGGAGAACCTCTGGGCGAGGCTCGTGTTGAGCGGTGTATCCTCGTCGACGGAAAGCGAGTGGGTCGTGGCCGTGACGAACGGGCTGTCCGGAAGGGGGGTCACGGTCACCTCGATGGTGTCGCTTGCATCCTTGGACGAATTGTCCTTCGCCACGAAGGTCACATTCTGCCTGCCTGACCAGTCCCCCTGGGGGGTCAGGGTCACCGTGCCGTTGAGCGCAATCTTGACAGCGACTGTCCCGTTATCGCGGAACGAGTATGCGAGCGAATCGCCGTACTGCAGGTCCGGGTCGCTGAAATATTTTGAAAGGTCGAGCGAGGAATCCTGAGCGTTCTCGTCCATCTTCGCGTCAGGAATGGCCCCATTCAGGACGGGAGCGTCGTTGACGGGCGTCACGGTGATGTTCATCGCGACGCTGGCGTATGCGCCCCTCTTGTCCATGGCCTTGAAGAGCACCCTGTCCGTGCCGCACCAGTCCTTGGTCGGCGTCATCGTGACCTGGCCGGTCCCGTTGTCGATGATGACCATTACCTTCGTGAAATTATAGGCGAAGAAGGTCAGCGCATCCCCCGTGTCGGACTCGGTGAAGACATCGTCCAGGTCCAGAGCCGTGTACACCGTGTCCTCGGGGAAGCTCACGACAGGCAGCGGGTCCGCGACCGCCGGAGGCGTGTTGAGCAGATAGTCCGAGAGCTGGAACATGACGGTCATGTTGGCCATGAGCGCGTAGCCCTTCAGGACCAGGTTGGTGGCCTTGGGCGAGTACAGGCGGGTGTTGTTGAACAAAACGGGCGCGCCGCCGTCCGTGCTGCTGTAGCCCGATTCCGAGATATTGTAGCAATTGAATGCGCCCGCCTGAACGGTCATGCTCTCCTGCTTCGCTATCGCTGCATCGTACACATCCCTGGTGACGTTGGTGCTCTCGCTGTTGCCCAGAGGGCTCGTCGTCTTCTGCCATATCGTGACATTGGTGTCAACATGCCAATCATCCGGCACGGAGAGCGGAAAGCCGTATGTGGCGAGCGGCGGGACAGGCGTCTGGTTGGAATCCATCACCGTCGTGCCCAGGGCGCCCATGTTGATGGTGAAATGCTCCTCGGCGTAGACCGTTGCCAAATCCGTCGTGCGATAATATTCGGCGGTGTTGCCCGTGACGGGCCAGTTGAGGGGCATGGTGATGCTCATGTAGGTCATGTTGCCCTTTATCGTCAAAGAGTAGCTGCCCTCGAGCTTCACAACGGGCACGCCCCCGAAGACGGTCCTCTCGATGATGCGGTCCGTGTTCACTCCCGATATATGGGTCAGGTTGAGAGTGTTGCCGCCCTCGCTGACGTTGTAGGCGATCTCGCTGTCCGTCGCATAGGTCCAGTAGGAGCCGTCGCCCCAGGCCGGCAAGGGGTCCTCCCTCGGCGCCGTCGTGCCAGCGACGGCCCCCGTGACAATCATCGAGAACAATAACAGTACCGAGACCACTCCGCTCCTTGTTGCATTCATGTAAATCACCTATTCTATAGCGTTCAGCTTGGAGGCCATCGTATGGTCCTTGTCACGCCTGTCGTCTATCTTTATTGTGGTGATGATGCGCTTGGCACCGGCGTCCACCACCGCGTCATGGGCCTTCCTGACGGCGGCGAACAGCTCGTCGAGGGTCCTTGCTTCCAGGGACGTGGACATCGGGCCGTGCCGCACCTTCAATCCAGATGCATCGAGGGCATTTACGGCCTTCTTCACGAACCTGCTGACGCTCGTGCCCTCGCCCAGCGGTACGACGCTCACATCGGCGACTATCAGACCATCACCGGGGCATGTTACACCCTGCGGGCAGAAAAGGGTTTTGGGATGGCAATAAATATTATTGGTATCATACGCCGCACTGGAGAGATATCGCATGGTGGACGTTGGCAGACCGCCCAAGACGCCCGTGAAGGCACCCAGGGGAAAGTTGCTCAGCTGCAAGGGATGGAGACAGGAAGCCATCCTCAGGATGCTCCACAACAATCTCGAGAACGCAGAGAAGCCGGACGAGCTCATAATCTACGGCGGCACCGGAAGGGCCGCCCGCAACTGGGACTGCTTCCATGCCATCGTGAAGGAGCTCAGGCAGCTCGGCGACGACGAGACCCTGCTCATCCAGAGCGGAAAGCCCGTGGGGGTCTTTCGTACAAGACCGGATTCTCCGAGGGTCCTGATAGCAAATTCCAATCTAGTCCCGAAATGGTCCACATGGGAGCATTTCCGAGCGCTCGAGGACCGCGGCCTGATGATGTACGGCCAGATGACCGCTGGCTCGTGGTGCTACATAGGCACCCAGGGAATAATCCAGGGAACCTACGAGACCTTCGCCGCTGCGGCGAGGATGCATTTCGGCGGGACCCTGAAGGGAAGGCTCGTGCTCAGCGGCGGTCTGGGCGGAATGGGAGGCGCACAGCCGCTGGCCATCACCATGAACGGGGGCGTTGCCCTCGTCGTCGAGGTGGACAGGTCCAGGATAGAAAGGAGGGTCAAGAGGAAATTCTGCGACATGCTCGTGGAGGACCTTGACGAGGCCCTGAAGATAGTGCTCGAGGCCAAGAAGAAGGGCAAGGCCGTTTCCGTCGGAGTGCTCGGCAACTGCGCCGATGTCATTCCGGAACTGGTAAGGAGGAAAATCGTGCCCGACCTGGTCACGGACCAGACCTCCGCCCACGATGCGCTCATAGGCTATATCCCAAAGGGTCTGAGCGTCGGGGAAGCGGCAGAGCTCAGGAAGCGCGACCCGCAGGGATACATCAAGCGCGCTTACGAATCCATGGCCATCCATGTCAGGGCGATGCTCGCCCTCCAGAAGGCGGGCTCGGTGGTCTTCGACTACGGCAACAACCTGAGGGCGCAGGCCCTCCAGGCCGGGGTCAAGAATGCATTTGACTATCCGGGGTTCGTTGTGGCTTACATAAGGCCCATGTTCTGCGAGGGCCGCGGCCCGTTCAGGTGGATAGCTCTGTCTGGCAATCCCGAGGACATCCGCAAGACCGACAGGCTCGTGATGAAGGAGTTCAAGGACAACGAATCGCTGGTGAACTGGATCAAACTGGCCGGGAAACATGTGCCATTCGAGGGTCTGCCAGCCCGCGTGTGCTGGCTCGGATACGGGGAGCGGGCCCGTTTCGCAAAGCTCATCAACGACATGGTGGCGAGGAAGGAGCTCGACGCGCCCATTGCCATCACGCGCGACCACCTCGACTGCGGCTCCGTGGCCTCCCCCAACCGGGAGACGGAAGGCATGAAGGACGGAACCGATGCGGTCGCGGACTGGCCCCTCCTGAACGCACTCATCAACTGCGCCGCGGGAGCCGACTCGGTCCAGATACACAACGGCGGCGGCGTCGGCATCGGGTTCTCCACTCACGCGGGAATGGTTGTCGTCGCCGATGGTACCAGGGAGGCCCAGGCCCGCATAGAGCGCGTCTTTTCGACCGACCCTGGCATGGGAATAATAAGGCACTGCGACGCCGGCTACGAGGACGCCCGGAAGAATGCGAAAAAACATGGCATCCGCATACCGATGTAAAACCGCCGGTCGCCGCACTTCAGTTCCAGGCCTGCCGCATCCTCAATGATCAGAGATACGGGTTGCCAGAAAAGGTCGTGGCACACCATTCATTCGGCCGGGGAGATGTTGCGCAATATCGCACGAAGCCCGGTGCCTTCCGATACTTCAATGAGCAGTTCGAGCTGGGTGTCACGGGCCATCCCCGTCATCTCACACAAGTGGCGTCAGGCAATAGGGGCATTTCTTCCAGCCCGCCATGACCTTCTTGGCGCACTTGGGGCATGCGGAAATCTCGGCACGCTTGGGCGGTTCGGGCATGGCGCTCTTGGGCGCGGGCGGCTTCTCCAGGTCCACGATGTTCTTGTGAATCTGCTCGAGCAGGCTCTTGGTTTCCGGATAACGGCCCTCTTCCAGTGCTCGCCTCGCGTCCGGGATGAGCTTGGCCAGCTGGAGAGTGTCCTTGCCCTCGCCCTCGAGCTTCTCCTTCGACGCCGCGGCATTCGAAACGGACATCTGGAGCTCCGAAAACAGCTTCGTCGTCTCCAGGATGTTGTTCCTGGCGCTTCTCACGAATTCGCCGGCCTCGTCGTAGGCCTTCTCGTCCAGGGACTGCCGGGCGCTGTTGAGCAGGCTGTTGGCCTCCTCGATGCTGGCGCCGAGGCCCTGGGCCTTGGATATCTCGTAATACTCTTCCTGAATGCGGGCGCTCATGTCGCAGTGTGGGCACTTGCCGTCCTCAAGCTCGCCCCCGCACACCGGGCATGACTGAGCGTTGGGTGCCGCGGCGGTCGAGTAATCGTAGGCTGGCCGCTGTGCCTCCTGGGGCTGCGAAGCGATATCGGGCTGCGGCTCCTGTGCAACGGGTTCGGTCGGTGCCAGCCGGGTCTGTGCCTCGGGAATATCGGCTGATACTTCGGGCTGTTGCGGCATGGGCGCAACGAGGGCATCGATGGCAGGCTCCGCGGGCGGCTGCTCTTCCGTTCCCCCCTCTTCGCCGGCGGCCTCTTCCCCGGCATCCTGCTGTTCCTCAGGTCCCTCCTGGGGCCCTGAGGTCGGTGCGAGCGCTGTGACCGCAGGCCGTTCGGGCTCCGGCCGAGTAACCGGTGCCCGTATAGGAGCCGTAATGAGCGCCTTGGGTTGCGGGGCGGGCATCTTTGCAATCGCCGGGGCGGGCGCATGACCGGTAACCGCCGGAGCGGCGGCCTCCGTTGTGACGCCGGTGGTCGCCAGAGTGTCCAGCTTGGCGAGTATCATGCGCTGGCGCTCGTCTATCAAGGAGAATGAACCGATCGCATATAGCAGGAGGCCGAAAATGGCGCCGCATATTCCCACGACGATACCAAGCACCTGCAGGGAGCCCATGGCGCTCGCATTGCGGCCGCAAATCTCGTCGAACATCGTCATGACGACGGCTATCACTATGCCGCCGATGACGGCGAGCAGGCCCAGCCACTTCAAGAGTCGGGGCATGCCCGAAGAGGGCGTCGGGTCCGTCGGCTGAGCTGGCACGGGGTTGCCTTCCGCTGCTGACATGGTCCACCTATTTCTTGGGCACTTTCTGCCAATCTTCTAGGAACTTGTCTATTCCTGCGGTTGTGAGCGGATGCTTCGTCAGGAACTCGATGACCTTGAACGGTACGGTAGCTATATGTGCGCCCGCCTTGGCCGCATCGAGCACATGAATGGGATTCCGGACGCTGGCCACGATGACCTCGGTCTTCATGCCGTAGTTCTTGAAAATGGTCATGATATCGCGTATGATGCCCATCCCTTCCACCCCGATGTCATCGAGACGGCCGATGAACGGGCTCACGAACGTGGCGCCGGCCTTCGCTGCCAGCATCGCCTGCACAGGGGTGAAGACCAATGTGACATTCGTCTTGATGCCTTGCTTGCTGAGGACCTTCGTGGCCTTGAGGCCCTCCGTGGTCATGGGAATCTTGATGGTGATGTTCTTGTGGACCTTGGCCCACTCCTGGGCATCCTTCACCATCTGGTCGGCCTTCATGGAGCATACTTCCACGCTTATCGGCCCGTCCACGACGCTCACTATCTCCTCGATGAGGGCTTTGGGCTCCCGGTTCTCCTTGGCAAGGAGCGAGGGGTTCGTGGTGACTCCATCGAGGATGCCCCAGCTGTTGGCCTCCTTTATCTCACCGATGTTGGCGGTGTCTATGAAAATTTTCATGCTATATCCTCAGCTCCGGCTTCTCCACTGTGGCCTACCTCGATTGGCCTCTTCATTCATTAAGCTTTTCCGGCAAGGGTAATAAACCAAAGATGCGGTGGACCCCACCATGTACAAGGGACCGGTGCTCATATCGCCTTCGATACTGTCGGCGGATTTCGGCAGGCTCCAGGCCCACATCCAGGAGGTCGAGGCCGCGGGAGCGGACTGGCTTCACATCGATATAATGGACGGGCATTTCGTTCCCAACCTCACAATAGGTCCGCCCGTCCTCGAGAGCCTCAAGGGCAAGGTGAAGGTTCCTCTCGATGTTCACCTAATGGTCGAGGAGCCAGCGAGATACATAGAGGCTTTTGCGAATGTGGGCACCACGTATTTTTCAGTCCACGTAGAGGCGGACCCGCACCTGCACCGCACGCTCCAGGCGATACGGGAAAGGGGCATGAAGCCCGGAGTGGCCCTCAATCCATCCACCCCGATATCCTCGGTGGAGTGCGTCATCGACGACATCGACCTTTTGCTCGTGATGACCGTGAATCCGGGTTTTGGCGGTCAGAAATTCATCAAAACGATGGTGGAGAAGATTCGCAAGGCGTCCGAGCTTATAGGGGACCGCAATATAATGCTCGAGGTTGACGGAGGCGTGGGCCCGGATACCGCATCCCAGGTCGTGAAGGCAGGAGCGAACGTGCTCGTTGCGGGGAATGCCGTATTCAGGGGAAAGGGGACCGTGGCCGAGAACATGAATGCGCTCAGGCAGCAGCTGAGCCGTTAGTCCCGTTCTTCGCCCCGTTCTTCATGTTGTGGGCCACCAGGAAGCTCTTTGCGAAAAGGGCTGCGTTGGCAGTGTCGTTCTTCTTGACCGACACCAGGAACGCACGGCAGAATGCGCACATGCAGTCCACCTTGTGGTTCTTCGGTCTGACAGACAGTGAGCCCTTGCTATCCGACTCCATGCAACCTCTGTTTTTTGTCATCCGAGGTATAAATAACTTTCCCGATTCTCTGGGAAAGTTGAAATACCACTGATAAAAGGTAAGCCGCCCGGGACGGCGTATTACAAGGTGACGGCGCAACCGACCGGCTACTTGATTCCGGCCCCGTCAGCATGGTTTCGATTAACATTATTGCATTCCAAGCGGCTCCGAGGTCAAGAGCAAACAAACTGTCATCGGAGCTCCGATGAGGCATTCTAGTAACTAACCATATTATAAACAGGACTTTTGCACTACCGATGAATTCTTATAGAATTCCATCTTCGACGAAGAATTCATATCCCTGAACGCATACTATAA
>Ga0315287_10002848_pt1 | contig 16534 bp, 15 predicted proteins | sample YL17G11_0_MG_FD_205037 | JGI IMG/M metagenome (GOLD analysis project Ga0315287, IMG submission 205037) | Sediment microbial communities from Yellowstone Lake, YNP, Wyoming, USA - YL17G11_0 | ecosystem: Environmental > Aquatic > Freshwater > Lake > Sediment | place: USA: Wyoming | collected... | reverse complement strand
ACAAGCCCGACATTCGTCGTGATTCACGAATATCAAGGGCGCCTGCCGTTTGCCCACGTGGATCTGTACCGTATTCGCTCGCCCCGCGAGCTTGAATCGACAGGACTGATCGAGTATTTCTCCGGCCAGACCGTGACGGCAATAGAATGGGCCGACAAGGGCCTGGCCGCGCTGCCGCAGGACCGGATCGAGATTACGCTGAACCATCGTGCCGCGCAGAGCCGGACGATTCAGTTGAGCGCGACGGGGCCGATGTCTGACGAGGTCCTCGCGCTTGCGCGCATGCAGTACAGCAAGACCGGCAGGGTGCATCGAGCGGCACCACGCCGGGCCTTGAACAGGGAGGAAACAACGAGGTCATGATTAGACTGATTCTGGTCGGAGTTCTTCTGCTCCTCTCCCTGGCCTTTTTCCTTCAGAACCAGGAACAGGAAGTCACGCTCCGATACTTCTTTGGTCTCCTTGAAGCCTCGACGCCGATCTATAAACCCATCCTGGCGGGGTTCGCGGTGGGGCTGCTGGTCTCCGGCTTCCTTCTCTTTCCCCCATGGGTGCGGGGCCGGATCGAACTCCGCCGAAAAACCAAAGCGCTGCAGGAAGCCGAAGTGGACTTAGAACGGTTACGCCACTCACTCGATACAGCCACCGGCCGCACACCCTCCACCGTGACCGGCGAGCCACACCGAGACCGACGCGATGAGTGACGCAGAGGCCTCACCGTTGATGCGGCAATACCGTGAAATCAAGCGCGGCTATCCCGACGCCATTCTGTTGTTCCGCGTCGGCGACTTCTACGAAATGTTTTACGAGGATGCACAGATCGCCTCCAAGCTGCTCTCCATTGCCCTCACCTCTCGCGATAAATCCAGCACCAACCCAGTTCCGCTATGCGGAGTGCCCTTCCATGCCGCGCAAGGTTATATCGCGAAGCTCCTCAAGGCCGGGCGGACCGTCGCACTCTGCGAACAGGTGGAAGACCCGAAACTCGCGAAGGGTCTCGTGCGCCGCGAAGTCGTTCGTTTGTATACACCGGGCACGCTGGTCGACGCTGAATTCCTTTCATCGGGAGAGTCGCATTTTCTGGTGGCTGTCGCCTTCTCCGACGCCACGGCCCCATCTGCCAAGGGACAATCCGTCATTGGACTGGCCTGTGTGGACGTCTCCACCGGGGAGTTTTGGATGACAGAGTTCCACGGGGCACAGGCAGAGAGCCAGCTCATGGATGAACTGGCCCGGCTGGAACCTCGGGAACTGCTCCATCCTGATTCCGATGCACATGCCGGATCGTGTCTGACGCACCTGCGTGGGCCACGCCTCTGCGCGCAACCCTCGGCCTCCTTCAATCCCAAGGATGCCGCACAACTACTCCAGACACAGTTTGCGGTGCACTCGCTCGACGGATTCGGCTGTCGCGGCCTGACCGCCGGGATCGGAGCCGCCGGAGCGGTTCTGCGATATTTGCGTGAGACCCAGCCGACCGCCTCCCTCGCGCACCTCCGCCGTCTACACATGCGCTGGAGCGGCGACGCCATGCATCTGGATAGCGCGACGATCCGCAATCTCGAACTCGTGCGACCATTGGGAGCCGGTGAGCACCGATCGGGGCAGGATCAGCCAACGGTCTTGTCGGTGTTGGACCGCACCGCGACGGCCATGGGCAGCCGCTTGTTACGCGATTGGCTCGTCAGACCGCTCCTCGATCGTGGCGCCATTCACGCTCGTCTCGAAGCGGTCGGCGAGTTGAAAGACCGGATTCACCAACGCGTGGCGCTCCGGACTACGCTCCGTGATGTGCAAGATATCGCCCGTTTGAGCAGCCGTGTGACGCTCGGCGTCGCAGGACCTCGCGAGTTACTCGCGTTGAAACAGTCCGTGAGCGCCCTGCCGGAATTACGGTCCCACCTCCACCCGTTCCATGCCTCGTTGCTGGCCGGTGTCCGCGAGTCGTGGGACGATTGTCGCGCCGTGCATGACGCGATTGAACAGGCCGTCAAGCCGGATGCGCCGATGTCGCTCCGTGACGGCGGCATGATTCGGGAAGGGTACCATGCCGGGGTCGATGCACTGCGCAAGGCGAGCACGGAAGGCAAGGGCTGGATCGCCTCGTTGGAAGCCAAAGAACGGGAGCGAACGGGGATCGACTCTTTGAAGGTTCGCTACAACCAGGTGTTCGGCTACTACATCGAAATTACCAAGACACACCTGTCTCGCGTCCCGCCTGATTACATTCGCAAGCAGACGCTGGTCAATGCCGAACGATTCATGACGCCGGAGCTGAAAGAGTTAGAAGAGCGTGTCACAGGCGCTGAAACCAAACTGCTGGCGCTCGAGCAGGAGCTGTTCGAACAATTGCGCGTACGCGTGGCGAATGAGGTGCCTCGTCTTCAAGCGATGGCCCAGACCGTCGCGTTGCTCGACGTCCTCGCCGGTCTGGCCGAGACCGCCGCATTACAGCGCTATGTCAAACCCCTCGTCGACGAGAGCAGCACGATCCTCATTCGGGAAGGCCGGCACCCTGTGGTGGAGCAGCTCAGTAGTGATCTGACGTTCGTACCCAACGACACGGCCCTCGACTGTGAGGGCAACCGGCTGGTGATCCTCACCGGGCCCAATATGGCAGGGAAAAGCACCTACCTCCGCCAGGTCGCGCTGATCGTCCTGTTGGCGCAGATCGGGAGTTTCGTGCCTGCGGCCGAGGCCCGCATCGGACTGGTCGATCGGATTTTCACGCGCGTAGGAGCCTCGGACAACTTGGCCGCAGGACAGAGCACCTTCATGGTGGAGATGATCGAGTCCGCTCACATCTTGAACAGTGCGACCTCCCGCAGCTTGATTCTCCTGGATGAGATCGGCCGAGGGACCAGCACCTACGATGGACTGAGCATCGCCTGGGCTATTGCGGAGCATATCCAAGACCGCCGGCACTTGGGAGCCAGGACACTGTTCGCCACTCACTATCACGAGATGACGCAACTGGAAGGGTTACGGGAGGGGATCAGAAACTATTGCGTCGCGGTCCAGGAACGGGATGGAGACGTGGTCTTCTTGCGTAAAATTGTGCCGGGCGGCGCAGACCGCAGTTACGGTATTCATGTCGCCAAACTGGCGGGGCTCCCTCCAACGGTCATCGCCCGGGCGCAACAAGTCCTGGCCCAGTTGGAACAACCGGATACCACCATCGAGGGCACGCCCATATCTTTGGAGAAAGAACCACCACGGGCCTCGCTTCCCCAGCCCCATCCGATCATCGAGGAAATGAAACAAATCGACCTCTTCTCCATGACGCCGCTCGATGCGCTCAATCGCCTCGCTGACCTCCAGCGCCGGATCGGTCCAACCGGCCAAGACAATCACGACAAATAATAAAGGCGGCATCCCCTTTCGAAGATGCCGCCTTTGAAGTCAGTGACTGTCTCCGGTCAGTGAGCGGACCCGAGGTTGTACTTCGCAGTCCAGGGAATCAAACCAGCGATGGGCTGGCCACCTGGGAGCAACACATCATACTGCATAGGTATAGCAGCCCCATCTGGAGACTTTGGTGAGGTATTAAGCTGTTGCTTCGCTGCTGCACAGCCTGCCTCAACTTCGCTCTTCCCAGCACACTCCTTCAGGCGCAGACCGGAGATGCTCAGCGGCTTACCCATGGCACCGGCCACTTCCGGAAGTTTCTTGACCGAGGAAATGACACGATGATTCTGCTCTGGTTCTGTTGCAGTAAACTCGATCAAGTCCGTCGTGCTGGACGGCGGCACTTCCTTTGCGGCAGCCGGTCCCGCATGGGGACGGCCCATCTTCTTCAACTCTCCCCACGCTCCCTTGTCGGCATAAAACTTTAAATTTTTGCCCGGGTGAATCTTCTGCCAGAAGAAGCCGCTTTCAGCAGCCCCGCCGAACACAGAAACGTTGATCCAGACCGCCTCATCGTAGGGATCGAGCACGATCACCCGACCCTGCAATGTCGTCGGCTTGCTCAAATCTCCCCACTCAAAGCGCTCTTGGAATGATTCGATCGCCAGTGCGGTGGAGGCCACAGAGACCACCAGCGCTCCGGCGGCCATCACGGCCCACCCTTTCATATGAAACTTCATAATCGCATCCTCCTTAACAGGACGAAAGAATTAAAGCTTGTTAAGGTCTATTCCTTAATAACCTTAAAGCCGGTGATCGTCCGCCCATCCAGGCTCACTTCCATGGCCACGAGTTCCTGGGAAGCCTTGATGATCTGGTCCATCAACGCTTTGTCCTTCACTGCCAGTCGAACGGTCGTGGCAGCGTGATACCAACCGGAATAGGGGCTGTTCTTGTCGGTGCCACCGACAAAGCCCCAGGCGCAGCAGGAGAACAATGGATCCGGCGGCTTCACGTCGAGATCGGAAGACGAACGACCGTTCGGGGTCCCCGAACCCGGCTCACCGCTGTTCCAATATTGAATCCCGAAGAGCAACTCGCCATCGGGATTGTCGGCCCACTGTGACCATACCCGGCCCTTGAGAGTCTTGGTGACTTCACCCTTCATGGGCTTCCCACCGACGACGTTGTCAGTTGGACCAGCCACACCAGGCGCATCGGAAGCAACGGCGAATTCGGCCGTCAGCATGCCGAGCACAGAAAGTGCTGTAACGGCGGCGATAAGTACGACCCTTTTCATACCTAGTCCCTCCTTCACAAAAATAACAACCACAATAACCGATGGACCCTTAGTCTTGTTAAGGACGATGAACGCGACGAAACGGTTTTAGGGATCATGCGGCCACGAGTGAAGGTATTTCGGCCACCTCTTTTGCTCTTCTTCGTGCTGCGTCCATTCGATTGAGAATCGTTGTCTAAAAGTTCGATCATGGTATTGAAATCATGAAACTGTGTCAAGAAATTGTTTGCCCTATGAATAGATTCGAATATAATGCATAATACTTATAATAATCAATATCTTACAGGCAACACGTTGAGCGTGTTTTATCCACTTCGTGAGGGCTCGACAAGTTTCTATTAGAGAATTCTTATTTATAGGCCTGCAGACTGCGCGAGGCGAGAGGCCCGAGCCCGGTGATCGCGAGGGAGTCCAGCTTGAAAAATTGGCGGCCCACGTTGAAGACCTGCTCCTCATTCACGCGATCGATATGAGCCAGCATGCCTTCCAGTGACATGTGCCGACCATGCGTGAGTTCATCCTTCGCCAACTTGCTCATGCGGCTGTGGGAACTCTCTAAGCTCAGCATCAGGCTGCCCTTCATCTGGGTCTTCGCCCGCTCAAGCTCTTTCCGTTCGACGCCTTTGATGCCGATCCGCCGAATCTCTCGGCAGACGAGATCCACGACGCGATCCACCTCTTTCTGCCTCGTCGCCGCATACACAGTGATCATGCCGCCGTCCGAATAGCCGGACAAGAAGGAGTAAATCGAGTAGGCGAGCCCCCGTTTCTCTCGTATTTCCTGGAACAGTCGCGAACTCACACTGCCGCCCAACACGCTGTTGAGCGCATACAGTGCATACCGATCCTTATGGCCAGCAGCGACGCCTTTGAGCCCGAGACACAAATGCACCTGCTCCAACCGCTTCTTCCTCAACAAGACGCCACCATGCAGGTCAGGAGAGCGGCGACCGTTGGCCTGGTTCGCCTTTGCCCCTCGGCCTTTGCCGAAATACCGCGCGACCATCGGATCAAGATGGGCCTGATCGAAGTTCCCGGCAATCGAAACCACGGTCTGCCCCGGATCGTAGTACATCTCAATATAGTTCAGCAGATCCTGACGTCGCAGTCCTCTGATCGTCTTCTCCCGACCCAGAATAGGGCGGCCGAGCGGGTGGCGTCCCAGCACTTGGCCCATGTGAAGCTCTTGCACAAGATCTTCCGGATCGTCCCGGACCATGCGAATTTCTTCCAGGACGACCTGTTTTTCTTTTTCGATCTCTTTGGGTGCGAAACGGGAATGGTGAAACAGATCGGAGAGGAGTTCGAGCGCCCGCTGCAGCTGCTGATCCAACACTTTTACGTAATAGGTCGTCGTCTCACGCGAGGTGAAGGCATTCATCTCTCCGCCAAGCGCGTCGATTTCGCGCGAAATTTCGGCGGAGGAACGCTTGCGCGTTCCTTTGAAGAGCATGTGTTCGATGAAGTGGGAATACCCTGTCTGGGAAGGCTGCTCGTCCCGCGACCCGGCGTTGACCCACACGCCGACGGTGACCGACTTGAGTGTCGGCATCCGTTCGGTCACCACCCGCACCCCGTTGTCCAGGACGAGCTTGCGATACAAGACAGTTACCTGGCGGACGGATTCGGTGCACCAGCCCCGGTCGGAGCCGGCATGGCGTCCTTGCGACTGAGGCGGATCTTTCCTTGCCGATCCACTTCCAGGACCTTCACCAGGATTTGATCGCCTTCCTTCACCTCGTCGGACACCGCTTGGACTCGATGGTGCGCCAGCTGCGAGATGTGCACCAGCCCATCGGTTCCCGGCAGGACCTCGACAAACGCGCCGAAGTCCATGATCTTCCGAACCGTGCCCATGTAGATCTTCCCGATCTCGACCTCTTCGGTAATCCGACTGATCATTTCTTTGGCCTTCTCGGCCGAGGCTCCGTCAACCGACGCGATCGTGACGGTTCCGCTGTCGTCGACATTGATCTTGACCCCACAATCCGCAATGATGCCGCGGATCGTTTTGCCGCCCGGACCGATGATCTCGCGGATCTTGTCTTGTTTCACCTTCATCGTGAAGATCCGTGGCGCGTAGGCCGACAGGGTGGTTCTTGGCGCTTGGAGCGCCTTCTCCATACAACTCAAAATGTGCAAACGGCCTGCTTTGGCCTGTTCCAAAGCCTTCTGCATCAAGGCCGACGTAATGCCGCCGATCTTGATATCCATCTGCAACGCCGTCACGCCCTGCTTGGTGCCGCAGACCTTAAAGTCCATGTCGCCCAAGTGATCCTCAAGCCCGAGGATATCGGAGAGGATCATGACCCGATCACCCTCCTTGATCAATCCCATCGCGATCCCGGCCACAGCTTTGCTGATCGGCACGCCGGCATCCATCAACGCAAGGCTCCCGCCACAGACGGTCGCCATTGAAGAAGACCCATTGGACTCAAGGATGTCGGACACGATGCGGAGCGTATAGGGGAAAGCTTCTTTGCTCGGAATCACCGGAGCCAACGCCCGTTCCGCCAAGGCGCCATGACCCACTTCCCGGCGTCCCGGTGAGCGAAGCGGCCGCGCCTCGCCGACGCTGAACGGCGGAAAATTGTAATGGAGCATGAACGTCCTCATGTACTCCCCTTCCAACGCATCGATCCGCTGCTCATCGTCCGAGGTCCCCAACGTCACCACGGCCAAACTTTGGGTCTCCCCCCTGGTGAAGATCGCGGAGCCGTGTGTCCGTGGCAGCGCGCTGACTTCGCAGGTGATCGCACGAATATCAGCCGGACCACGTCCATCCGCCCGCGACCCTTTATCCAGGATCATGTTCCGGACTTCCGTATATTCCAGCTCATGGAACACCAACTTGACGTGCCGTTCCCGATTCGGATCGTCCGCGCTCTTGAGTTGTTGGACGGCGCCGTTCCTGACCTCATCCAATTGCTCCTGCCTGGCCGCTTTGTTCGGAATCATGATGGCATCGCGGATCCCTTGCGCCACCAGAGCCTTCACGTGAGCGGCGAGCGCGGAGTCGATCTGCTCCTTCGCCACCTTCCGCTTCGGCTTGCCGGCGACGGCTTGCAGTTCGCGAATCTTGGCCACAATTTTCTTGATCTCGGCATGGGCGAGTTCGATCGCCTCGAGCATGATGGCTTCGGAGAGTTCGTTCGCCCCTGCTTCGACCATCATGACCGCATCAGCCGTCCCCGCCACGACGAGGTGCAGCTCGCTCTTCGCCACCGTTTCAAGATCCGGATTGACGACCAACTTGCCGTCCAGCCGACCGATCCTCACGCCTGCGATAGGATTGTCGAACGGAATATTCGAGACGGTGAGGGCAGCAGAGGAGGCGATAATGGCGAGGATGTCGGACGAGCCCGTCTGATCGGCCGAGAGGACGGAGGCGATGACCTGGGTCTCGAAGTAATAGCCCTCAGGAAAGAGCGGACGGAGCCCCCGATCGATCTGCCGGCTGGTCAGCACTGCTTTTTCCGATGGACGCGCTTCCCGCTTGAAAAACCCGCCGGGAATCTTCCCGGCGGCGAAGGATTTTTCCTGATAATCGACCGTGAGGGGAAGAAAGTCGATGCCCGCCTTGGCGACCTGTGACGCGACGGCTGTCGCCAGCACTACGGTGTCGCCGTACGTGGCCCAGATCGAACCGTCTGCTTGTCGTGCCACACGACCGGTCTCGAGTCGCAGGGTGCGCCCGGCGACCTCTATTTCAACTGTGTGTACCATCTAGGGTCTCCTCTGGTTACGCCCCACAGATGCCCACAGAGATGCGCTCCAAGACGAATGGTCAATGGTCAATGGTGAATGTGAGGCAGCTCTTTCATTGAACATTCATCATTTCTCATTGAACATTGCGCTTGCAGAGCGCAGCTCCGTGTTCACCTGTGTGACTGACTACTGCCGCTGTTGCGCCTCCTGGCGAGACGGGATACTACTTTCTGATGCCCAATCGCTCGATCACCGCACGATAGCGTGCATCGCTGACGCCACGAAGATAGTCGAGTAAACGCCGCCGACGCCCGACCAAGAGAAGCAGGCCACGCCGCGAGTGATGATCTTTCTTGTGGAGCTTGAAATGTTCCGTCAAATACGTGATCCGGTTGGTCAACACTGCGATCTGGACTTCCGGCGAACCGGAATCCGTCTCATGCTGCCGGTACTGCTTGATCAACTCGGTCTTTGCTTCTTTGAGTAATGCCATGGGTTCCTTCCTTCCTGCTCCTTTCCTTCATCCGCAACGAAGTCTCATACGTCCTGATCGATCAACACCTTCTCAACCTTGAGTGCATCTCCCGAATTGTCCGGACACTTTCCGATCGCCACCAGGCGTCCGCCGGTATCGTGGATACGGACCGGCGCGTATGACCCGCGCTCGCCATCGGCCGCCCCCTCCCAACGAAGGATCTTAGCCGCAGGCACCGGAGCCCCGTGCCGCACGCGCTCGGCGGTCTGTTCATCCACCACCGCAATCCCCAGGTGGTCCAACGCACGATCCAGCGACAACACATCGTCTCCCAACCGACCGAGGGCATGACGGGTGACCACCTCATCGACCGTCAGCGCGTGATCGATCGTCAAGGGACCCACTCGCCTTCGCTCCAACGCCAACATGTGGCCGCCGACACCTAAGGCTTCTCCCATGTCGGCACAGAGCGTCCGCACATACGTCCCCTTCGAACAGACGACGCGCAACGTCACATCCCGTTCCTGAATCGCCTCCACTTCAAGGGTATGGATGACGATCGTTCGCGCGTCCCGCGCAATCGTTTTACCCGCGCGAGCGGACTTATAGAGGGGAACACCCCCGACTTTCACCGCCGAATACATCGGAGGAACTTGCTCAATCGGCCCGCGGAATCGACCGACCACCTCATGAATCGCCTCCGGCGTCACGAGGTCCGTGGTGTGGCGCGCCAAGACCGTTCCCGTCGCATCCTGCGTATCGGTGGTCTCGCCGAGGCGCAGCACCGCACGATATTCCTTGTCCCACTCAACGAGATATTCGGCAATGCGGGTTCCCCGCCCGATCAGCACGGGCAAGACTCCCGTTGCGGCAGGATCGAGGGTGCCGGCATGGCCGACCTTGGCTCCATCGAGAAGATGCCGCACCTTCGCCACGACGTCGTGCGAGGTCCAGCCGGCTTCCTTCTTGATTGTCAGCACGCCGTCGACGACGGCACAACTCTGTGCGAGATCCATCATCACGTCCCCGATACTACGACCCAGTCTTCTCCTCAGACAACCCGCCCTCAGCCTCCGCCTTGACGTGAAGCTCGTCCAGCAATTTCAACACACCATCGCCTCTCGGCCCGCTGACATCCTTGGCAAAGACGATCTCCGGCAGATACCGGAGCGAGAGCCGCCGGCCCAGTTCACCGCGCACAAACCCGCTGGCTTGAGCCAACCCGGCGAACACGTTCCGCTCTTCTTCTTCCGTGCCCATGGCCGTCACGAACACACGTGCAATCCGCAGATCGCTGGTCATCTTCACGTCGGTCACGGTTACGGACTGCACGCGCGGATCTTTGATCTTCCGCATGAGGATATCGGCCACTTCCATGCGGATTTGATCCGCCACACGATCGGCCCGATGATATCCTGTCTTGGCCACCGCACACTCCACCTAGCAGGATGCTGAAAAAGTCCGCCCGCTTCGTTCTCGCTTCGCTCAGAGGCTCAACGTAACGAAGCGTACGCCTCGCCTCTTCGCTTGCTGCGGCCTTGCTGGACGGCCATTTTGAGCATCCTGCTGGGCATGCCGCCGTCACAACAGTTCTATTCGGGACTGGACGATTTCCACCGCCGGGACGCTCCGAATCACGTTCAGCGCCTGGTCCAATACTTGGTTGACGTATCGTCCTTCGTTGGCCACACAGGCAAACCCCAACACGGCCTTCTGCCACAAATCCTGTCCATCGACCTCGGCTACGGAAAGATTGAACTTCTCCCGCAATCGATCTTTGAGACTCAACAGCACCTGCCGCTTGTCCTTCAACGACTGACTCTCGGGGATGAACAGCTCCACCGTACAGAGTCCGACAATCATGCCCACGGCGTCAGCTCAGGCCTTAGAGCTTTGCTGCAATCTTGTCGACCGCATAGGCTTCGACAATGTCCCCGGCCTTGATATCGTTGAAATGCTCGACGCTGATTCCGCATTCGTAGCCCTGCTGCACTTCACGCACGTCATCCTTGAAGCGACGCAACGACCCCAGCTTCCCTTCATAGACCACCAGGTTGTCGCGAATCACTCGTACTCCGACGGCCGCACGGGTGATCGTGCCGTCCACCACATAGGCTCCCGCAATGACGCCGGCTTTAGACACCGTGAAGACCTGTCGCACCTCGGCCCGCCCTAATGTCCGTTCCTTGAGCGTCGGTTCGAGCAGCCCCTCCATCGCCGCCTTAATCTCAGCCAGCGCGTCGTAAATAATGGTGTACAGGCGGACGTCGACGCCTTGCTGTTCAGCCAGGGCGGAAGCCTTCGGCTCCGGCCTGACATTGAACCCGACAATAATGGCGTTCGACGCGGCAGCCAGCAACACGTCGGATTCCGTGATTCCGCCGACGCCGCTGTGAATGACGCGCAGCTTGACCGCGGCGGTCGCAAGTTTTTCGACGCCTGCGGTCAGCGCTTCAGCCGACCCCTGGACGTCAGACTTAATGACCAGGGCCAGCTCCTTGACCGACCCTTCCTTAATCTTGGCAAACAAGTCGTCGAGCGTGACCTTCGCTGACCCAGACAAATCAGCCGTTCGCTGCTTGCGAGCGCGATCTTCCGCAATCTCTCGCGCGACCCGCTCGTCCTTGACGACCTGAAATACATCACCCGCAGACGGCACACCCGGGAGCCCAGCTACTTCTACGGGAATAGAAGGACCGGCCTCTTGCACTTTTGCTCCCGTATGCGTAATCAGTGCGCGAACTTTCCCACTAAAAACCCCGACGACGAACACATCGCCGACGCGAAGCGTCCCGCTCTGAACCAGCACCGTCGCAATCGGGCCACGTCCACGCTCCAACTTCGCTTCCACCACAACACCCTTCGCCATGCGATGCGGGTCGGCCTTGAGCTCCAGCACTTCGGATTGCAGGAGAATCATCTCCAGCAAGGTCTCCAGACCGGTCTTCTCCTTGGCCGAGACCTCAACCATGATCGTGTCACCGCCCCAGGACTCGGAAATGAGTCCATGTTCAGACAAGGCGTTCTTCACACGATCGGAATTGGCGCCGGGCTTGTCGATCTTGTTGATGGCCACAATAATCGGAACGGACGCGGCTTTGGCGTGATTGATCGCTTCGATCGTTTGCGGCATCACTCCATCGTCCGCTGCTACAACCAGGATAACGATATCGGTAATCTTGGCGCCACGACCTCGCATGGCCGTGAAGGCTTCGTGGCCCGGCGTGTCCAGGAACGTCACCTGTTTCCCGCGTACCGCAACCGTGTACGCGCCGATATGCTGCGTAATCCCACCGGCCTCGCCTTCCGCCACCTTCGTTTGCCTGATGGCATCAAGCAGCGAGGTCTTGCCGTGATCGACATGGCCCATGATCGTCACGACCGGTGGCCGCGGCTCGAGCTGAACCTCTTCCTCCGTCTGCACGACGGAATCCAGCAACTCTTCTCCGGCCTTCTCCATCGAGACATCGATCTTGACCCCGTTCTCCTCCGCAATGATCACGGCCGCGTCCACGTTCATCGTCTGATTGAACGTGAGCATCTGGCCCATGTCCATCAGCTTGCGCATGATGTCGGCCGGGCGCTGCCCGATCAGCTCGGCAAACTCCTTCACCGTCATGCCGGGCGTAAGCTTGAAGCTCTTCCTCCGTGGCTTGGTGACTTCCCCCGGCGTGCTGTGATGCACGTGCTTGCTGCGGTCGTCGCGGCGTTGATGCAGCGGAATGGCACGAAGATCCTGCCAGCGAGCTGTATCCTCATGAAGCCGAAGTTCTTCTTCTTCCCGCGTACGGCCCGGCTTACGAGCTTTCTTCGCCTTCTCTTTCAAACCCTCGGCTTGAATCTCTTCAAGGGAGGGGAGTTTCTTTTTTCCCGTGATCAGATCGATGCTTGGCACGACGGCGGTGATTGGAGCCGGCGCGATCGTAGTTCCTACAGGAGACATCACGTCGGGCGTCGCCGTCAGGTCAACCTCCGCGACGGCTGACGTCTCAGCGTGGGGATGTGCCGAAGGCGGGCTGACTAGCAGCGTATCGACGAGCGCTCCGCTTGTGCCTGCTGATTCAACGGTGGGCAGGGCCGCTGCCTCTTCCGCTGGAGCGTCATCGGCTCTCTTGCGCTTGATCAGAATGCGGCGCTTGTCGGACTTAGAAGACTCCGCCGCCGCCGGAGCTGCCTGGGCCGACCCGGCCTTGGCTCCCGCTGCGTGGTCGGACGCCATCCCGACCTTACTCCGCTCACCCCGACCCGCATCGGCCTCTGCCGCCCCGCCCGTCGCTTTTGCGTGAGCCTTGAGTTTCGGGCCGAGCTTCTCCAGGGCCTTCTGCGCCACGTCGTCATCCAGCATGCTACTGTGCGACGCAACGGTGATACCCATCCGCTTCAATTCCGGGATGAGATCACGGTTTTCCATCCCGAGTTGCTTAGCCAATGCATACACGCGCATAAGGATTTGACACCTGCTCCTCTGTATCCGGTTTATCCGACATTCGACTCCGATTCTGCCCGGGCTTTTAATTCCTGCTCGCGGGCTTCTTCTTGCTGATGCAGCGCTTCGGTTTCCTCGGCCAACGCCGCTTTGATGTCTTTATCCCGTTCGGCCTTTTCCTTTTCGTATTCCGTCGCGCTGATGATATCGATCTTCCAGCCGGTCAGACGAGCGGCCAACCGCACGTTCTGGCCATTCTTCCCGATCGCTAACGACAGCTGGGAATCTGCAACGACGACCAACGCCGATTTCTTTTCCTCATCGACGCCGACCTTCTCAATGCTCGCGGGGTTCAACGCCTCGGCGATGAAGACCCGCGGGTCGGAGGTCCAGGTAATGATGTCGATTTTCTCTCCGCGCAGTTCGCGGACAACCGCTTGAACCCGCGATCCCTTGATCCCGACACAGGCCCCGACCGGATCGACCGCCTTTTCGCGAGACGTCACGGCGATCTTGGTCCGATCACCGGGCTCCCGCACGATGGACTTGATCTCAACGATTTTTTCGAGCACCTCAGGCACTTCCAACTCGAAAAGTTTCGACACAAACTGCGGATGGCTCCGCGTCAAAATAACCTGGACATCCTTCGGAGTCCGGCGCACTTCCAAGAGCATGGCCTTCACCCGATCACCACAGCGATACGTTTCCCGTGGAATCTGCTCCTGAATCGGCAGTACCGCCTCGGTCTTACCCAGATCCACCAGATAGTTCCGGCGTTCCATCCCGAGAATGATACCGTTGACCAGATCTCCCTGCCGCGTAGAGTATTCTTTTTGAACCGCTTCCCATTCGGCCTCACGGACCTTCTGGAAGATCACTTGCTTGGCGGTTTGCGCGGCGATCCGTCCCAAGTCGCTCACCTCGATGAGCGACCCGATCTCGTCGCCGATCTCTGCCTCGCTGTCGAACTGGCGAGCCTCCTGAAGAGAGACTTCGGTTTTTGGATTGGTGACCGCATCGACGATGGTCTTCTTCGACACGACGGAGATCTCACCGGTCTTGGGGTCGATCTCGACTTGAATATTCTCAGCCTGCCCGAAACGCTTCTTGGCGGCCATTTGAAGGGCCGCTTCGATCGCCCCGAGCACTCGGCTCTTCTCGATGCCCTTTTGCCGACCAAGTTCGTCGATGACTGAAATCAATTCTCGATTCATAGCTCGCTCTCCGGCGACTGCCCCTGCAGCCACCCTTCAATGCGGGCGGTATGCTCATACCGCGGTGATCGACTCCGGTACGACCTAAAACGTGACGACGCGCCGCGCTTCAGCTATCGAGTCGAACTCAAGGATGACCGTCCGCTCAGGACGCGGATCGCTCACCACGACCGTGACTCCTTGTTCATTCACTTCCGTCAGCACTCCAACCACACGCCACTGTCCGTTGATCGGCTGCCTGAGCTTCACGCTCACTTGCTTCCCCACGGCCCGGCGATAATCCTGAATCCGTTTGAAGGCCCGATCCAGACCCGGCGAGGAGACTTCCAGCGTATAGGGATGGGGAAAGGGATCAGCCACATCCAAGGCCGGACCGATCGCGAGATGTGCACGCCCGCAATCTTCTACCGTGATGCCGCCCGGCTTATCGATATACACGCGAACGATTGACCGCGCACCTTGCCCCACACACACGACATCGACCAATTCTAAGCCCAATGCCCAGAGGATGGGCGCTACCACCTCGCTGATGCGATCGACGACCGGCCGGGACTCCTTCACCGACACCCCTAGCCCCGTTTCTTTGGATGGCCCATTCAAGAGATCAAACAAAAAAGTGGGCCTCAGCCCACTTCCAGTCCTCGGACCATAGCATGACACCTATGCCAAAGCAAGGGGGCTAGCCGACCCGACTCGTGAAGCCCGCGGCGAGTCGTTGGGCGATCGGGCCAGGCCGTCCATCGCCAATGACTTTTCCATCTACCCGGACGACGGCCAAGACCTCGACCGTGGTTCCCGTGAGCAACACTTCGTCAGCGCCATACAGTTCTGCTTGAGAGATAAAGCGTTCCTGAATCGGCAGGCCCTCGTTCCGGGCCAGCTCCAACACGACGTCCCTGGTGACCCCGGACAAAATGCGCGGCCCTTCGGGAGCCGTCACCACCGTTCCCCCCCGGACCACCATCACGTTGCTGACCGCCCCTTCAGTGACCAATCCCTCTTTGACCAAAATGGCTTCGAAGACCTGGGCCTGCTTCACTTGTTGGCGCGCAAGCACGTTGGCCAAAAGATTCACGCTCTTGATGTCGCAACGCCCCCATCGGATATCTTCGATCGTTATCGCCTCCACACCGGCCGCTTGTACTGACCTGTCGAGCGGGTGAAATTCACGAACCGTCATGACGACCGTGGGCGTCACTTCATCTGAGTAGGCATGATCACGGGGCGCGACGCCCCTGGTAAGCTGCATGTAGATTTTGGCTTCAGGATAGGCGGCCCGTCTAATCCCTTCCAGTACATGGCGGGTCCACTCGGCGCGGGAATAGGGCTGGGTCAGGGCAAGCGCTGTGGCGCTCCGATCCAGTCGAGCCAGATGGGCCTCGAGCGCGAACGGACGCCCCTTGTATGTGCGGATCACTTCGTAGATGCCGTCGCCAAACTGAAAGCCGCGATCTTCGATCGAGACTTTCGCCTCGGCCAGCGGCACGAACGCTCCATTGACGAAAGCCACATTCGGCACGATTACGCACTCCTCCGAGACGGGGAATCAGAGGCCGTCACGTCAAAGACGCGCCGATCTTCGGCGGTGAATTTCCACCCCATGCGTTTTTCAAACAGCACCCGGTGGGTTCCCGGCCTGACCGCTTTAAACTCGAAAGTCCGCTGCCCATTGTCGACCGCATTATTCCCGGCGATGCGAAGATAGTCGTCGGCCAGTAACACGAGCCCCGTAGGATCATAGGTCGGAACCCAGAGCTCCCCTCGCGTCCTGTCCTCCCAGAGATGAATCTGGATGGGATGCTCAAGGGTCGTCTCAATGACCTTGGCCCCATCCGAGTGTGTGGCACCACCATGGTCGTGGCTGGATGTCGTACTCATCGTCAGTTACGCGGCAACCCGCTCCCTAGTATTCGCTTGATCATGCCAGCCCGCATGGCTCATGAAGCTTCTGCTGCAAGCGCGGATACGCGGCTCTTGCGCGTGAAGCGTCTCCGATGCGTGAAACGTCGTTCGTGAAGCGTATTTCGTTCCGGAGTCGGACGCTTCATGTTTCGCGCCTGCTT
>Ga0315287_10002847_pt1 | contig 16537 bp, 19 predicted proteins | sample YL17G11_0_MG_FD_205037 | JGI IMG/M metagenome (GOLD analysis project Ga0315287, IMG submission 205037) | Sediment microbial communities from Yellowstone Lake, YNP, Wyoming, USA - YL17G11_0 | ecosystem: Environmental > Aquatic > Freshwater > Lake > Sediment | place: USA: Wyoming | collected... | reverse complement strand
CTCATTGGAAACATTTCGTGATGATTTCCTTCAATATTTCTTATAAGTTTATGAAATGTTACATTTGAAAATTCAGGCGCTCCTGGGACATCAATATCTTGTTTCCAGAACATATTAAACAACTCCTCCCCGATCACATTATGTTTCATAGTGGTATAGATAATTGGAGCTTTAATAGCTAACTCATTTATTTCTGTTTGTTTAGTATTTAAATGATCAATAATTTCCTGTTCTTCACTAGGATTATTATTACCAAGTAGCTTAATAACTTTAACAATAAATGGATCGGTTACTGTTGAGGCAGGAAATTTAATCGTACCTACCGCTGCCTTTTTATAATCAAACGCTTCTTCAAGATTAATTGTTTGCATTTTATAATCCAGAAATTAATTCATGTGCGTCCGCCGCAATTGCCATTAATGCTGGGTGTGCATCATCTTTAGTGTTATCATCTATTTTACCTTGTTCTGCTAATTTTGACAGTACACTATTATATAATGATGGAAGTGCTCTAACAATTAAATTTAATCTATCATTTGAGTACTCATGTAGGTGTAGCGTGAATATATATCCTAATACAAAGTTAGTTAGCATAGATGTATCATCTGAACCTTGTTTTAAGTTATCACCATGTCGTTCTATCTTTTTATGACTTTCATCCAGTATATATTTTTTAACAGAATCTTCATCTACCACTACTTTTGTTAGTAGTGTTTTTAGTTCTGATATAATTTGTTCATTACTCATATTATTATGTGAGTTAACCAACTGCTCGTCATTTGGTAATTTTAATATTGATTTTGTTCCTGTGAAGTAATCTTCAAGTCTTGTTACTAAAGAATCTGTTTTAATACTTTTAACTAACAGTGCACCATATACAGTATCTGGTAATGAATGTATCCATGTACCTAATTTTTCAAAAAAATCATCTCGTTCTTCAAATACTTCTTTTTTAGTAAATACAAAATTTAATGAATCTTTAAATGCAGATAATACAACATCATCCATTTCAGTGCGCATTTCAGCTGGTTTAATATCAGGTTGTTTTTTAATTTCAGGTAACTCACCTGCTATTTCTCTACACATTCTACCATACATAGTTGTGTATTCTCTTGGAGTAACATAAACTGGGTCTTGCGCTTGTGATAACTGTAAAAAGAATTCGTTAGCAGAACCGTCGTACTTTTTATCATCTGTTTTAAACTTATTAATAAATTTAGTTAAAAATCCAAACGAGATATGATTTATATCTTCACTAACACCTTTATATTTTTTACCTTCAAGGTACTTTTTAGTGGAGTCCCAGTTAGCCCCCGCTGGTATTATATCTGCAATATCTTTAAAATGACCAGTTAATTTTTCTGTACCTTGTCTATGAGGATTCATAGCAGCAATTACCATAGATCCTTTTGGCAATTCGAGTACTTTACCACTGTTATCACCAGAGGCACCAAAATTCTTTTCAAGTAAAACTCTACGCAATGCATTAAACACTCTATCATTTGTAGCATTAACTTCATCAAAGAATATTAAATATTTCCAATCTTGTTTATTAAATTCTGTAATAGCTTGTTTAGCAGAAGCTACTCCTTCCTTATTAGTTAGTACTTTTTCATATGCAGATAATTTTTGTTTAATTTTCTGTGTTATTTGTTCATGCAATTTAGGAATAGAAAATTGAACTTCAATTTTGCTATCATCATCTGATCTAGCACCAGAGAATGGTATACCAATAACATCATCAGCATTTAAACTCGATGTATCAATATTAACTAACAACATATTATGTTCTGCTGCAACATCTTGAACATAAGTAGTTTTTCCAATACCAGGAGGTCCAGATATAGTTGGAATGTGACGCCTATGATCACCCAACTTCATCTGTTGTTCTACCATATGATTTAATGAATCACGCCAATCACCTTCAGGTGATGTGTCCTTTTTATTAATTAATATGTTTGATGTAGATTTTATTAATTCAGAAACCGCTTCTACAACTTTATCATGTAGTGCTGCATAATTACCGGTATCATAATTAATAAAATTATTTTTAATATTTGTTAATAAAGCTCTTGCGTGTTGTTCGTCTTTAGCTGGTAATGACGAATTAATATACAACAATAATTGTTCCCATCTACGAGGGGAGGTTCTAACATCTGCAGCAGCATCATTGTGTGATATGTCTGAGTCAATTAATATTTTTTTAAATTTATTTAGTATTGTAGTATTTAATGTAATATGTTTATCGTGTTCAAACTTTGATTCAAGCCACATAAACCAATTATCTTTAGTTGGCTTCATGTGTTCAATCTCTTGAAATTCATAATTTTCTGGGATGACATCTAACCCACTTGGATCTCTTGTATTAGATGCAAATATAACATATGCAGATTTTGGTATGATGTGGTTTCCAATATTACCGTTTAATATATCACGAAGACAATTTCGAATACGAACAGATGTTTTACGCAGTGCTTCATCGAAGAATAAAACAACGTTAAATGAGTTTCGTATTGATTCAATACTATCTGGTATTTTAGTTTCATTTCCACCAAGTGAAACATAAATATTTTGGATGTGCTTTGGAGCTTTTTTCATATGCTCAAGATATTGAGCATCTGGGATTTTTTGTACATTGTGTAGTTGAGTAAACAGATTTGAATCAGCAAGAATTAATTTATAATCAGGACCTGTAGTCACTTTTTGAGCTGATGCTGTTGAACTACCAGTCATTCCATTAAATACTAAAAATGGAATGTTAATTAAGTGTTCCTCTGTAATATGTGGTACTTCTATTATAATTGCTTTTAATCCAAGCAATTCACATAGCATTCCAATATATGTTGTTTTGCCAATTCCTGGATCTCCTGAGAGCAATATACTCACATTTGTAGTATCGCCGTGTGCGTGAGCTTGCATTTCTCGTAAAATTTTAGCTGTATATTTTACGATTGGGGTTCTTTGTGGTGTTATCATTATTATACTCCAAGTACTAATATGTTATTTATATTATTTAGTTGACTAACTTAATTATATGTACTTAAATAATACACTAAATGTGTGTATAGTTAATAATATGAGTACTTTTTGATTAGATCAGATCTTTTTTTCTTGATTTAAGATATTTAAGTCGTTCTGTAAGCCGTGAAATGATATCATTATATTTTTGCATTTTCATAGAAATAGGTTTTGATTCGTTACAATACTCTTCAAATTCTGACGAATCAACAAATACGACAGGTGGTGAATGGGGAGTAGTCATATATCTATCGTGATATACTGTTCGAATCTTATTCTTAATATATATGTTATGATCTCTTTCTGCAGATAATGCATTCACTTTATTTTTTACATAATTAATTTCATCAGTAATAGAACTGTGTTGTTTATTTTGGAACTCATCTTCAGCTAGATCTGTTAATTTCATAACTTTGCAAACTTTGACAAGCCAGCGTCTTGCATCTCAATTTGACAGTCAACCCCTGATCTATCACCAGCTAAGTGCTTGTTTAGTATAGTTAACGCTGAAGTTATTGGGTCTCCGTGGTCAGCTTCTACTGATGTTAATTTGCGAATTAGTATAAGTCCAGCAATACTATCTGTAACTTTTAATCCTGTTTCCCCTAAGAGCAACCTACCGTCTATCAATTTAATAATTTTATGAATACCAGCGAAACTTGTTATTTTTGTACCCCTGAGATCCATATCACCATGAACTTCTCTTGGTAGCCCGGCTATGCTTGTGAGTGGGCAATTTTCAAAATCAGCAGAACCATAAACATATTCGGGGCCACCAACAGCTGATTTTAATGCTTTATTATGATTGCAAGCGAATTGACCTTTTACAATATTAGGACAGTTTTCTAATGTAGTCAACCCACAACCATTAATAATAAAATCACCATCTATAGTTCCAAATTTTACAGGTAATTTAGTATTATAAAAGTCACCCAGATATACTTCCCCTACAACATCAACAACATAGGTATTTGGATCAATAGTATAATTTGCTACATCTTGTGTTTTTAACCAATCTCCTATTTCCTGCATATATTCACCATCACCACTCACTCGTACAGGAGTGGCTGAAGTAGTTGCAACTGGAGACGGAGTAGCTTTTGGAGTACTTGCTTGTTTTGGTGCTTTAGGAGCTTTTGCACTAGTTGGAGTATTTGTTCCAGATTGTTTTGCTATAGATTTACGCAATCCATCAATTCGTACATTTAAATAATTTGGAGGTGTTATGTTGTTTTGATTAACAAGTGCATTAATTTCATTATTTGTAATATTTGGATTGTCTAAAATTAGTTTACGGACAAACGTAGTCCAAGGAGATGCAGCTGCCATCTCGTTTATTTGTGTGATTTCTCTTAATAACATTTATTTATTCCTTTAATTTAAATCCATTATTTTATTATACAACTCAGGATCTGACTCTTTAGTCCACTCCATTGTGTCTTTCATACGTTTATGTTGTTTTGTACCAGCTTTCATACCAATAAAGTGTTCATCTGTATCAACATAATTTATATTAGCTTCTGCTAATATTGCGGCATCAGGCATTTTTGGTATCGTACCATATTTAATTTCATCAAGTTTCATTTCTGCACTCCTTTATGTTGTTTATGATATATTTATCAATAATCTAACACATTATGTATTATATTTATTAACACTTTCATTTATGGGTAAGCTTTTTTATTAAAATGACTAAACTTATGATCCATTTTCAATAAATCGTTGCGTAAATCATATAAAGCGGATGTATTATATTTATGTCCTTTAATATATACATAATTTGACTTACCTTGTCCAGTGCCCGCTATAGTCCAAATAAAATCACCGTTGTTCCCAATTATATAAAAACCATCCCGATTGCCGTACACTCTTGTAAAACCAGGTAGTTGATGTCTGCTTAATAATGCACTTAGTTCGCGATATTGTTTTTGTTGATTAAGAGTCTCACCTTCATTGTTTGTAGCTGAGCGTGCATAAATAGAAGCTAATCCATGTGCGTCTTTATATTTGCGAAAATACGGATTTACAATATTTGCTGGTCCGCCTTTCCATAGTGAGAGCTTTGTTGGATTAGGTATTCCTATAGCTGAATCTATTGAAGTATCTTCTGTTGGATACTTCGCTGCTGTATATTGTACTTTTAATATATCAAGTTGTTTTGTAAGTTGCTCTATTCTATTACGTAATTTAGTATGTTGTGATATCAATGAAGCAACACCTGGTATTTTAGATATGATTTCTTTATTAAACCGCCAGTGTGATGTGTGGTGGGGATCTGTAATGTGAATAAGTTTTATTATATCATTATTTACTGTAGCTACTCTCGATTCGGTAGCTTTAATTTCTTTTCTTACAGCTTTTTGTATATTTTGTATATGCGCAAGATCATATGGATCTACTTCATCATTATCAAACTCACTTTCAAATAACTCTTTTAATTTCATATTAATTCCATATCACGTTTATGAGTGTTTATCAAGTTCTAAATCTTCTGTATACTCTGATACTATACTTAATAATGGTACTTGTTTAATATTTAATTGTTTCATATCAAAATCTTCAATATCATATGATAATGTAACATGACATTCATAGTTTTCATAGTCCCATTTCGCACCATATTCTTTACAAATATAGTTAAATCGTTGAGTTTGTTTTTTGCAATTATAAAATAATATAGCACACGATTTATCACCATTTGCAAATACCCCAAACTTAGTTGGTGTACCAACCCATGGTGTACTAAATTTACCTAACGTTTTAAAATTTTTAAGTTCTTTTCTGCTATAGCAAATAGTAGAGTGAAAATCTTCTGCTGTTAGTCCATTTGGAATATTATTATCTTTTATAATTTTTAACAATACATTAATTGTAGCCTTATCAAACTGAACTGCTGCGTAGGTTCCACTTTGCATACTTTCAAAAACAAGCTGGGGGTATAATTGTTTTAACTTTTCAATCGCCGTGGATATACCGTGTACTTTAGCGTATGAATATATAAGTTTAAATTGCTTGTCTGTTATATGTCCATCCCACAATGTATCTATCAACCATTTATATTCTTGTATAAACCTAACAACTATTTGTTCGGTATTTGTTTTGAGGTTTCCGTGAATTTTTGTTATTTTATCAACACCGTAGTAACCGCTTCCGTCTGTACAATCAACTTTAATTCGCTTCCCATGCCTACCTCTAACTACTTTAGCACTCGATGCATATACAATAATCGGTGATTCGCCTGGACCAGCTATGTTTTGGTTGGCCATTTCACATATAAATTCGTTTAATTTCATGATATTACCTTTATGCTATCAAATAAATCAAAAGACGTAAATATTTTTTGATCATTCCACATTTTAAGTAATGCATCATAGTTTAACTTGATAAATTGTGTTATATTATCAAAATTAATCTTATCTATATTATTTGACAGCACAATAGGATTGTCACTAATACTTATTGCAACCATATTGTAAGGATCATAATTTTCTGATAATAACACGCGCAACCGGGGCCCTAATTCATCTGAATAACTTTGATGGTTTGTTGCAATTATAATTACAGGTAGGTTTGTCTCGTCTTGTGTTAAGCTTGTTGCTGACCAGATAAATTCATCTTCATTTATGTGTTCTATGTTCATGTTGTATCTCTAATTTAAAAATTTGGATGTTGTATAATAAAATCTCGTCTTGACATTACTTTAATATTTAGGTCATTTGCTTTTTTAGTTTTTCCAGAATTATCAGCTGGATTAGCAGCAATTACTAATGTTGTCTTTTTGCTAACCCCAGTTTGAACAATTCCACCATTTGATTCAATATGTTGTTCAATTGAGGTATCTCTAAATCCGGTCATAACTATATATTGATTGGCGAATAATCCGGTATTTTTATCGGTAGGTACTGGTGTTTCTGCAAAATTAAAATAATCTTTTATGTCTAAAATAAATGCATTAAATAATTGAATTTCTCTGAATAATTTAACAGCAGTCTTTGTATCAAAACCAGTTACATTAAGTAATTGATTCGAGTCTGTTATTTTTAATAATGATAGCCCTAACTCTTTATATGCAGCATTTACTTTACGAATCCCTATACCGCGAGATGTAGAATAAGCACCCATTAATACCTCAAATGGTACATTAACTAAACTTTTTGCAATTCCAGTAAATACCTTCTCTCCGATTATTTCTGAATTTAATGATATCATCATGTCAGATAAACTCATTTTAATAATAGATTCAGGAGTAGTATACCCATCATCTACTAAAAATGATATATTTCCTTCTTTTAATCCGGGTACTTTTAATTTAGTAAAGAAATCAATAAGTTGATTAATAGTTACATCAGCTCTACCTTCAGATGATGCTAACATTATATCAACTTCTGTTTCATTCCAAATATAATCTTCATTTGGCATTTGAGCATATGTTGATTGAATGATTTTAGGAGCAGCTGTACCTCCAACAATATGAGGGATAACATCACCAGTCCTTGTAATCATAAATCTTGTACCTGGTCCAATATTATGTTCTTTAATAAAAGCAGCATTAAATCCTTGAGTCCAAGTAACAGTTACCCCGCATAATTGAATTGGCTCGATTTCAATACGAGGTTTTAAATATGCATGTTTACTTGCATTCCATTCAATATTCACTACCGTTGCTTCAGCAATGTTTTCAGCGTCTGCAACTTTATACTTAATAGATGATAGGGGATTTAAATCGTTATTGTGTTTATTCATCTCTGCACGTTTTGCAGCTGAATTAACATCTAATACCAGTCCATCTATTTGATATGGAGAACTTACTCTTCGTTCATTTAAAATAAGTGTAAGTAATTCGTCTGTTAAGTGTTTTCCTAACATAGTACAATACCACGGAATATCAAAACCAGCACATACCAAATTAGTTAACATGGTACTTTTATCTATAGAAGTATCATCAACGATATCATACGCGATAAAGTGTACAAACTTGTATACAATATCTGGATTTTCTTTAGCGTTCATAATTCCAGCTACTGCATTTCTTGCATTTGAATATGCTTTACTTCTTGTTGATGTTGCTGCTTGAATTTTAGGAAAATTATTATGACTAATAATATTTTCACCGCGTACAGATATTTTTAACATATCTAATGTTTTAGGAACTGTTTCCATTTTCTTTAAATGACGGGTTATATCAGCCCCTTCAATACCATCTCCCCTCGAATAACCAACATTTAGTGATTTATCATATAGCACTAATGCACTTGTGCCGTCAAGTTTATCTGTGATAATAATTTGTTCATCTTCTAATTTATTCTTTTTAATCCAATCTTGTATTTCACCAATATATACTTGATTTAGTGATCCCATGGTGTGTGGTAATTTGACCTTGCCCCCTCGAACTTCACTACCTACAGATTTAAAGTAAGTATTAGTCGGGTCGATATTACCCACATAGAGTTTAATATCATCATATAACGTATCTGATAATAATGAATCCTGATTATAGTATTCTTTATCACAATACTTAAGAACATCAATTAATGTATTAACACTATACACATCTTCGTATGTATTGAATAATTCAATTTGCATTATTGTGTCGCGAATATTTTGTGTCATATGAGTATTATATGAGTTAGTTGGAAAATAATATTATACAATATTATTCAATATTAATCAAGTAAAATTATGATTGATTATATACAGTCATTACTTGTTTAACGTAGTTTTTTGTTTCTGGATATGGTGGTACTTTATAATTATACCGAATAACAGCGTTCTCACCAGCATTGTATGCGGCTACAACAAGTGTTATGTTTGAGTTAAATAGTTCTATTAAGAATTTCAAGTACTTAGTACCACCATCAATATTTTGTTTTGGATTGTATATATCCACAACACCAAATCGAGCAGCTGTATCTGGTATAAGTTGCATTATTCCAATTGCACCTTTATTTGAAACAGCAGTTGGATTATATGCAGATTCGTTTTGAATAATTGCATGTATTAGTCTAACATCTACATCATATTTATTTGCTGCATTATTAATAATATTACTGTATTGACTATGATGTGCTGTGGTTATATTTGTTTTTTGAAAATTAGCAATAGTATTACCATCTAATACTGTATGTATTCTTGCAGATGTAGATATTGGAAACAATAATACTAAAGCTAATACGTACTTCATTAAACTGCTATAGGTGCTGATATAGTTGGGTAATGCTTATAATTATGAATTATAAAATCTTCATACTTAAAATCAAAAATATCTGTTGGATGTTGACTTAGTTCTAATGTGGGGGATTCAAATATAATATAACTTCTATTTAATTGTGTGTCACATTGTTCTAAATGATTTGTATATATATGAATATCTCCGCCACTCCATATCAATTTGCCAACTTTAAGATTGCACACATGTGCAAGCATATGTAACAAGATACCATATTGTGCAATATTGAATGGTACTCCAATAAAAAAATCACACGATCTCTGTGTTACTTTTAAAGATAGTACACCATTAGATGATACATAGCATTGAAATCCATAATGGCATGGAGGTAAATTCATTTCATCTAATTGACCTACATTCCATGCAGACACCATTAATCTTCTACTATTTGGATTATTTTTAATTTGATCAATAAGAATAGATATCTGGTCAATATATTCAATTTTTATTTTTGTGTTAAGTGATACTAATGAATTATTTGTTGTATGAATAATATCTGGCGCTCTAACAATAGTTATTTTTTCCCATCGTCTCCATTGACATCCATATACTGGACCCAGCTCACCAACTTCGTCTGCCCATTCGTCCCAAATTGTAACACCATTTGTATTTAATCCTTTAACATTAGTGCTACCTGATAAGAACCATAATAATTCATGTATAATGCTCTTTATGTGTACTCTTTTTGTTGTTAATAATGGGATAGTACCATCACTCAGATCAAATACCATCTCGCCACCAAATATAGATATTGAATCTGTACCAGTTCTAGTTTCCTTGCAATCCCCATCCTTGAGTATTTTACGCATTAATTCTAAATATTGAGTATCATGATATTGCATTTTGATCTCCGGTTATTGTATTTTACGAATATGGGTTGTGTAAGTATCGAAGTCAAATATACCATTCCATCTAAAATCGGGGCTGTCATATACAACGTCACCAGATGCAGTGAGGTGTAATATAAAGTTTTGCCATATAAATTTCCCAACACTTGTCCAAGTTGAACCATAAACCGTTTGGGTTGCTATTGCTTTTTGTTTAGCTGATGATATTGCACAGTGAGCAACACTTAGTGCTGAGACGAATGCATGTATAGTATTGTATATAATTGATCCGATATTATACATCATTGATACAAGTACGTACAGTCCCAATATAAAGATAATTTGTACTATTGGTTGTGAAGGTTGTGACATTAAGTTTTCAATTATTTCCATGTCTTGATTCCATTAAAGTTGTAATTATTGGTTATTTATATTTTTTTCTGTGTATGTTATTGTAGTTTTTTCTCCCATGGAAAGTTTACAAATGGTGCATCAATTGGAATAATTCTCCAAGGAGCAACTCGCGTATTATTAATAATTTTTACACCCTGTTTTAAAAATAAAGTAACAATTAATACTTCACAATTTTTAGGTAGCACTATTGTACTCAACAGCCCATTAGCACTATTACCAGTATCTACAATATCTTCCACCAAAATTATTCGTTTTATATGAGATGGGATTGTTGGTATAAGTTGATTGTGAGATTCTTTATTATCTCCAACACTATCTGGATGAGAATAATCTGCAACCAGCATTGGTACATTAAGTAGATGACTTAAATTAACAGCTGGTATTAATCCACCTCGTTGTAGTCCAATAATACACTCTGGTTTTGAATTAGGTAGTGAGATATTAAAATAATCTAATGTCCTTTTAGCGAGATATGAGTAAGCTAATTCTAGTTCATTAATACTTGGATTGTAATAATCATTATCAATCATATAATGTATTCCATAGTATTTTAATTTTACGAGCAGCGGTAAGAGAGCACCTGGCATCTTCTAGTGCATTATGTTTATCTCTATGTGGTTCTCCCATATTCGTAAATAATTGATCAGATGTATAACAATCAAGCAATATACCTCCGAGTGTATTGGTGTCGTAAGTTCTATGTGAAATTTTTAAATCAATATCATACCTCAAGAACATGTCTGAAAAAAATGCTAAATCGAATGTTGGGTTATGACCTAAAATGTTTATATGATTATCTGGTCCCCAATATTCCATAATCAAACTACCGATTTGCTCAACTGCCTCTAATTCAGTAACACCATTTTTTTGTAAATATTCAATTGACATTCCATGAACTGCTTGAGCACCATTATCCCAAATACTAATTCCGTCCCATTGAATTTCAACATATAATTCTTCAATTGGTTTTAGAGTTTTAAAATCGGCTACAATTAACCCCCAACTTATTGGTTGGTAATATGCCCCATTTTTACCTCTGCATGGATATAAACAATTACCTCGTTGAATGCCGGTTGTTTCACTATCCATTACGAGTATTTTATCAAAGCTTGCTATTGGTTTCGTCATTTGTATTCTCAGTAGTAATTGGGTATAATACGGTTATTATGTCGTGTAAAGTTAACGACAGTATCCCTATATGGGACATTAATAAGTTGAGGTTCAGTGGATTATCTTTAATAGCAGTAAAAGATGTTTGAATATCTTCTAATCTTAATTGAAAGAATTTAGTTTGATCTTGTGAGGTAGTTGCCATATACAATCCATGTAAACATATAAAAATATATTATAGTATGATTTGAATAAATTGGCAACTTAATTTTTACTTTGTAAAATTACATCAAATGCCTCGCGAGTATTAGTATCAAGGTGTGAAACCACAAACACCTTATCACAATATAGCATAATTTCATTGCCTGACTTTATTGCTTGTTTTAAATTACTTGTTTGATATTCGTACTTATTATTGCTAAAACCATCTAAAAATATCGCAGTTATTTCTTCAGCGTTGCCTGCCTTGGTTAATTCGAGAGTTGCATATTCGGAGTATAAATCGCAGACCTTATTAGACCACAAGTAGTGAAAATCACCAATTGGTATAATAGTTGAAACTGGTCCATACATTCTAGCTGATATATATGCCCCTACAACAAACGTACCGTTTCTAAATGGATACTGAAATTGCTTAGTAAATATCTTATTAATTTTGTTGTGCATTTCAATAGAGGTATTTTTAGGGGTTCTATTATCTTGCTTCCCGACTGTTATTTTTAAGTCATCACAAGCACCATCTACCATTCTCGAGTCTTTTGAATCACCTCTAAACATCGGATATGTTGCTAATTGATAATCAATTTGTTGTAAAAATGGTTGACACTTACTGGTCAATTCATTAATGATACAATCAACATTTTTTGTATCGATAGTTTCTCCTATTAATTCTCGGTATCTCATATATTAGCACCATGATTTTTTTGTATTTGACGAAGCGCATTTGTTACATTAATGTTTTTAGTTGGTAGTATAAGATAATGATCACAATATAACATTATTTCATTGCCAGTTTGTATAGCAGCTAATAGGTTAGATGATTGATAATGTTTCTTATTTAATTCTAATTCATCGAGAAACGCCATTTGATTTGCTTCAAAGTTATCTTGTTTATTATCTTCTGTGTTATGTTCACCATTAAATTCTTCCCAGCTATTAAATAAGTCTTCAACATAATTAGACCATAAATAGTGAAAATCACCAATAGGTAAAACAATCCCCACATGCCCATAATTTGACGCTGTATCGTATGAACCAGTAACGAATGTACCGTTTCTAAATGGATATTTGAATAATTTTGTAAATATATGGTTAGCTTCATCATGAATATATTGTGGTGTGTCTACTGGTTTTCTATTTGAATAACCGGCAATAACTCTAAAATTGCCACTATCGTTAGTAAGGCTAAATGGTATATATCCAATACCTCGATATAAGCATTCATTACTTACTTGATAATGAATTTCTTTTAGAAATGGTTGACACTTAGTTGTTATTTCAATAACAAGCTTTTGTGTTATGTCATCATCTTGTGTTGATTCACGTAATAATTCTTTTAATTTCAATTGGAATATCCTTATATTATTATATTTATGCTAATATGCATTAACAGTTTTAACTGTTGATAATCTATGGGACATATTAACACCCTGGCTGTAACCAAGCTTTTCTATTATCAGCATTATCATCAAATGCGAGTGCTAATGCAGCTTCCATTTTACCGTCATCTATTACCGGTATGAGAAAATCATCTAAATTTTTTGCGATTAATTTCCAGTCAGCTTCCACCATTGACCCCAATCCTTTGTAGTACGCAACATTCCATCCATTATATTTTGCTCTTGCAGTTTCATATTGTTGTCGTGTTGCAAAATGAACTCGCTTATCTACTTTAGTTAAACAAACATTTGGTACAATTAATCTATGAATAAATGGTTTTTGATTTGGATCATATAATTCTGGCCAAAATTGATAAAATAAATTAATAACAAGGGACACAATGGCGGCCCCGTCAACATCTGCATCAGCAGCAATAACTATTTTGTCACCGTATCTTAATTGTTCTCGTATTGATTTTTTACCTGGTGTCAGTCCTATTGCTGCTAATAGATTTGTTAACTTACCCATTTGCAACACTTCAGCTATAGTACAACCATAAACGTTATTAATTTTTCCAGTGAGTGCATATAGCGCGTGTTTGTCTTGCTCACGAACACTTGCTAATGAGAATTTGGCGCTATCACCCTCAGTCAAGAATAGCATGCACTTAGTTCTATCTTTACTAGTCGCATCAATCAAACCAGGTACTTTTTTGTTAAGTGTTTTTAGATGATCTTTAGTTGCTTTTTTATTTGCATCAATGTGATGTCTTTCAAATGCACGAGCAAGAACAACATCAAACCATTCCTTATTACGACGAACAAATAAGGACCAATGCTGATTAATTAATTCATCAAATTCTTTTCGAAGTGTTGGACCTGTTAATCTTGTTTTAGCTTGTGAATCAAAATTTGGATTTGTTAATTTTAATGTACCTAAGACTAGTAAATTAACTCTTATATCATTTTTAGTAACTTCACATTTTTGTCTTTTGGCTTCTTTGGATAAATGAGATATTGTTTTTTCGTAAAAAGCATTAAGTAGCTGTGTATTACAAATACCGCCCTCCCACAGGAATGAACCATTCACATAAGTATAAATCTGTTCATCAATGCTTTCACTGACATCAAATATAACATTAAAGTCCATAAATTCATTTGAAAAACTGAAAAAGTTTTGTGATATATTGCTTACTATACCTGCTAATCCTTGTTTGTATTGATATAGTGTGTTATTATATGTAATAGCAACTTCAGGATTATTGAATGCGATTTCAATAGCACGATTATTTATTACATATTCAGGAATAACTACATTACTAAAAACTGTTGGATCTAATTTAAATGAAATTGTTGTACCAGTTGACTTAGATGTTACATCTTTAATAATTGGTTTTGATATATGAGTAGCACCTTCAGTAAATGATTGAGTGTAATGTTTATTATCTCGTTTAATATCAATATTAAAGTACGAAGAAACAAAATTTGTCATACTTGATCCGAGACCATTCGTCCCCACTACTCCAGCAGTTTCTTTTTCTCCGAAGTTTCTTCCAGATCGCAGTGTACCAAATACTGTTTCAGCAGTATGTTTATTGGTAGTTGGATGAATGTCTATTGGAACACCCCTTCCATTATCTACAACTTTGTATTCACCTGTTTCGGTATTTGCAGTAATATGAATTTGTTTATTTTTCTTTGTTATTTGTAGTAATTCATCTGCACTATTATCAAAAATTTCATTGCAGCATTTGAGTGCAGCAGGTACGAATGCTACATCTCTAATTACAAATTTATCTCCAGTGAAGTCTGGCATCTTATATTCAGCCAAATCAATAGACCCCGCGTACATTGGCAAGCGAATGCGCACGTGATCCCTATCGGATAATACTTGAATATCAGCACTTGTATATTCTTGTTTCTTTTTCATTCTAGTCCTTTTATTGATTTTCTATAATCTGTTTCCCAAATAGTAACCAGGTTATATCCTAAACATCTAAGTTTATCTTCTCTATCAATTGTTTTTTGAAATAATTCACCAGCGTTTAAATTACTATAATGATTACAATCAGCGCTAGCCTCATATATTTTTGGATTTCCATGATAATAATCACCGTAAAATTCGTATATAGTGTTTGTAGTACTACAATAACCATCAGCTCTATATTTAGTACCAGGTATTACATACTCCCCTATGTTATTAGCGTGTTGAATAAAAATATCTTGTTCTTGTATTATTGATTCAAGCCATTCGATGCATATTTTACTAAATCTTAAATTTGCGCACAATATACACCCCGTACCAGTTATGTGATTGTCAGGTCGTTGTAAAAATTCACCATGTGTCTTACATATAATTATTAAATTTACATCAAGTCTTACATATATAGACTTAGAATAATCATATAGTTTCCCGTGTGTTAATTCAGCGCGCTGTATGAATAACTCTGTTGTTTTTGTATGCTGTTTTATAGCACATTGTATACAGCCAGATCCAGACAAGTGACTCCCTATCATAGATGTATAATTTCCGTGAATAGGACATCCAATTATTATTGGTACCAAGTACCCATCACACACTGTTAATGTGTAATCGTATGTATCACCGTGAATAGATTTGGCTCGTTCAATAAATGTTGTCGTTGTTAGTTTTTTGCTATCATCATTACACTGTAAGCAGTTTCTCCCTATAAGGTGACGGTATGGAGTTTGTAAAAACTCACCGTGTACTTTACATTGAATTACTGTTAGAGTATCAATACCATTATATTGTGATTTATCGTAATTATATCTATCACCATGAATGACTTTAGCTCGCTCTATAAATGTTTCTGTAGTGTATTTTTTACCCACTATCATCCACTCCAGTTATCAAATCCCAATAATTATCATTAATTACTTTTTGAAATTCTGGAGACAACGCTTCTTGATTTCTTGCTAATTCTTTATAAAACCGAACTAATGCCTTTTCAACTGCAACACTACTTTCAGTATCATCTACAATTAAGTGTTCTATTTCATTATTCATAATAATCACCTTTTATTTACACAAAGTAGTTACTGCAACTTTAGCCTCAAAGTCACGCATTGTATTATCCATAATAGATTTAATAACATATAACTTACCAAATCTTGTTACAGCCTCATTTATATCTTTACATGAACCAATGTCCGGAATACTGATGCTCCATCCAGCTGCTATTGCTGATAATGCAGGTGCTGCTCCGTTTCCAAATAAGTCTGGTATATATATCTTTTCTCTACTTGATTGATTAATGACTTCTAATTTCTGTTTAGATAATTCGTTTCCCATAATAGCAACCCCATCAATTAAGATAGCATCA
>Ga0315287_10002846_pt1 | contig 16537 bp, 17 predicted proteins | sample YL17G11_0_MG_FD_205037 | JGI IMG/M metagenome (GOLD analysis project Ga0315287, IMG submission 205037) | Sediment microbial communities from Yellowstone Lake, YNP, Wyoming, USA - YL17G11_0 | ecosystem: Environmental > Aquatic > Freshwater > Lake > Sediment | place: USA: Wyoming | collected... | reverse complement strand
CGGGCGATTTCCTTGAGCGTCTCAAAGACGCCCACGCCGTCGATCGCCGACGCTTCGATAAATGTATTCCGGCGGGGATTGAGGAGATTATTCAGCGTCTCCACGGGAATGAGGTTGTTCAGATCCCGTTTATTGTATTGGAAGACCAGGGGCATCAAGCCTAAATCGATCTTTTGCTCCTGGAAATTCCGGCGGAGGCTTTCCAGGCTTTCCAGGTTGGCGTCGAGGAGCGGAATCTGGGAATCGGCGACGAAAACCAATCCATCCGTCCCGACCAAAACATTTTTTCGGGAGGCTTCGTAATAAACCTGCCCGGGGACGGTCATCAGTTGGAAATTGACTTTGAAGTACCCGATATACCCCGCCCGGATCGGCAGGAGGTCGAAAAAATAAGTCCGCTCGGTTTCGGTTTCCAAACAGATCAACTCGCCCCGTGACGCCGGATCGATTTTTTCCTGGATATAGCGAAGATTCGTCGTCTTCCCCGACAGGCCGGGACCATAATAGACAATCTTGATCGTCAGGTTGTTTGTCGTATAGTTAATAAAGGCCATGGTTCACAACATATTCATGATTATATCATATTTTTCCAGAACCCGGTTCCAGGTGTATTGTTTTTGCACATAGACCGCCCCGTTCTCCCCGAGAACGGAACGAAGCCGGGGATGCTTGACAAACAGCTCCAAGGCCGCGACAAATTCCGCCCGGGTGGAATAATAAAGGCCGCCGTTGCTGTCCAGGCAATGCTGTTTGAGAGGATCGGACATTTCCTGGACGAGAACAGGCGTCCTCACGGCCATCGACTCGAGGACGGCCATGCAGAGGCTTTCATAATGGGACGGATGGATCGTAGCCAAGGCGCCGGCCATGGCCGCGTTCTTTTCCTCGGGAGAAACAAAACCCAAATATCGGATCCGCGGATTCGCCGGAAGGGGCATCAACAGCTTCCCGATCAGGATGAGGTTGAGGTCGGGAAACTTGATCGAGGCGATCCGAAAATTTTCGAATAATTCGGCACACCCTTTGCCCGGTTCGATCCGCCCGGCGTAGAGCACATACGGTCCCGATTCCGAAAAACGAGGTTGAAACTCCCGATATCCGGCCGGGTCGGGAATATCCACGCCGACGCCGACGATGTCCTGGACTTTCCCCTCAAAAGAAAATCGGGCGGACAGCATGGCCCGTTCCGCGGCCGTGTTGAAGATGAAGGCCGAAGGCCGGGAAAAGACTTCATGCATCAAGCCCAAGCGAAGGGCCGGCTCGTCGTGGGCGGTGGGGACCAGAATGGATTTTCCGGTCACCGCCTTCAACCCCCAATAAGTATTGTAGTAAAGATAGGTGAAAAAAATGATCCGGTCGTGCCGGGCTTCCTCCTCCCGGAGGGCCTCGATGAGATCAAGACTCCACGGGCCTTGGCGCTCCATCCACCGGATTTCGTCCTCGAACGTATGGGAATGATTGAAAATCCAGTCCGAAAAGGCATTGAAAGAGGCGATATCGCGCGGGCGCTCGACACCGTACCGTTTGATCACGACACCGTTGAGGAGGAACTCCCCTTCGGGATATTCGTTCTTCCAGGTGACGTAATCCTTGGCCGCCGTCGTATAGACGGTGCAATCGTGCCCGAGCCGGACGAGCCGCTCGGCCACGAGACGACAGTGGAGTTCCGAACCGCCCATCACCTCCAGGCCGTAACGCTGGATGACGAAAGCGATTTTCATCGCGGCCTCCGCAGGGCGGCGAAACGTTCGCGGAGGAAAGCCTCGCGGGGGAATTCCTTCAGACGCTGAAGCTCCCGGCGGCCGCTTTCGACCAGCCGCTCCCGAAGCGAGGGATTCCGGACGACGAGGTCGACCAACTCAGCCGTCCGGTCGGGCCGGAAATCCCGGAGAAGGACGCCCGCTCCGCCGAGCGTATAGGGAACGGCGGCCGCGGCCAGGGCGATCACCGGAAGGTCGAAGATCATGCTTTCGACCAAAGGCAGGCCGAACCCTTCGTGCTCGCTCAGGGACAGAAACACGTCCGCCGCCCGGTAGAAAGCGAACATCTCCTCATCCGGGACATGGCCGATGAACCGGACTTCCTCGGGCTTGAGATAAAACTCGTCGGCCATCCGGGAGACGGCCTGGAAATACCCCGGGAACGTATTCGTCTTCCCGACGACGATGAGCCGGACCAGCGGGGAGATGTACTTTTTATAATAGAACATCGTCTTGACGAGGTTTTCAATCCGCTTGTTGGGGGCGATCCGGCCGACAAAAAGGATGTTGGTCCGATCGTCCCGGTATAAATCCCGGAGAAGAGCGCTCTCCGGCCGGGCATATTTGCCGAAATCGACAAAGAGGGGAAAGACATGCGTGTTCCGGTATCCGAGGGCCTCGAGTTCGCGCCGATTGTATTCGGAATCGGCCAAGCTCAAATCGATCTGAGGGGCCAAAGCGGCGAGTTCCTCCCGGCCCCGCCGGGCGACCCGGGCGAACTCGGGATTGATGCCTTCGAAAAACTCGGCCGGCGTGATGTTGTGATAAATGACGGCTTTTTTCGAGGGCAGCGCCGCCATCGCCCCGGATAAGGGCGAAGGCAGGGCGAAATGGAGGAGCGTCACGTCTTCGGGCCGCGGGGCCGGGAATTCGGAAAAAAGCCGCGAGTCGGCTTCCAACCCCCGGTCCCGGCTCAGGCAATAAATTTCGCTCTCGTATCCCTCGGACCGCAAGAACGTCCGCAATTCCCAGGCTTCATCGCCGATCGCGTCGCCGCGATGGAAGGCCGGAACCCATTGATCGATTCTCATCCGCGGGCCACCCGGTCGACCAGGTCCAAAAGCGTCCGGCTGACGCTTTCGCGGAGATAAGGCTTCAGGGCGATCCGCTGGCCGTCGATCAAGCGCCGCCGCAAGTCCGGATCGCGCTCGATCGTGTCGATCAGAGCGGCCGTCCGGAGGAAATCTTTCCGCCGAAGAACCACGCCTCCGCCGTTCATCGTCTCCTCGACGGCCCCGGCGGCATAGCCCACGACCGGAATGTCCAGATGGAAGGCCTCCAGCAAGGGAACCCCGAATCCTTCATGTTCGCTCAAGCTGAGATAATAATCGGCGATTCGGTAATAGGCCAGGAGCTCGGGGAACTCGATATGGCCGGTCAGGTGAACGTCGGCCAGGCGGAATTCCGCGATCAAGGCTTGAAGCCCGGCCAGATAGCGTTCCTGGCCCCGGTAATCCCCGGCCAGGACGAGACGGGCTTCCGGGTTGAAATGTTTTTTATAAAAATAAAAAACCTTGATCAGGTCCTCGAATTTCTTATTGGGGATGACCCGGCCCACGTAGAGGAGGGTCGTCCGATCGTCGTCGAAGAGAGCCCGCGTGACCGGATCCCCGGCGCCCTGGAACTTCGCGAAGTTCATCAGAATCGGAAGCACCCCGGTGTTCCGGTATCCGACGGCGGCCAATTCCCGGCGGTTGAAATCGGAGTCGCCCACAGCCAGGTCGACGTTGTCGGTGAACAGGTTGATTTCAAGCCGGCCTTTGTGGCACTCCCGAGTCAGGATGCGATGGGCATCGAGGAAGAATTCGGCCGGAGTGATATTGTGGTAGATCATCATCTTCCGGTCCGGAATCCGGACGAACATCTTGGAGACCGGAGAGCCGATGGAAAAATGGAAGATGACCACATTCGCCGGATCGCTCCAGTTCGGATACTCGCGGTAATCCTTGACCGCGCCGGCCGAGCGGGGGTCGAACTGCCGGACGAAGATCTCCGAACGGCGGCCATGGTCCCGGAGGACGCTTTGAATTTCGAGCATCTCGTCCGAGATGGCGTCCCCGTAAGTCAACGATGTCGCGAACTGATGAACGTCCATCAGGCCTCCCCGCCGAGCCGGCGGACGACTTCAAGATACTTGCCCTCGATGATGGGCCACGTGTAGTTGGCCTCGTAATACCGGCGGCCGTTTTCCCCGAGGCCTCGGCGGAGTCTGTCCGAAGCGAGCAGGAGCTTCAGGGATTCGCGGAATTCGGGGTAATCGCCGTAATAAAGGCCGCCGTTGGATCGACGGCACTGTCCCTGCAGGACCTCGCAGCGGGCGTTGGCCAGAACCGGCCGCCCGAGGGCCCAAGCCTCAAGAGTGACCATGGACAAGCTTTCGTAGAACGAGGGCATAATCAATGCTTCGGCTCCGGCCAAGGCGTCGAATTTGTCCTGCTCCGGCCGGAAACCGAGAGGCAGGATGGCGGGATGATCCGGGATCGGAAGAATCGAATGGCCGATGAGGACCAGGGCCAAATCGGAGTCCGTCTCGGCCTTGAACCGAAGAAAATCGTCGAACAATTGGGGAAACCCTTTGTTCCGGTCGATCCGGCCGAGATAGAGGACGTAGGGCTTGTCAAAACCGTGGGTCCGGCGGAACCGTTCGGGCGAGGCGTCCGCGGGCACTTCGGACCCGACCCCGACGACGAGACCGGGGATATCCGCATTCCCGGAGATCGTCTGGATCATCGTCCGCTCCTCCTCGGAATTATAAACGAACGCCCGGGGAAGTCGGAACAGGTCCTTGAAAAACTTGAGTTCGATGACCGGATCGCGTTCGGCCGTGGGGACCAGGATCGCTTTTTCGGGGACGGACCGGATGCCCCAATAGGAATGCCAATACCGGTAGCTGAAGAAAATAAAATAATCGTATTCCGCGCTATGGGTTTGGACGAATTTCAGGAGAGCCGGCGAAGTCGGACCTTCCTCGTCCAGCCAGGTCAGCTCGTCCTTTTCGGTATGCTCTCTCTCCAGGATGAAATTCTGGAGACGGCCGAATCTTTGGGGATCCCGGGGCTTCGGCACGGAGAACCGCCGAACGCGGACGCCGTTGATCGACTCCTCGCCTTCGGGATATTGATCCGCCCAGGTGACGTAATCGTGCGCCCGGGTGGTCAGGACTTCCACGTCCCAATGGCGGGACATGTGCTCCGCGACCCAGCGGCAATGGAGTTCGGCCCCGCCGTTGATCTCCAGGCCGTACCGCTGAACAACGAAGGCGACCTTCATGAAAGGAGCCGTTTCTCCAGGGCCTTTTCCCTCTGGGTTTGAGCGTCCAGTTCCTTTTCCAGGATCCGGACCTTGCTTTTCAAAGCCTCGAATTCGATCCGGAGTTTCGTCGTTTCGACGACGAGATTGTGATCCAGGGTATGAAGGAGCTTGATGTAGTCGACACTCCGGTCCAGGTCCACCAAGCGAAAATCGACCCGGTCGGTCAAGGCGTCCAACCGGCCCTGAAAACCGACCGCCTGTTCGTCCAGACGACGATCGAACCGCACAGATGTCTCCTGGAGTCTCTCGACCAGCTCGTCGAGCCTCCGGTTGGCGGTGTCGATCTGGCGGACGGCGGCCTGGATGTCTTCATGGAGAGGAAGCCCTCCGAGGCGGATAAGCGGAAAAAACGGCGACATCAACCGATGGATCTTCGTTTTCAGCCAGGCTTTCCGGCCCGGCGGCGGATCGATCGGCGCGGGGACGGCCGGACGCGGCGCGGGAGGCACGGCGGGCGTTTCCGGAAACTCCTCTCGGGGCGGGTCGGCCGGGGTAGCGGCGGCGATCCGTTTGACCTGGGCCATGATCGCGGTCACATCGAGGCGGTCATAATCGATCTCCACGGTCTCGATCGTCGGCGGGCCGGAAAGCCGTTCCTCGTCCATCGTTTTCTCCTGGGGAACCCCCCCGCTTCAATCTCTTTTCGGGAATAAGTGATTTTCGTAAACGACCTGGACATCCAGGATATCGGGAAGCGGGCGAAGCCGCATTTCTTCGATCTCGCGGATTTCGTGATCTGTGAGAAGACCGTCTTTCTTCCGGGCGGCGATGCGGGCCTCGATCTCCGCCTCGATTCGGGCGGTCTCGGACGGATCCAGGCTTTGGATCGTCAGAATTCCGGACATGGTCCTTCTCCTTTAAACGCCTTCTTTGTCTTACTTGATATAACCCAGCGCGCGAAGACGATCTTCGAGATCCTTGGGCATTTTCATCTTCTCCCCGGGACGATTCTTCATCCCCTTCAGCAGGGCTTCCGCCCGTTCGGCCAACGCCCTGGCCGAGGCCGCGCGATCGGGCCGGCCGAGGTTGTTCGATTTTTCTCCGGGATCCGCGGCCAGGTCGTAAAGCTCCATCGACGGGACCGACGGAAGCAGGGAAGAATAGTAGGCGATATCTTCGAGGGTGGGCGGTCGGTTGACGATCATCTTGAGCCGCCCGTCGTTAACGGCCGCGGCCTCGCGGTTATGGGTTTGGGTGACGTTGGGCGCGAGTTCGGCCACGAAATGCCGGTCGGCCTTTTCCCGGCCTTCCAGAATCGGCCGGAGGCTGCGGCCGTCGAAGTCGTTTTCCTCATAGCTCACGCCCGCTTCCTCCAGGATCGTCGGCACGAGGTCGACCAGGCGGACGATCGGGGTCAGCCGCTGCCCGGCATGGCGTCCTCCCGGGAAATGGACGATGAGCGGAACCTTGACGACTTCGTCGTAAACCGTCCGTGTATGCGCCCATCCGCCGTGATCGTCCAATTCTTCGCCGTGATCGGACGTGACGATCAGAAGCGTCCGGTCATAGAGGCCGAGACGCTTTAACCGATCGACGAGGGCCTTGATCAGGACCTCATCCGTTTGGCGGACGTTGCCGTCGTACAAGCCGATGATGTTCCGTTTCAAGCTGTCGGAGATCGGCCGGTAGATCTGGCTGGGCGATTTCCAATCCCAGACATCCACGGAGGCGTCCGGATCGAGGAACATTTTGTCATAAGGCTCGTCAGGGCCATAGGGAAGATGCAGTTGATAGGTATGGACGAAAAGAAAAAAAGGCCGGTCAGCCGCGGATTCGAGCCAATCCAAGGATAGATTGGCCGCTTCTTGGGCATTATCCCCGCTTCCGATTTCCTCCTGGGACATGCCATAGGTTCCGAAACCCCGGGAAAATCCATAAAAGGCGCTGACATATCCCCCGCCCGTCACCGCGCCGCAGTCATAGCCCTGCCTTCCAAGGATCGTCGCCAACCAGGGGATGCCCGGACCGATCCGGTCGTCTTCGTAGTAGACCCGGTGACGAACACAATTCAAACCCGAGAGCATGGAGACATGCGAAGGGAGAGTCCAGGGCGACGAAGCGTATGTATTCTCAAATAACGCCCCGTCCTTGGCTAAAGCATCGATATTGGGGGTCGTCTCTCGAGAGTATCCATACGCGCCGACATGGTCCGCCCGGAGCGTGTCGAGAGAGACGATGATCACGTTCGGAAGAGGCCGCTCGGAGCGGCCGAAAACCTGGGGTTCATGCCAGAAGGAAAAAGCCCCGCTTCTCCCTCCCGTGAGCAGAGTGAGGACGGCTTTCCGGCCGCCGCCGGGAAGAGGGATTTTCTCTCTCGCGTAATTCACAGTCCTCGATTCCCGCGCCGGAGGCAGGCTGAGAAGACGCTGGAATACGGTTTTCTGCCGTCCCCCGATCTCGATCAAAACGACGAATTCCACGCCGGGATCCGAGGCCGCCGATCCAAGTTGACGCTTTTCGGAATTATGGTCCTGGATGATTCCGATTCCGAAATCAAGGACGGGATCGTCCGGGAGGTCGATCGGAATCCGGTAGACGCTCCGCGACGGGGCGAAGAGGATCCGATTTTCGACGTTGCCTAGATTATGCCGACGCTTGAGGTCCAAAGGATTGGCGGCGACGTTATCCAAAGCTTGGGAATCGATCGGGTAATCGGCTTCAGTCAAGGCTTCGGGGGAGGGTTTCCGGAGGGGGCTTTCCCCGATCCCTTCGGCCGTCAGGAGGTCGAGGAGATGGACGACCCCGGCCTTGGGGGAGGCCGGGCGACGACAGGCGCCCGCGAAGACAAAGAGGAGTGCCAAAACGATGATCCGTCCCGAAAGAATTGTTTTTTTCATCGTTGGGCGCTCCTTAAATAGTATACTACAACCTTATTCAGACAAAACGTTTTGAATTTCCTTGGCGAAATAATTGAATCCGATCGAAGTCTATGGTAATAATCCGGACGGAATCCCCATGGACCACCCGGAAATCCGAAGGCGAATCCGAATCGGCGTCAGCGGAGGCGCCCGTCCCGCCGCCTCCCGGGGGCGCTGACCACATGGCCAACTATAAAATCGTCCTCAGTTACGACGGAACGGATTATTTCGGCTGGCAGCGCCAGCTCAAAGGCCGAACGATTCAGGGGACGGTCGAAGCCGCATTGGAGCGCCTATTCGGGGAATCCGTCGACGTCATCGGCGCCGGGCGGACGGACGCCGGCGTTCACGCCCTCGATCAAACGGCGAGTTTCAAGGCCGAATTCAAACTCGGCGACGCCGAGCTGTTCAAAGCCCTGAACGCTCTCCTCCCCCCCGATATCCGGATTCTCTCCCTGGACCGCGTCCCTTCGAGCTTTCACGCTCGGCGCGACGCCAAGGGCAAGATCTACCAGTACCGGATCTGGACGGGAAAAGCCATCAGCCCGTTCCTGATCCGGTACGCCCTCCATTGGCCGTACGACCTCCACCTCCGTAAGATGCGGGGAGCGGCCGCCCTCTTCGTCCGGGAGGCCGATTTTTCGGGATTTTCCTCGAATAAGGAACTTTACCCGGTCCGTCGGGTCGTGCGGGCAGAACTGAAGAAGCGGGGCGAAGATCTCGTTTTTTCCATCGAAGCGAGCGGATTTCTTCGCTATATGGTCCGGACAATCGTCGGAACTCTCCTCGAAGCCGGCCGGGGACGGATCGGTCCGGAAGACATCGAAAATATTTTTCGAACCGGAACCCGGACGCTGGCCAGCCCCACCGCCCCGGCTAAAGGACTCTGTCTGATCCGCGTTCTCTACTGACGCTCCTCGGATTCGGATCTCCGGAATCGTCAGTCCGAAACCGCGCCGAGCGTCAGCCCCATGACGACGGCGTCCTCGACGGGGTTTGCATAATACGCTTTCCGAACGCTGATCGGCCGGAATTCGAGCTTCTCGTACAAAGCGCGGGCGGCCGCGTTTCCGGCTCGGACTTCGAGAGAGATGAATTCCACGCCCTCCGCCCGAAGGGCGGCGAGGATCTTTCGGAGCATCACTTCGCCGACCCGGCGGCGCCGGAAATCGGGATGAACGGCGATGTTGTTGATCTGGGCTTCGTCCCGGATGATCCAGTAAATCACGTAACCCGCGATCCGGCCCGTCCCCTCCTCGATGACCACAATCGGGTAGGACAGGCCTTCATTTTGAATTTCCCCCTCGAACGTCGACGGCGGCCAGGGATTGGAGAACGACCGGCGCTCGATTCCCAGAACCTCCGGAAGATCCCGACGGGTCATCCGCCGCATCCGAAACGCCCCGGCTTCGTTCCCGGCCTTCGTCATCGGACCTCTTCGGCCTGGGAACGCCTTAAATAGAGCGGCTCGAGGGCGTCGGGAGCGATCCCTCTTCCCTCGGCGATGATTCCGGCGCCGAGCAGCCCGACCTCGGCGGCAATGAATGGAGTTCGGGAAGAGCGCAAGGCCCGATCCTTCCACCGTGTCGATAGGATGGGTTCGATGACCCGAAATCCGCCGCCGAAGAACAGGATCTTTCGGCTTTTCGGGAGAAGGGCCAGAAATCGATCCGGCGGATAGGCCCCTTCGGGGACAAGGATATTCATCCGTCCATTTTCGAAGGAGAAGAGGGCGGCGTAGATTTCGCTCCTTTTGGCGTCATGCAGGGGACAGACGAGAGGAACCCCGTCACCACGGAGCTTCCAGGCCATAGCCCGGAGAGACGAGACGGGGGCGATCGGTTTTCCCGAAGCGAAGGCGAACGCTTGGATCGTACTCAATCCGATCCGGATGCCGGTGAAGGAACCCGGACCCGGAGTGACGGCGAAGCCGTCCATATCGCGGATGGTCCCCGGAAGGGCGCCGAACAGGGCCTCGATCGCCGCCGGCAGACGAGTGGAATGGGTCCCGAACGAATCGACTCCGATCTCCGCCAGGACCCGGTCGTCCTCGACGATGGCTGCGGAGCCGCTTCCCGTTGTCGTATCGACCGCCAGGATCTTCACGGACCGTCAACTCCATCTCATCCGGAACAGATCCCCCGCATCGTAGATTTCGCTCTGGACAGCGCTCATGGGTTCGGCGGAGAAAGAATCCGGACGGGAGAGAATTCGAACCAAACCGGTCTCGAAATCGATTTCGACCTCGTCGCCGGAGCGGAGACGGCCGGCGGCGACGAACCGTCCGAGGCCTTCGCTCCGGAGGACGGGAAAGCCGGTGTTGACCGCGTTGCGGAAATAGATGGCGGAATACGAGGGCGCCAGGATCGCCGTCACTCCCAGGGCCAGAAAACAATCCACCGCCTGTTGGCGGGAGGATCCGGCGCCGAAGTTCCGGCCGGCGACGATCAAATCGCCCGGCTTCGCCTTTTGGGGAAAGTCTTTCCACCCTTCGAGATTGCCGAAGGCGAACGCGCCCATGAGAGAGATTTCGGTGATATGGAGATGGGCGTTATGGAAAATCTGATCGGTGTCGATATCCTCGATCAGACGGCCGTTCGCGTCGGTCACGACCCACACCCGACCGCGGATGAGATGATCACGCATTTCAAATCTCCTCGGGGGAAGCGATCTCACCCTTGACGCAGGACGCGGCCACCACCGCCGGCGAGGCGAGATAAACCTGGCCTTTCCCCTGCTTGCCGGGGAAATTGCGGTTGCCGCTGCTGACCTCGACTTCGCCTTTTCCGGTCAGACCGGCATGCCCCTCGGCGCAGCCGCCGCACCCGGGATTGAGAACGATGGCTCCACTGTCAAAGAGAGTCTTCAGGATTCCGGACGCCAACATGTCCTCATAGACCCGGCGGGTCGCGGGGACGACTTTGAGCATGACGCCGGGCCGGATTTTCCTCCCCCGGAGAACCGCGGCGGCCGCGGCCAGATCCTCGATCCGGCCGTTGGTGCAGGATCCGATAAACCCCGAATCGATCCGAACGCCCCGGACCTCGGCAACGGGTTTGACCGTATTCGGAGACGGGGGCAGGGCGACTTGAGGTTCAAGTCCATCGACGTTCACTTCGACAACATCGACATATGCCGCCTTGGCGTCGGCCTGAACATGCGGACCATCAGGTCGGCCGACCCCTCCCCCCATGGTCGAGATCTGAAAATCGCCGCGTTCCGGGATAAAACCGACGATGCCGGCCATTTCCGTGATCATGCTGCACAACGTGATCCGGCCGGCCAGGTCGAGATTCCGGACCGCGGGGCCGTAGAACTCGGCCGCGCGGAGGGCGATCCGATGGGTTCCGAGTTCGCGGCAGAGAAACAGGGTCAGATCCTTGGCCGACGCCCGGGGCGACGGAGTTCCTCGGATCACGACCTTGACGCTGGGCGGAACCTCGAACCACGTTTTTCCGGTCCGGAAGGCAAAGGTGATGTCGACATCCCCCATTCCCTGGCCGAAACAACCGATCGCCCCGAGGATGTTCATGTGGCTGTCCGTACCCACGGCCGTGCCGTTCGGGCGGGCCAAGCGCTCTTCAATGAGAACGTGCGATCCGATCCCGCAATCGACGTCATAAACTCTCAAGCCCCGGCGGCGGGCGAAGTCACGGCACAACTGTTGGCTGTCGGCATACTTGAGGGTGCAGGCCGGGGCGCACAAGTCGAAGGTGAAGACGGTTTTCGCCGGATCGGCGATCGGGGCGTTTCCGTAGACCCGTTCGTAGTTTTTGACGACGTTCGGCCCGCCGAAATCGCGGGCCGATCGGACGTCCAGGTCGATCCAGACAATGCGGCCGGCGGCCGCCTCCTCCCGCGAATGGGCCTGAATGATTTTTTCGATGACGGTCTTTCCCACGCCGATCCCCTTCGTTTCAGAGTTTTTCAATGACGGCCCGACCCATGTCCAGGGTGGAGGACTTGCCGCCCATGTCATAAGTCCGGACCGCGCCTTCACGGATGACTTCAGACACCGCCCCGTCCAGGGCCTTGGCCTTCCCGGTTTCTCCGAGCCATTCGAGCATCAATTCGGCCGCCAGGAAGGTGGCGATCGGGTTGACTTTGTAGAGGCCCGCGTATTTCGGAGCCGAGCCGTGCGTCGGCTCGAAGACGGCGTAATTCGTCCCGATGTTGCCGCTGCAGGCGAAGCCCAACCCGCCGACCAACTGGGCGGCCAAATCGGAAATGATGTCGCCGAACAGGTTTTCGGCGACAAGAACATCGTAGTCGAACGGGTTCTTGAGGAGCCACATGCAGATGGCATCGACGTTGGCGTCTTTGAAGACGATGTCGGGATATTGCTTCGCCACCTCGCGGGCCGTCTCCAGCATCAACCCGCCGGTTTCACGGAGGACGTTCGGTTTTTCGACCAGCGTGACCGAGCGGCGATTTTTGAGGCGGGCATATTCGAACGCGGCCTCCACGATCCGCCGACAACCCTTGCGGGTCATGATCCGGGTGGAAACGGCGATTTCATCGGCCGGAACATCCTTGAACGGCTTCATTTTGGGATGCGTGGCCAGGGCGGCGCGCACCACATCCGGAAGCGGCCGGAACTCGACGCCGGCGTACATCCCCTCGGTGTTTTCCCGGAAAATAACCAAGTCGATGCCTTCTTTATAATTGAGAGAATTGCCCGGATAAGCCTTGCAGGGACGAAGATTGGTGAATAGATCGAACTCCTGGCGGAGGCGGACGATCGGACTGAAATAGGACAAGCCTTGGCCCCGAAGGGAGGGGTCAAGTTCGGCGGCCGCGTCCTCCTTCGGTTTGGAGGTGATGGCTCCAAAGAGGCAGGCATCGGTTTCCTTGAGGAGTTTTGTCGTCCGCTCGGGAAGGGCGTTTCCTTCTTTGCACCAGAAGTCCCAGCCGATGTCGCCGTACGTATATTCGGCGTCCACGCCCAACTTGCGGAGAACGGGCATCGTCGCCTCGATGACATCCTGGCCCACCCCGTCGCCGGGGAGAATCGCGATTCGAACCTTCGCCATTTCGAGCTCCTTGGTTGGATTGAGGCGCTTTTGAACGCGCCTGGAGATTTTAACACAGATCCGCTTAGGGGTCAGGTCTTAACTTTTAACGTTTTTGGCGAGACCTGGCACCGCGGGGTCAGGCCGGGTCAAATCTGTTAAAAGTTAAGACCTGACCCCTTTCAGTTTATTCTTAGTGTATTCGATCAAGCCGCCGGCCTGGACAATGCCGATCACGGATTCCGGCAGGGGAAAGAATTTGAAGATGCGCCCCCCGCTCGTGATCGTCCCGGCCGCGAATTCGATTTCAGCCTCGTCGCCGGAGGCGAGCGCTTCGACGGCTTCATCGCACTGCAGGACGGCCAGCCCGAGGTTGATGGCGTTGCGGAAGTAGATCCGGGCGAACGATTTAGCCACGACGGCCCGGACGCCGGCCGCCCGCAGGCAGGCCGCGGCTTGTTCCCGGGAGCTCCCGCAGCCGAAGTTCTTCCCGGCCACGATCACGTCGCCCGCACGGACCGACGTGGCGAAATCGGGGTCGAGATCCTCCAAGGCATGCTTGGCCATTTCCTCGGGCGGCATCAGCGTGTACGTGTACCGTCCGGGAAAGATGACGTCGGTGTTGACGTCGTCGCCGTATTTCCAAACGCGTCCGGTGCTCATGACCTTGTCCTCGGATCGGTGATTTTTCCTTCGAGCGCGGAAGCGGCCGCCGTCGCCGGCGAGGCCAAGAATATTTCGGAGTCGCGATGCCCCATCCGTCCGCGGAAATTCCGGTTCGACGTGCTGACGACGGTCTCCCCTGCCGCCAGCAGGCCCTGATGAGCGCCGAGACACGGCCCGCAGCCGGGATTCAGGATCACGCAGCCCGCTTCGCTCAGGGTTTCGATCGTCCCCTTCCGCAGGGATTCCAGATACGCTTCGCGCGAGGCGGGCAAGATGAGGACGCGGGTCGACGGATGAATCTTCCGACCTTTCAGGATCCGGGCCGCGATCTCCAGATCCTCGGGCCGACCGTTCGTGCAGGTTCCGATGAGAACCTGGTGCACCGGCCGGCCTTGAACTTCAACCACGGGCTTGACGTTGTCGACGGTATGCGGGCAAGCGATCTGCGGCTCGAGGGACGAGAGGTCGTAAGAGAGGACGGACTCATAAACCGCGTCGGTATCGGAGGCGATCACTTCAAACTCTTTCAAGGTCCGGGCTTTGACCCAGGCCACGGTCAATTCGTCGGGCAGGAAATACCCGTTCTTGGCCCCCATTTCAGCGGCCATATTGGCCAGTGTCATCCGCGAGGAGATGCTGAAGTCTCCGGCGGACGGCCCGCCGAATTCGATCGCCTCGTAATTGGCCCGGTCCACGCCTTGGTCGCCGATGAGCTTGAGAACGGCGTCTTTGGCATAAACACCTTCCTGAAAGGCGCCGCGAAAATCGACCCGGAGAGTTTCCGGAACCCGGAGCCAGATTTCGTCCGTGGCCCAGATCGAGGCGGCCTCGGTCCGTCCGATTCCGGCGGCAAAGGCGCCGAAGGCCCCGTAAGTCGTCGTGTGGGAATCGCTTCCGACGATGACCGTTCCGGGCAGGGCGAACCCCGCCTCGCAAAAGACCTGATGGCAGACCCCGTGTTGAATGTCGAAAAAATGCGACAGGTCTTGGTCCCGGACGAATTCCCGGATGGTCTTGTGGTTCTGGGCGTATTTCTCGTCGGCCGCCGGAACGATATGGTCGAGAACGATGACGATTTTTTCGGGCGCCTTGACCCGGGGGACTCCGATTTTCTTGAATTCCCCGATGATGGCCGCCGAATTGTCGTGGGACAGGCAGTAATCCGGGGCGATCGTCACGACCTCACCCGCCTGAACTTTACGCCCGGCTTTCCGGCCGAGGATTTTTTCGGAAAACGTATAGCCCATGGTTCTATTTGAAGACGTCGAAATTGACGAAATCGGCGTGATTGACGATGATCGCCTCGATCGTCCGCCGGCCGCCGTCGCCTTCCTTGGAATGGGCGGCGATAATGTGGACGACCTCCTGGGGCAAGCCGTATTTGAAGGCGAAGGCCGCCCCGGAAATCGGATGACGAAGGAGTTCGCCCTCCCGGCTTTTCACGAAAACGCCGTGGTCGAGCGTGTATTCGAAAAGCTTGCCGACGTCGTGAAGAATCGCCCCGGACAGAAGAACGTCGCGATTCACCGTGACTTTTCCCGGATAATTTTGATTCAGGACTTCCCCGCTTTGCACGGCCGACTGGGTGACGGCCCGGGTGTGCTCGATGAGGGTGACGTTGGTCGACTTCAAGAGAAGGGTGAAAGGGATCCTCCGCAAGTCGTCCGCCGTCCACCCGCTTTTCTTGACGGCCTCGAACCAGACCGTCAGGGTGAGATCCTTCAGTCCGGGATCGGAAATCTGCCCGATTTCGGGAAGAAATTCAAGAATGTCCTCGCGGGAGACGGTCATGGAATCTTCCTTTCGGCCGGTCCGTCATAAATATAATCTTCGGGGTCGACCTTCCGCATGGGTTTCATCCGGGTCTTCTCCTCATGGACGTGGGCCACGAGTCCGGGAACGCGGGCGATCATGAAAAAAGCGTTGCCGATTTCGGACGGGACGTCGAGGTCGCATAAAAGGGCGGCGATGGCCCCGTCGACGTTGAGCGGGAGGGGTTTCCCCGATGGGCCGGCCAGGACCGTCTCGGTCTGGCGGGCGATACGGACATAACGCCCGGCCAATCCGAGTTCGTCGGCCAAGCCGAACAATTTTGCCGTCCGCGGATCTTTGGTGTGGAGGCGATGGCCATAGCCGGAAGCCCGCTTGCCCTCGGCTTTCATCTCGTCCAAGGCGGCCTTGGCCGCCGCGGTTTCGTCGCCGCCCAGGGCGTCCGCCCTCTTGGCGATATCCAGGAACAGGCGCTGGCCTTCCTCGACCGCCCCGCCGTGAAAACGGTTGATGGCCAGAATCCCGGCCGCGACCGCGGCGTTGAGTTCGGCCCCGGTCGAGGCGACCATCCGGGCGGTCAAGACGGACGGGGGGCTCGCCCCATGGTCGATCGACGAAACGAAGATCGCGTCCAGAAGCTTCCCGACGTTCGGCGTCGGAAGTTCGCCCGTGAGAATCAGATAGATGGCTTGGGCAAAGGTGACTTTTCCCATCAACTCATCGATGAGATAGCCCCGGGCCATGATCCGGTTCGGCTTCACTTCGGTGATCGCGGTCGGCCATTTTTCGCTGTTTTCGGACATCGTCATCCTCCTGCCAACAATTCCGCCACGCGGCCCGGGATCTCGGCCACAGCCTCGACCACGTGGACGCCGACTTCCCGGAGACGCCGGACTTTGCTGTCGTACGATCCGCGCGTCCCCTCGACGATAGCTCCCGCATGGGAAAACCGGGTCCCGGACTTGGCCGCCTTGCCGCCGATGAAGGCGACAAGCGGTTTAGTGAATTTCTTTTGTTCGATGAGGTCGGCGACCCGCTCTTCCTGGGTCGTCCCGATCTCTCCGAACATCGCTACGGCTTTCGTCTCCGGGTCCCGTTCGAATAATTCCATAACCTCGGGGTGAGACGAGCCGACGATCGAATCGCCGCCGACATGGAC
>Ga0315287_10002845_pt1 | contig 16537 bp, 13 predicted proteins | sample YL17G11_0_MG_FD_205037 | JGI IMG/M metagenome (GOLD analysis project Ga0315287, IMG submission 205037) | Sediment microbial communities from Yellowstone Lake, YNP, Wyoming, USA - YL17G11_0 | ecosystem: Environmental > Aquatic > Freshwater > Lake > Sediment | place: USA: Wyoming | collected... | reverse complement strand
GTCCGCCATGCCCATCGGCATGCCCGGGTGACCGGAATTGGCCTTCTGGACCGCATCCATGCTCAGCGCGCGAATGGCGTTGGCGAGCTGACGGCGTGTGGGCATCGCGAGACCTCGTGGTAATCCTCCCATTTTACCGTCCGGGCGGCAGCCGGGTCACACGAAATGTGCCGGCACAGGACCCTCGGTGGCTGTGGTTGTCCGGGATTGACTCCAGGCCGGACTGAAAGTGGCTCTGTGGCGACCGGCTCCGCTCTATAATCCGCGGCTGTTTGGCCAAGGAAATCCTGCAAATGTCGACCGGTTACCTGTTCACTTCAGAGTCCGTTTCGGAAGGCCACCCGGACAAGGTGGCCGACCAGATCTCGGATGCGGTGCTCGACGCCATGATTTCGCAGGACAAGCGCTCGCGCGTGGCCTGTGAAACCCTGGTCAAGACCGGCGTGGCAATCGTCGCAGGCGAGGTGACCACGGAAGCCTGGGTTGACCTCGAGGACCTGGTGCGCGGAGTCATCAAGGACATCGGCTACACCTCGTCCGAGGTGGGTTTCGACGGCCGCACCTGCGGCGTCCTCAACATCATCGGCAAGCAGTCGCCCGACATTGCAATGGGTGTGGACCGTGACAAGCCCGAGGAGCAGGGTGCCGGCGACCAGGGCCTGATGTTCGGCTACGCCAGTAACGAAACACCCAGCCTGATGCCCGCGCCGATCTGCTATGCGCACCGGCTGGTCGAGCGCCAGGCCGAAGTCCGCAAGAGCAACCTGCTGCCGTGGCTGCGGCCGGACGCGAAGTCGCAGGTCACCTGCCGCTACGAGAACGGCAAGGTCACCGGACTCGACGCCGTGGTGCTCTCCACGCAGCACGATCCGGACGTCAAGCTCAGCGACCTGCGTGAAGCGGTGATGGAACTGGTCATCAAGCACGTGCTGCCGAAGGAATGGCTGCGCAAGGACACCAGGTTCCACATCAACCCGACCGGCAACTTCGTCATCGGTGGGCCAGTGGGCGACTGCGGGCTGACCGGCCGCAAGATCATCGTCGACAGCTACGGCGGCATGGCCCGCCACGGCGGCGGCGCGTTCTCCGGCAAGGACCCATCGAAAGTGGATCGTTCTGCGGCCTACGCGGCGCGTTATGTCGCCAAGAACCTGGTGGCGGCGGGCCTGGCCGAGCGTTGCGAGATACAGGTGTCCTACGCGATCGGCGTGGCCGAGCCCACCTCGATCACGGTCGACACCTTCGGCACCGGCAAGGTCGGCCAGGAGCGCCTCGAGCAGCTGGTGCGCGCGCACTTCGACCTGCGCCCATACGGCATCATCAAGATGCTCGACCTGGTCCACCCGATGTACCGGGCGACAGCGTCCTACGGCCATTTCGGCCGCGATCCGGTCCACATGACGTACAAGTGGAAGGAAACGATTGCCGGCAAGCGCGTCGAGAAGAGCGAGGCGTTTACCGCGTTCACCTGGGAAAAGACCGACAAGGCCGAGGCGCTCAGGAAGGACGCGGGGCTCTGACGAGTCCGGAATAGGGCCCAGATAGGGCCCAGGGCCGGGGCTGGTCGATCCACGGCAGCGCGTAGTGCGGGCGCTGCCTTTCCGACTGACGCCTGTCCCCAGACCCCTTTTGTATGCTGGCCCCGCTGTGTATCATTGCGGCCCGCCCGAGGAGCGCTGCAACGGACCGCCTGTCCGCCAGGCTCGGGCATTGGGTTTACCCAACCGCGCTCGCTGAACCACGTGGTGTCGTTCAGGCGAGCGAGTCAAGCGAATCCCACCTCGCCGCCTGTTCGAACGGCCACGGTCCACCGAGAGAGGATCGTCCGATGAACGCTGCCGTTATTGCCTCGAAGCCTGGCCATGACTACGTCGTGGCAGACCTTGCACTCGCTGACTGGGGGCGCAAGGAGATGCGAATCGCCGAGTCCGAGATGCCGGGCCTGATGGCCGTCCGCAAGGAGTTCGCCACGGAGCAGCCGCTCAAGGGCGCGCGCATCGCCGGCTCCCTGCACATGACCATCCAGACCGCGATGCTGATCGACACGCTGAAGGCACTCGGTGCCGACGTGCGCTGGGCCTCGTGCAACATCTATTCGACCCAGGACCACGCCGCGGCCTACGTCGCCGCGACTGGCACGCCGGTCTTCGCCTACAAGGGCGAGACCCTCGACGACTACTGGGAATACACCCACCGCATCTTCGAATGGCCGAACGGCCAGCACGCCAACATGATCCTCGACGATGGCGGCGATGCCACGCTGCTGCTGATGCTCGGCGCGCGCGCCGAGACGGACGCGTCGGTGATAGCCAAGCCGACCAATGAGGAAGAGATCGCGCTGTACAGCTCGATCCGCAAGCGTCTCGCGACCAGCCCGGGCTGGTACTCGAAGCGACTCACGCAGATCCAGGGCGTCACGGAAGAGACGACCACCGGCGTCAAGCGCCTGTACGGTTTCGCAAACAAGGGCGAGCTGCCGTTCCCGGCCATCAACGTCAACGATTCGGTCACCAAGTCGAAGTTCGACAACCTGTACGGCTGCCGAGAATCACTGGTCGACGCCATCAAGCGCGCCACCGACGTGATGATCGCCGGCAAGATCGCGGTCGTCGCGGGCTACGGCGACGTGGGCAAGGGCTCGGCGGAATCGCTGCGCGCCCTGTCGGCGCAGGTGTGGATCACCGAGATCGACCCGATCTGCGCGCTGCAGGCGGCGATGGAAGGCTACCGCGTCGTGACCATGGACGAGGCCTGCGACAAGGCCGACATCTTCGTCACCGCCACCGGCAACGTGAACGTGATCAATCACGGGCACATGCAGCGGATGAAGAACCAGGCCATCGTCTGCAACATCGGCCACTTCGACAGCGAGATCGAGATCGCCGCGCTCAAGCAATACCCGTGGGAGAACATCAAGCCGCAGGTCGATCACGTGATCTTTCCCGACGGCAAGCGCCTGATCGTGCTGGCGGAGGGCCGCCTGGTGAACCTCGGCTGCGGGACCGGACACCCGTCGTTCGTGATGTCGAACTCGTTCACCAACCAGGTGCTGGCGCAGATTGAGCTGTTCAAGCACGGCGCCAGGTACGGCAAGCAGGTCTACGTGCTGCCGAAGCACCTCGACGAGAAAGTCGCCCAGCTGCACCTCGAGCGCATCGGCGTAAAGCTCACCACGCTTACCGCGGAGCAGTCGGCGTACCTCGGCCTGCCGGTGGAGGGTCCGTTCAAGACCGACCACTATCGCTATTGACCCACTGCGCCCGTCCCTGGCCAGCAAGGGCTGAGGGGATCGGCGTTCGGCGAAACGGACGGCCGCCATGGGGCGGCCGTCTTGCGTTGCAGAATCGCTGCACGAGCGCCGGGGTTCATGGTCCGCCGAACACGGCACCTCCGGCCAGGTTCTTCCCCTATGCCCTTTTCCGCGCCAGGGTCAGCCCGTCACCCATCGGCAGCAGGCTCAGGTCGACGCGCTCGTCCCGGTGCAGCACCTCGTTGAAGTGCCGCAACGCGACGGTATCCTCATCGACAATCGCCGGATCCGCCACGCGACCGCTCCACAGCGTATTGTCGACCAGCACGAGACCGCCCGGCCGCAGCAGTGACAGCACCCGCTCGTAGTACGCCAGGTAGCTGGTCTTGTCCGCATCGATGAAAGCGAGGTCGTAGTGCCCACCCTGCCCGTCCGCAAGCAAGTCATCGAGGGTCTGCGTCGCCGGCGCCAGGCGCAGGTCGATCTTGTGTTCCACCCCCGCCGCACGCCAGTAGCGTCGCGCGATCGAAGTCCACTCCTCGCTGACATCGCAGGCTACAACGCGTCCGTCGCCGGGCAGCGCCAACGCAGTCGCCAGCGACGAGTAGCCGGTGAACACACCGACTTCGAGACACCTGCGCGCGCCCATCAGCCGCACCAGCAGCGCCATGAACTGGCCCTGCTCGGGCGAGATCTGCATGGACCGCTGCGCCAGCCTCGAGGTTTCCTCGCGCAACTGGCGCAACAGCGGCAACTCGCGCAACGAGACCTCGTTCATGTAACTGTAGAGCGCATCCGTGAGGACGATCGAACGACTGGACATGGACACTCCTGCATTGCAGCCGGATTTGCGATGATGCGGCACAGATTATGACTGCACGTAGCGCACGACTGCTCCAGTTCACGGATACGCACCTGATGCGGGATCCGGCCGGATCCCTGCGTGGCGCCCGGACCCTGCCGCGGCTGCAGGCCTGCCTGGACCATGCGCGCCGGTATTTCTTTCCCGTGGACGCCATCGCCCTGACCGGCGACATCGTGCACGACGATGCGGCGGCCTATGGCGCGGTGGACCTGCTGTTCGGCGATCTCGGAGTGCCGGTCCTGCTCATTCCCGGCAACCACGATGTTCCCGACGAGATGCGCCGTCAGCTCGGCCACGCACCGTTCCAGGTCGGTGGCCAATGGCGCACGGCCAACGGCTGGCAGGTCCTGCTGCTCGATTCGTGGTTCGCCGAGTCGGCGGACGGCGAAGGCCAGCTCGGCGCGGCGCAGCTGCAGGAGGTCGATCGAGCGCTGGCCAGTGGCAAGGAGCCACATGCGCTGGTGTTCCTGCACCACCCGCCGGTGCCGATGGACTCACCGTCGCTCGACGAACTGGGACTACTGGACGGGCCCGAACTCTCCGCCGCGGTGGCACGGCATCCGCGTGTCCGCGGCGTGTGCTGGGGTCATGCGCACCAGGCGCTGGATCTCTACCGCGCCGGCGACGTCCGTTTCATGTGCACGCCGGCGACCTGCATGCAGTTCAAGCCGCGCCATGATTTCGCGGCGGACGATCGGCCACCGGGCTACCGCGTGATCGACCTGCTCGCGGACGGCGCGATCGTGTCGGAGGTCGTGTGGCTGGAGGGGTACGTCGATGGCGACGTTTCGCCTTTGTCTACGGTAGTACCGAGCGACGACTGACGGATTCGGGGCTTCCGGCGCGCTCCGAAAACCGTCCGCGCCATGGACGGCGCGCTTTATGCCCTTTAGGGTACGGAGCCCCCAGGGAAGGGTTTACGGCGCTTTTCGGGGTGCGCCGGAAGTCCCGGAGCCGTCAGGCACTGAGCCTCCGTCCTTAACGCAGCAGCGCAGCCACCGCCGCATACGAGAGCGCCGCCGCCAGCAGGCACAGCACGAGCGATGCCACGGCGTAGCCGGCCGCGGCTCCAACGGCACCGCGCTCGACCAGCTGCAGCGTTTCGAGCGAGAACGCGGAAAACGTCGTGAAGCCGCCCAGCATGCCGACGATCAGCAGCATGCGCAGCTCCTGGCGGTCGTGCAGCGGATTGGAGGGAGCGAACAGGGCGCCGAGCGCGCCCACGGCCAGGCAGCCCAGCACGTTCACGAGCAACGTGCCCCAGGGAAACGTGTAGCCCACCAGGCGACCGACGAGCGTCGAGACGAGGAGCCGGCTCGCGCCGCCGAGACCGCTGCCGACGGCGACGAGCAGGTACCAATGCCAGGTGGGTTCGAGCAGAAAAGTCTCCCTTGCGGATCGGCTGGCCACGCTCCGGCGCGGCGTGGTCGAATCCACGTTCGCCACAGCAGTGTAAGCGGCACCGCGGAGCCGCGCGAGCGCGCTGCTAAGATACGCCGCAATTGCCAGCCCGACCTTGGCGTCGGCCAGCACCCAGCAACGCGGAGTCCAGCGACGTGAGCCTGTTCCAAGAAGCCTGCAAGTACATTCCCGGCGGCGTGAATTCGCCTGTGCGCGCCTTCCGTGGGGTCGGCGGCGAGCCCATCTTCTTCGCGCGAGCCAAGGGCTCGCGGGTCTGGTCCGCCGATGGCCGCGAGTTCATCGACTACGTGGGCTCATGGGGCCCGATGATCCTCGGTCACGCGCACCCGGACGTGATCCGCGCGGTGCAGGAAGCGGCGGTCAACGGCCTGTCATTCGGGGCGCCGACGGAAATCGAAACGGTCGTCGCCCGCAAGATCATCGAGCTCGTGCCGTCAATCGAACTGGTCCGCATGTGCAGTTCCGGCACCGAAGCAACGATGAGCGCGATCCGCCTCGCGCGCGGTTTCACCGGCCGGCAGAAGATCGTCAAGTTCGAAGGCTGCTACCACGGTCATTCGGACTCGCTGCTGGTGAAGGCCGGCTCCGGCATGCTCACCCTCGGCGTGCCGACCTCGCCCGGCGTGCCGCCCGAACTCGCGGCGCACACGCTCACGCTCTCCTACAACGACGCCGCGCAGGTGCGGCAGGTGTTCGGCGAGATCGGCAAGGAGATCGCGTGCGTGATCGTCGAGCCCGTGGCCGGCAACATGAACTGCATCCCGCCAGTACCCGGCTTCCTCGAAGCGCTGCGCGAGGAATGCACGAAGCATGGGGCCGTGCTGATCTTCGACGAAGTGATGACCGGATTCAGGGTCGCCAAGGGCGGCGCGCAGGCGCTCTACGGCATCAAGCCGGACCTCACCACGCTCGGCAAGATCGTCGGCGGCGGCATGCCGGTCGGGGTGTTCGGTGGACGCCGCGACATCATGTCGCACATCGCACCGCTGGGCCCCGTGTACCAGGCGGGCACGCTGTCCGGAAACCCTGTCGCAATGGCGGCGGGTCTTGCCACGCTGCACGGCATCGACACCCCGGGCTTTCATGCGCACCTGGCGAAGCTCACCGACCGGCTCGTGCACGGGATCCTGCAGGCCGCGCAGCAGGCCGGCGTGCCGCTCGCCACCAACCATGTCTGTGGCATGTTCGGGCTGTTCTTCACCACGGCGCGGCGGGTCAACAGCTACGCCGAAGCCACGACCTGCGACGTCGAGCGCTTCAAGAAGTTCTTCCACGGCATGCTGGATGAGGGCGTGTACCTCGCGCCGTCGGCGTTCGAGGCGGGCTTCGTATCCGCGGCGCACAGCGAAGCCGACATCGACGCAACCGTGGCCGCCGCCGCGCGGGTGTTCCGGGGACTCTGATTCGGCGCTGCCGCCCCGCGGGGCTGGCGGCGTACGGATCGCGCACGCAATCTCCGAATGCATCACTACCGCGCCGACATCGATGGACTCAGGGCGCTCGCCATCGTGCCGGTCGTGCTGTTTCACGCCGGGCTCGGCGCCTTTTCCGGTGGCTTCGTTGGCGTCGACGTGTTCTTCGTCATCTCGGGTTTCCTGATCACGGGCCTGATCCGGCACGAAATCGATGCCGGTACGTTCTCGCTGGCGAACTTCTACGAGCGGCGCGTGCGGCGGCTGTTCCCGGCGCTGTTCGCGACACTGCTGGCGACTTCGGCGGTTGCTGCCTGGCTGCTGCTGCCCGCCGATCTCGCGGACTACGGCAAGAGCGTGGCGGCCACCAGCCTGTTCGCCTCCAACTTCCTGTTCTGGCAGGAAGCGGGTTATTTCGGACGTGCGGCGGAGGAGATCCCGCTGCTGCATACCTGGTCGCTCGCGGTCGAAGAGCAGTTCTACATACTTTTCCCGCTGTTCCTGGCGTACATCGCGACTCGAAGCGGCAAGCGCTACATCGCCGCAACCGCCTGGGTGACGGCGATATCGTTCGTTGTTTCGGTGGCAGGCACGGTGTTCGCGCGCGACGCGGCGTTCTATCTCGCGCCCTCGCGCGCCTGGGAACTCGGCGTCGGCGCGCTGCTGGCGCTGGGCGCCATTCCCGTGTCGCACCGCAAGCACGTCCGTTCGCTGGTCGCCCTGTGCGGCCTCGCCGCCATCGCGGGCAGCGTCGTGTTATTCACGCCGTCGACGGTGTTCCCCGGCGTAGCCGCGTTGCTGCCCTGCCTCGGCACCGGCGCGATCCTCTGGGCCGGGAGCGGCGGTCACAACCTGGTGGGCAGCGCGCTCAGCGCGCGCCCGATCGTGCTGACCGGCTTGATTTCCTATTCGCTGTACCTCTGGCACTGGCCCTTGCTGACGCTCGGCCGCTACTACCAGGTGCGCCAGCTCAGCGGCGGCGAGACAGCCGCCCTGCTGGTGCTTTCGGTCCTCCTGGCGATCGCCTCCTGGCGCTATGTTGAGAGGCCTTTCCGTGGCAAGAGCGGGCTGCTCGAACGGCGTCAGCTGTTCGCGCTCGCCCTTACCGCCATGGCCGTCGCAGTAGCTGCCGGCGCGGCCGCGATCGTCACCGATGGCTGGCCCGCCCGTACCGACGCGCAGGTGCGGCGGATCATCGACGGCGGCAACAACCGGCGTGCGCGCGACTGGGAATGCGGCGACACGACTCTGGCCCGGATCAACAGCGGCAAGCTTTGCCGGACCGGCAGTCCACAGGCGGCTACGGCCACTTTCCTGGTCTGGGGCGATTCGCACGCCCGCGCCATGGCTGACGCGATCGGGGCAGCGGCTCGGGACGCAGGCGCCGCGGGCCTGCTGGCACTGCGGCCGGGCTGCGCGCCATTGCGGCACACCGAGGTTTCCGGTCACGACGCCGAGCACGACTGCAGCGCGTTCAACGAAGCGGTACTCGAGCTGCTCGGCCGCACACCCGAGGTCACGGACGTCGTGCTCGCCGGTCGATGGGCACTGCTGGCGGAAGGCACGCGCTATGGCGAGGAGTCCGGCGAGCCCGTGTACCTGAGCGACCCGGAGTCATCCGGTCGCTCGGTCGTGGAGAACCGTCGGGTATTCGCCCGTGCGCTGCGCAGTTCTGTGGCAGCGATCCGTGCGCAGGGCAAGCGCGTGTGGCTGGTGGCTGCAGTGCCGGAGGTGGGCTGGAATGTGCCTTCGACGCTGGCACGCGCGCATCGTTTCGGACGAACTCCTCCTGCGGCGCCGACCGCCGCGGAGTACGCGACGCGACAGGCGTACGTGCTGTCGGTACTCGCGGAGCTCGACGCGCTGCCTGGGGTGGTGGTGCTGCGACCGGACGAAATGCTGTGCCGCAGCGCCCGTTGCGAAGTAACCCACGACGGGCTGCCCCTGTACTTTGACAGCCATCACCTCACACTGCGGGGCGGGGCGGCGCTCGAGCCGCTGTTTGCAAAGATCTTCGCTCGCTGACGGCCTCCGGCCAGGATCTCACGCGCATGCGCCGAGCCGATATCACCGCCGCTGGCCAGTCATCAGCGCCGCTGCCAGCGACCCGTCACCCGACCCGGCGCGAGGTCATGCTCGGCCTGGCGGGGACCGCGCTGGCCGGCGGCTGTAGCCCGCAGGACGACGTCGCGTATCCGCTGCGACGCAGCTCGGACTACTTTGGCGGCATGCCGATCTACAATGAACCCATGCTGCCAACGCTCACCGGCACGTTTCCCGCCTACACGGATCACGCGCCCCAGGTGCCGGTCTACTGCGTCACGCCAGACAAGACCGGTTACATCCATCGCTATTACGACAGCTCGCCGTTCAGCCCCTCGGGCCGCTACATGGCCGTCACGCGGCTGCCTTTCGAAGACCGTCGGCCGAAGCCGGGCGAGGTCGCCGAAATCGACGTGATTGACCTTGCCACCGGCGCTTTGCGCACGGTCGCCGAGACCCGTGGCTGGGATGTGCAACTGGGCGCGCAACTGCAGTGGGGCGCCGACGATCGCACCCTGCTCTACAACGACGTCGAGGTCCGTGACTGGATGCCCTACGGCGTACGGCAGGATCTGCTGACCGGCGAGTCGCGCCGGCTCGGCGGGACGATCTACTCGGTCTCGTCCGACGGCCGCTTTGCCGCCAGCCCGTGCCTGCGGCGCATGGCCGTGACGCAGGGCGGCTATGGGGTCGTGGTGCCGAAGGATCACATCCCCGCCAGCCGCGGCGCCGGTATCGACGATGGCATCTGGATCACCGACCTGCAGAGTGGCCATGCACGCCTGCAGGTGACTCTGGCGCAGATCATCGAGCAGGTGGTCCCGTCGCTGCCGGTGGCCAGCAAGCGTGGCGACTTCTTCGGCTTCCACGTCAAATGGAACCCGCAGGGCACGCGCCTCATGCTCGCGTTGCGCTGGCTGCCGCGCAGCCTGCTGCCGTGGAAGCGCAAGCGCCGCTATGGCGCGAAGCACGTCATCACCATGAATGCCGACGGGAGCCATGTCCGCGTGGCGGTGTCGGCCGAGCGCTGGGCGCGCGGTGGTCACCATCCGAACTGGTGTCCCGACGGTGAACACGTTCTCATGAACCTGAACACGATGGGCGACGGCCTGCGTTTTGCGCGCCTGTCGCTCGACGGCGCAACCTGCGAGACGCTGGTGCCCGACGTGCAGGGTTCAGGTCATCCCACGTTGCATCCCGACGGCATCCACCTGCTCACCGACGCCTACGTGGACGAGCCGGTGGCGTTCGGCGATGGCACAGTCCCCATCCGGCTGGTCGACCTGCGCGATGGCGCGGAGAGGCAACTGCTGCGGATCGGCATCCGGCCACTGGCCGAGCGCTCGACAGGTGCGTTGCGCGTCGATGCGCACCCCGCCTGGGACCGCAGTCACACGCGGATCGCTTTCAACGCCTGTCCGGACGGGCGGCGGCGAGTCTACGTGGCAGACCTGCGCGCAATACTGCAGGCGAGTTGAAGCGTCGCGGGCGTTGCCGCGGCCTCAGCCACCGCGACGGCGGGCCAGGGCCAGCAGCGCGGCGACGGCCTCGCCCACGCCATTCGAGATCCCGAGTTCCGCCGTACGACGGCACATGGCGGCGCGACGCTCGGGCTCCTGCAGCAATCCCGCGGCGGCTTGCGCGATGGCGGCGGGCGTCCGCTCGGCCGTTTCTGCAATCTGCAGCCGCACGGCCCGGCGGATGCGCCGGTCCTGGTCGCCGGCGAGCGGGATCGCCACGATCGGCCGCCCGTGCGCCAGCACATGGATCATCGTCGATCCGCCATTGCTCACGACGACCAGGGCTGCGGACAGCAGGTACTGGACTTCATCGGGCTCGACGCGCGGCAGCAGCGTGAGTCGCGGGTCGTCCCCGCTGTCGACGATGGTCTTGCGGCCTGTCAGCACCACGGTGCGCTGTCCGGTGGCGGCGACGAACTCACGCGCGGCGGCGATAAAGAGTTCCGCCGGCTCGGCGACGCGCGTGGCCTCGCCGCGCCCGCCCGGCACGAACACGACGTAGCCGCCCGGCTGCAGGCCATGCCGCGCCAGCCAGTCGTGACGCGGTTGCGGCTCCGAGGGCGTGGACAGCGTATCGAACTGGCGCACGCCGTAGTGCGGGAACAGGCGCATCTTGAAACGCTCGAGCCGCGTCAGGCCACCGGTCACGAAGGTCGGGAAGACGATCCAGTGCTCGACGAGCAAGCGCATCCACTTGGGCCGGTAAGCCTTCCAGCGCAGCTTCGGCGCACGGCTTAAGAACACCAGCCGTGCGCCAGCGCGTTTCGCAGCCCGCAACTGCGAGGTACGGCCCGAGTTGTCGAACACCATCACGTCGGGCCGGAATGAGTCGATCGTGGCCAGCACCTGTGCGGTGCTGTTGGTGGGCGACGCGTCGCAGTCGATGATCGGGAAATTGACCGACTCGCGAAAAACGGCCTGGCGATTGACCAGGAAGCGGATGTCCACCGTCGGATCTGCCCTGGCGAGCTCGCGCGCGATGATCAGGCAGCGCATGAGTTCGCCAGCGCCGCCGGGACCCGAGACCGGCGAGAACAGCACGCGCGACGGCGCTGCGCCACTGACTGCCGCGGGCACGATCGGCGTGGGCAACATCCCGCTCGCGGTCGCGCCGACCGCAGGCCGCGACAGCACGGACCAGTACGCCCGCTCCATGCGCTCGGCGCTGCGCCCGAGACTGAACTGCGACAGGTCCGACTCGATGCGCAGGCGCCCCGCAGCCTGATGGCGCTGCAGCGCGCCGACCAGCGCGGTGCTGTCGTCCGCCGGCACCAGGTCGATCGGGTAGTGCCGGGAAATGTCGCGCGGTCCCTCCGATTCGGCTGCGATCACCGGCACGCCGCCCTCGAGCGCTTCGGCGATGACGCGGCCGAACGGCTCGTAGCGCGATGGACAGACGAACAGGTCGAAGGCCTGGTACAGGTCCTTCACGTCGCGCCGGAAGCCGGTGAACCGCACGTGATCGCTGGCGTTGCGTTCGAGCATGCCGCGTTCGCTGCCGTCACCGACGATCACCAGCCGCGCGTTCGGCAGGCGGGCCGACGCAAAAGCGTGCAGCAGCACGTCGAAGCCCTTGCGCGGCACCAGCCGGCCAACGGCGCCGATCAGGTACTCGTCGTCGCCGACGCCGAGTTCGGCGCGCAGCTGGCGCACCCGCTCCGGGGACAGGCGCGGGTGGGGCACCAGCGAGTTGGGCACCAGGAACTTGCGACCGCGGTAGACGGACGGCACCGTCTCAAGCTGCCACTCGGAGATGCAGAACAGCGCATCCGTCAACAGGTACGGCGGGCCGTTCAGGTGCAGGTGCAGCGTACTGACGTGGCGCGCCCCGTGCCTGATGCGCGTGACGTAGCGTGTGCCACGGCGCAGGTGGGTGTGCACGACATCCGGTCGCCAGCGATCGATGTGTTCCGCAAGACGTTGCTGCGTGTGCCACAGCGGCGGCACCTCGAACACCTCGATGCCGGGCTGCAGTTCATCCAGCAGGCTGATGCCATACGGGTCACGGTGGTCACTGCGTACCACCAGCGCGACCTCGTGCCGTCCGGCAAGTGCCGCGCAGGCCTCGACGGCGGCGCGCTCCGATCCGGCAAAGCCGCGCGACAGGATGACGTGCATGACACGCAGCCGCCGACCGGTCGGTAACGCCTCGGTCACCGCGACGATGGGATCGGCAGGATGCGTGGCCGGCAACATCACGCAATTGTAGCGCGCGGAGGCAAGCGGCAGACTCAGCGGGCGCGGTCAGTCGTCGGCGTCGTCGGCTGCCGTGGGCGGTTCGGTCGTGATCTCGAACAGCGGCCGCAGGAAACGCAGCCGTTCGACCGGGTCATCGAGTTCGAGGCAGTGCTGCTTGTGCACCGGCGGCAGCGGCAGGATCTCCGCCAGGCGCCCGGCCACCCAGCCGGCGTCATCGAGCCGACGCTCGAGCGATTCGTACGGATCTCCCACCTGGCTGAGCACGTAGTCGAGCGCCGGCCCCAGCTCGGAGAACTCCTCGGGCACCGGCGCACGAATCTCGCCCGGCAGCCATTCGACCTCGGCCAGGTTGAGCCCGTCGCGGGCGCGGCTGCGCGCCAGGATACGGAAGCGGCGCTCGCCACGCGCCTCGATCCCCAGCAAGCCGTCCGGCTGGCCGGAGAAATCGACGATACGGGCGTAGGTGCCGACGTCGCTGGTCTCAGCGGCTCCGCCAGCCTCCTGCCCTTCCTTGATGAGCACGACGCCGAAGCCCGAGTTCTCGCGCAGGCAGCGCTTGATCATGTCGATGTAGCGCGCCTCGAAGATCCGCAGCGGCAAGGGACCGTCCGGGAACAGCACGGTGTTCAGCGGGAACAGCGGGATTTCCTGGCGCGTCGGGAGCGGATCGGACATGGGCTGATTATGCCGCGTTCGCCGGCCTAGGGTAGCGCCTGCACGAGCGCCTGAAGCAGGCGCTCGTGCAGGCCAGCGAAGGAACCGTTGCTCATCAGCACCAGGTGATCGCCCGGCCGTGCCTCGGCGACGATCTCGGCGACCAGCAGCGCGCTGTCGGCCTGCACGGTCGCGAGCTCGCCCAGTGGCTGCATCGCCTCGGCGACGTCCCACTTGACCTCGGGCGACTGGTAGACGAACACGCGGTCCGCGCCGGCGAGCGAGTTGGCCAGCGCCGCCTTGTGGGTGCCGAGCTTCATGGTGTTCGAGCGCGGCTCGAGAACCGCGATCACGCGACCCTGCCCGGCCTTGCGTCGTACGCCGTCGAGCGTGGTTGCGATCGCTGTCGGGTGATGCGCGAAGTCGTCATACACCACGATGTCGCGCACGACGCCGCGCACTTCGAGCCGGCGCTTGACGCCGCCGAAGCGGCAGAGCGCCTTGAGCGCCGCCTCCTCGCTGACGCCTGCGTGACAGGCTGCGGCCACGGCCGCAATCGCGTTGGCCGCGTTGTGACGACCCAGCATGTCCCAGTCGACCCGGCCGAGACAGCGCTCGCCGCGCCAGACGTCGAAGCTTGCGAAACTCTCGTCACCGCCAGCCGCCGCGATCCGCCATTCGCAGCCCGCCGTGCGGGTACTGGTGAAACGCTCGACAGGCGTCCAGCACCCCATGCGCAGCACTTCCTCGAGGTGCGGCTCGTCGGCGTTGACCAGCAGCCGGCCATTGCCGGGCACCGTGCGCAGCAACAGGTGGAACTGCTTCTGGATCGAGGCCACGTCCGGATAGATGTCGGCGTGGTCGTGCTCGAGGTTGTTGAGGATCGCGGTGCGCGGCCGGTAGTGGACGAACTTGGCGCGCTTGTCGAAGAAGGCGGTGTCGTATTCGTCCGCCTCGATCACGAAATGCCGGCCCGAGCCTAGCCGTGCGCTCACGTCAAAGTCGAGCGGCACGCCGCCGATCAGGAATCCGGGGTTGAGGCCCGCATGCTCGAGGATCCACGCCAGCAGGCTGCTGGTCGTGGTCTTGCCGTGCGTGCCCGCCACGCCCAGTACCCAGCGGTCGCCCGCCTGCAGCACGTTGCGGGCGAGCCATTCCGGGCCGGACTCGTAACGCTTGCCGCTGTCGAGCAGGGCCTCGACCAGCGGATTGCCGCGGCTCATCACGTTGCCGACCACGAACACGTCTGGATTCAGCTTGAGCTGGTCGGCCTCGTAGCCCGGGATGACCTCGATGCCGAGCGCCTCGAGCTGGGTGCTCATCGGCGGATAGACGTTGCGATCGGAGCCGGTGACGCGGTGCCCGGCGGCGCGTGCAATGGCGGCGATGCCACCCATGAACGTACCGCAGACGCCGATGATGTGCAGGTGCAAGGCTCAGCCCCCTCCGCCGCCGGCCAGCCCGAGCAGCAGGTTGATCAACAGGAAATAGGTCAGCGACAAGGTGACGCCGGTGAACAGGTTCGAATCCGTCGCAAGCTTGAGGATACGGCCCGTGACCAGCGCGAAAACGACCACCATGCCGAGCGCAATGAGGCCGGCCACGGTTGATTCCGCCGGCACGCCCAGCCGGGTGAGTCCCCATTGGACGGGAAGGAACAGGCACAATCCGAGCACGGTGCCGGTGCCGAGCACGGCGCTGGCCGTCTGCAGGAAACGCTCGGTCTTGCCGAACAGCTTGAGCAGCAGCCAGGTACCCGCAACCAGCAGGATCGGGTCGAGCACGACGAACACCAGCCACGCCCCCGCCGGCTGGTCGAGCAGGGCCAGCTGCAGGATCGAAACTGCGACATAGGTTGCCGCGCAAAGCCACAGCAGCAGGCGTGAGGCCGGCAGATCCTGTGGACTGCGCCGCCAGAGTACGATGTCGAGAAAGACCTTCAGGAATTGCAGCACGAGTCGAAGCGGCGGCCTGAGGAGCGGCGATTCTACACGCAGGTGACCGACCCGATGCGCGAAGCGAGGCTGATCCAGGACACGGGCGAACTCGAGGCGGCGCTGTTTCGCCTGCGCGGCGCGGATCGCCTGGCGCTGGACACCGAGTTCATGCGCGAGAGCACCTACCATCCCCAACTCTGCCTGGTGCAGATCGGCACCGAGTCCGATTGCTGCCTGATCGATCCCTTGGCCGGCCTCGACCTCGCACCGCTGTACGAAATGCTGCAGGACCGCTCCAGGCTGAAGATCCTGCACGCCGCGCGCCAGGACCTCGAAGTACTGCAACTGGCGGGCGGGGCCGTGCCGGGGCCGTTGTTCGACACCCAGGTCGCGGCCGCGCTGCTCGGCTTCGCGCCGCAGGTCGGCTACGCCGAACTCGTCGCGCGTCAGCTCGGTCACTCGATCGACAAGGGCCAGACACGTACCGACTGGTCACGCCGGCCACTCACCGCGGCACAACTCGCCTATGCCGCCGACGATGTCCGTCACCTGTTGACCCTGCACTCGGACCTGCAGGCTGCGCTCGCCGCGCAGGGCCGGACCGAATGGATGGCCGAGGAAGCAGCCGCATGCGAGGACCCGGCGCTGTACCGCACCGACCCGGCGCTGGCCTGGCGCCGCCTGAAGGGCCTGAACCGGCTGCAGCCGGCGGAACAGTCCACGGCCCGCGCGCTGGCCGAATGGCGGGAGCACCGCGCCATCGAGTCCAACAAGCCGCGCGGCTGGATCCTGGCCGACGAGACGCTGTACGCGATCGCCGCCCGGGCACCGAAGTCCATCCGCGCGCTGGAAGCCATCCCGTCATTGCCCCCCGGCGTGGTCCGCAAGCGCGGCGAGGAACTGCTGGCGCTGGTGCAGACCGCGCGCGCCGACGAATCCGGGGTGCCGTTGTCCGCACCGCGGCGCCCCTTGCCCGAGGAGATGTTGCAAGCCGCCAGTTTGCTGAAGATCGTGCGCGAGATCGCGGCGGAACTGGGGATCGGCGCCGAGCTGCTCGCGACGCGCAAGGACATCGAGGCGATCGTGTTCGGCTCCAGTGCGCCAGGCGACAGCCCGCTCATGCGCGGGTGGCGCAGGAACGTGGTCGGCGAAAAGCTGCTGGCAGCGCTCGCCTGAAGCAGGCGTTCGATCCGGGACCTTTCCCGGAGCGCGTGTCTGCCTTTCCAAGCTCTGGG